>Ga0078972_1010244_pt1 | contig 17678 bp, 12 predicted proteins | sample YelNatPaOPGAMG01_FD_67568 | JGI IMG/M metagenome (GOLD analysis project Ga0078972, IMG submission 67568) | Hot spring thermophilic microbial communities from Obsidian Pool, Yellowstone National Park, USA - OP-RAMG-01 (SPADES assembly) (version 2) | ecosystem: Environmental > Aquatic > Thermal... | reverse complement strand
TGCAGTCGGGCCGCCCGCAGGCGGCCCGACTGCAGGCAACCCCCCCAATCCCCCCTCCCGGGTCAGAGCCAGGCAGGCGCACAGCACCTTTGCCGGCTGTTACCGGGAGCCGGCTGGACCAAGTACGGTTGCAGTAATAGAGCGGGATATGGCAGTGGCGGCTTGAGCCCAATACCTTTCAAATAAGGAGCGAGACTGAAGTACTTCTGCGGGCATACCCGGTTGCGCGCTCGATTTGCTCTTCTCAGCCCGACGGCTTCAGCCCCGGGTCCCCTTGCTTGCCGTTGCGCTATCCTGCCCCGAGGGTAACCTCTGTTGACGGGCTCTGTGGGCGATGTTATAATCGCCCATATAGAATTGGCCGACACTGCACAGTGGGCCCCGAATCGACAGGTAGGTCTTGGCAGGGATTGCACCTCTCCTCTTGACCTGCCTCTTCTCGCCTCTTAACTCGCAAGTCACCTTTGGTCGTCAATGGCTCGTGTTGCGCACCGATGCCCAGCCCGAGATGCGACCTATATGCGCGTCTCTGGACAGCATGCGAGTTTCGCCCTGAATTCGGTCTGGCCCTCATGGGCGTGCCTGCGCTGAACCGCGATGTGATTGTGCCTTGGGCGCCCGATCTTTGGGCGCCGGGGCCCTGCACACGAAGGAGAATCAGATGGGCCTGGTTAGTTTGACGATCAATGGGCGCCCAGTTACTGTGGAAGCGGGCCTTACCGTCTTGCAGGCGGCCCAGCAAGCCGGGATCAAAATACCGACTCTGTGCCACCATCCTGCACTCAGCGATATCGGCGCCTGTCGCATGTGCCTGGTGGAGATTGCCGATCAGCGCCTCCTGCAGCCGGCCTGCACCTATCCGATCAAGGAAGGCATGGTGGTGCAGACCGAGTCGCCGCGTGTGGTCGCTTCGCGCCGCTTTGTGCTGGACCTTCTCCTTTCGGACCATCCCCTGGATTGCCTGACCTGCGAGCGCAGTGGGGCGTGTGAGCTGCAGGATCTGGCCTATGCCTATGGCGTGAAGGAAAGCTCCTACCAGGGTGAGCGCCATCACTATCCTGTCGATGATCCCAACCCCTTTATCCAGCGCGACTATGACAAGTGCATCCTCTGCCGCCGCTGTGTGCGTGCCTGCGCCGAGATCAACGGCGTCGAGGCGATCGGCCTGCTCTGGCGCGGCTTTCGCACCAAGATCGGTACGCCCATGGACGGCAACCTGGAGGATTCTCCCTGCGAGTTCTGTGGCATGTGCGTGGCCACCTGCCCGACCGGGGCGCTTGTGCCCAAGGCCTCGTTGGGCAAGGGGCGCGCCTGGCAGCGCAAGGCAGTCACGACCACCTGCTCCTATTGCGGCGTGGGCTGCCGCTTTGACCTGCAGGTTGTCGATGGGCGCATTGTGGAGGTCACCTCGAACTGGGATGCGCCGGCGAATCGCGGCGCCACCTGCGTTAAGGGCCGTTTCGGCTACGACTATGTGCACCACCCCGACCGCCTCAAGACGCCCCTGATCCGCCGCGGCGACAAACTCGAGCCCGCTACCTGGGACGAGGCCCTGGACCGGGTCGCCTCGCGCCTGCGGGCCGTCCGCGACGAGCACGGCGGCGATGCCATCGCCACCCTGGCCTCGGCCAAGTGCACCAACGAAGAGAACTATATCCTGCAGAAATTCACGCGGGCGGTGCTGGGGACCCATAATGTCGATCACTGTGCCCGCCTCTGACACAGCGCCACGGTGACCGGTCTGGCCACCTCATTTGGTTCGGGCGCGATGACCAACTCGATCGAAGACGTCACGCAACAGGCTGCGGGCTTTTTTGTTATCGGCTCCAACACCACCGAGCAGCACCCGGTGATCGGCATGCGCATTCGCCAGGCGGTGAAGCAGCGGGGCGCTGCCCTGATCGTGGCCGACCCCCGGCGCATCCCGCTGGTAGATTTCGCGACTATCCATCTGCGGCATCGCCCGGGCAGCGATATCGCCCTGCTCAACTCGCTCATGCATGTGCTCGTCACGGAGGATCTCTACGATCAGGCCTTTGTGGCCGAGCGCACGGAGGGCTTTGAGGACCTCAAGGCCAAGGTGGCGCTCTATGCGCCCGAGCGCATGGAGGCTGTGACGGGCGTGCCGGCGGAGCAAGTGCGCCGTGCGGCGCGCCTGATGGCGGGCCTCAAGCCGATGGCGCTCCTCTACGCCATGGGCATCACGCAGCACACCACGGGGCACCAGAATGTGCTCTCGTGCGCCAACCTGCAGCTGCTCCTGGGGAACATGGGCGTGCCGGGCGGGGGTGTGAACCCGCTGCGCGGGCAGAGCAACGTGCAGGGCGCCTGCGACATGGGGGGGCTGCCCAACTTTTACCCCGGCTACCAGAACGTGGCCGTCGAGGCGGCCCAGAAAAAGTTCGAGGCGGCCTGGGGTTGCAAGCTGAGTCTTGACCCCGGCCTCACTGTTGTCGAGATGATGAACAAGGCCGCAGAGGGCCAGATCAAGGCCATGTACATCGTCGGTGAGAACCCCATGATGACTGACCCGGATACGAACCACGTGCGGCATGCGCTGGAGGCCCTGGATTTCCTGGTGGTGCAGGATATCTTCCTCACCGAAACGGCTGCCCTGGCTGACGTGGTGTTGCCTGGCGCCTCCTTTGCCGAGCGGGCGGGCACCTTTACCAATACCGAACGGCGCGTGCAGATGGTGGCGCCGGCGGTGCCCCTGCCGGGTGAGGCGCGGGAGGATTGGCGCATTATCCGCGACCTGGCGCAGCGCGTGCAGGGCGAGCCACCGGTGGCGCCCTACGGCGGCTTTGATTATACCTCGCCAGCGCAGATCATGGAGGAAATCGCTGCGCTGACGCCCAGCTATGGGGGCATCCGCCACGAGCGCCTGGGGAATCAGGGGCTGCAGTGGCCCTGCCCCACGGTCGATCACCCCGGCACGCCCATTCTACACGTGGGCAAGTTCAGCCGTGGCCTGGGCCGCTTTGTCGCCGTCGATTGGCTCCCTCCTGCCGAGCAGCCCGATGAGGAGTATCCCTTCATCCTCACAACCGGCCGCGTGCTCTATCACTACCACTCTGGCTCGCTCACGCGGCGCTCGCGGGGCCTCAGCGCCATCTACCCCGCCGGCCGGGTGGAGATCCATCCTGAAGATGCCCGCCGCCTGGGCATCGCCGATGGCGCCACCGTGCGCGTCAGCTCGCGCCGTGGCAGCGTCTCCGCTCTGGCCGAGGTCACCGAGCGCACCCAGCCTGGGCTCATCTTCATGACCTTCCATTTTCCCGATGCGGCGGCCAACGTACTCACCATCGCGGCCCTCGACCCGGTGGCCAAGATCCCGGAGTACAAGGTGTGCGCCGTCAAGGTGGAAGTGGCAGGAAGCTCGTAGCGTTGTTCATCGGTCCCTTACACCACACAACTGGAGGCATGGCATGACAGAGTCTACAACCACTGTTCCCCTAATTCGCCTTGATGCCTTACCACCGGCCGAGATAGCCGAAAAGGCCGAGAGCGTTGGCGTGACCAAGGCCAATCTCGATTTCTTGACCATGTTCGGTTTGGCCATCCTGGCGGGGGCTTTTATCGCCGTGGGCGCCATCTTTATGACCACCATCACGACCGGCAGCTTCACTTCCACCCTGGCGGGCGCCAAAGATGCGGCCAGCACCACGGCGTTGCCTTTTGGCATCACCAAGTTGCTCGGCGGCCTCGTCTTTTGCGTCGGCCTCATCCTGGTCGTTGTGGCCGGGGCTGAGCTTTTCACCGGCAACAACCTGATCGTTATGGCCTTTATGAACGGCAAAGTCTCGCTGGCCAAGCTGCTGCGCAACTGGGTCATCGTCTGGATTGGCAACTTTGTGGGGGCGGTGGCTACCGCTGCCCTGATGTTCCTGTGCCAGCAATACACCTTTGCCAGCGGCGCCGTCGGCAAGAACGTACTGACCATCGCCAACAGCAAGTGCAGCCTGGGCTTTGTGCAGGCCATTGCCCTGGGCATCATGTGCAACGCTCTGGTGTGCCTGGCCGTGTGGCTGTGCTACAGCTGCCGCACGACTACCGACAAGATCCTGGCGATCGTCTTCCCCATCACGGCCTTTGTGGCGGCCGGCTTCGAACACTCGGTCGCCAACATGTATTTCATCCCCATGGGGCTCTTGATCAAGATGTTCGACCCGGCGTTTGTGGATAAGGCCGGCTCGTTTGCCAACCTGACCTGGAGCAATTTCTTCCTCGCCAACTTGTTGCCGGTGACCATCGGCAATATCATCGGTGGCGCGGGCCTGGTGGGTCTGGTCTACTGGTTTATCTATCTGCGGCCCAAGCGGGCCGAAAAGTCCGTCTCCTCGGCTGCGCAGGGTCACCAACTCAAAACTTCGCCTGTCGCTGCTGAAGCGAGCGGAAGGGGTCGCCGCAGATAATCGTCCGCGCCGCCGGAGTGGGGCAGCAGGATAGCGAAGGAGGGGGAGGGCGCATGCGCCCTCCCCCTCCTTCGCTATCCGTCGAAAAGTGCGCGCCGCCGTCTTGCGTTTGGCCTGCAATCCGTGTCTCCCATCCCTATCCGTTCCCTCTTGGCCCGGAAAGTGCTGGGGAAAGGGCGAATCGATTGTACAAGGAGCCGCCCGATGTTTCTTGTCCGCCGCCGCCGGGCCCGCCTGGCGCTGACCGTTCTCGTTCTGTTCCTGTTGGCCGGGTTGGTTGCCCTGCCCGTCGCCGCGTTTGAGTTCCGCAATGGCGAGACGGTAGTGATCAACCAAAATGAACTGGTTGACGATGACCTCTTTATCTCCGGCACGACGGTGATTGTCAATGGCACCGTCAATGGCGACCTGTGGGCCGCGGGCAACACGGTGCAGGTGAACGGCACCGTCAACGGCAGTGTGTTTATGGCCGGGCAATCGCTTACCCTGAACGGCAGGGTCACTGGCTCGCTCTATGCAGCTGGCGCAGGCATAACCCTGGGTCCGGAGGCCGTGGTGCAGCGCAACACCTATGGGGCGGGCTATGCCCTCCAGGCGAACCCGGGCAGCACCGTCGGGCGTGACCTGGCCATGGCGGGCGGGCAGGCCCAGCTGGCCGGCACGGTCACGCGAGATGTTGCGGTGGCGGCCAATGCGTTGGAAATCAGCGGCCGTGTGGGGCGCAATGTCAACGCTGTGGTGGGCGACCCGAACCGCCCGGTCACCCCGGGTCACTATCCCAACGCGCCGGCGCCCATCGCGCCGGGGATCCGCGTGGCCCCCAGCGCGAGTATCGGCGGCAAGCTCACCTACCGCAGCCCGGTGGAGCAGAGCGGAAACATCCGGGCGACCCCCGGCGGCGGGGTGACCTATGTGCCCGAGCCGGGCAGGCGCCCGTTGACCTTTGGCGCCCAGGTGGCGCTCTGGTTCCTGGCCCGTCTGCGCGAGTTTCTGACCCTGATCTTGCTGGGGCTCCTGGTCTCGGGGGTGGCGCCCCGGCTCTTCGATGTGACCGCCGACCAGGTGGAGGTGCAGCCACTGCTCTCGCTGGGGTGGGGCGTTGTGTGGTTGCTCGCCGGCTATGCGGGCGCCGTCGCCGCGTTTTTCGCCATCCTCATTGTGGCCGCGCTGCTGGGGCTGATCACCCTCGGCGGGCTGGCGTGGGTTGTGGGCGGGTTGGGTCTCTCGGCGCTGGCGCTGGCCTTTGTCGCCTTCCAGGCCATGGTGACCTTTGGCAGCAAGCTGGTGGTGGCCTACCTCGTGGGCCGGCTCCTTTTCCATCGCGACAGCCGCTACCCCCTGGGCGAGCGCTACTGGCCGTTGGTCGTGGGCATCCTCATCTATGTCTTCGCCAGCGGCATCCCCTTCATCGGTGTGGCGGTGGCAGTGGTCGCGACCCTGCTGGGCCTTGGCTCCTCGTGGCTGGCCTACCAGGCGTGGCCGCAGCCGAGGCGGAGAACGTGATGCGTGAGGTCGCCATTGCGGCGCGTATTGTGCTTTTCGCGGCGCTCCTTCTTGCAGAGGCTGCGTAAAGCATCTGGCAGGCCGAATGGAGCGCCGGCTGCCAGCCGGCTTCGTAGTTCCCAAGCGGGCACTGCCTGGGGCATCTGGCATTCCATACGGCAATCAGCAGCTACTGAGCAGAGGGGGCCGGCTGGCAACCGGCGCTCCACTCTTGCCCCAAGGCTGAACTGGGCCTTGCCGGCATGCGCTTTGACAGATGCGGATATCCATGGTATCATAATGCATAATAATATCACTACAGACTGGGAACAGGAATAGTAGGTGCTGCCGCGGAGCCCAGAGAGCCGGAGGCTTGGTGAGAATCCGGCGCTTACAGCAGCATTGAATGGACCTGGGAGTCGCGCCGCGAAAGGATATCCGAGTAGCCGGCGCCGGAGACGCCACCGTTACCTGGGCGCGGGATATCGGGCCTGCTCCATGACTGGAGTTTTGGCCCCGTATTTGCAGAGTGAGGCTGGCCAGGGTTACCCGCTGCGATTCTCGCTGCGGGTTTTTTTGTCCCCGGCGCCGGCCTAACGTGGGTGGCACCGCGGGGAGTCGTTCGAGGCCCCTCGTCCCATATGTTTGGGGATGAGGGGTTTTTTGATTCTAGCTATCAGCCGTCAGCTATCGGCTTCGTCCTCCGCACAGCCGATTTCGCGCCACGGCCGGAGCGGCTGGTTCCCTGGCAACGAAACGGCCCACCATACAGGGAGGCTGATAGCTAATAGTTGATGGCTAATAGCTAACCAAAGGAGTGTGAGGGCATGAAAGGGTTCAGTGCAGGTGAGGCGCTGGCGCTGGATCTGGGCCCGGGGCGGCGGGTGCGCGTGGTGCATGAGCTGGCGGCAGACCTGGAGACGCCCGTCTCACTGTACCTCAAGCTGCGCGGTGAGGGGCCATCGTTCCTGTTGGAGAGCGTGGAGGGCGGCGAGCGGCTGGGTCGCTACTCGTTCATCGGCCTGCACCCTTTGCGTATCCTCACGAGCTGGCGAGGGCGTGCGACCATCAACGAGGGGGGTACTGTGCGCCAGCTCTCTCTGGAGGGCCGCAATGTTCTGGACCTGGTGCGCATGCTGTTGGGCGAGGCGCCCGAGCCCCTCCCGGGATCTCCTGTGCCGGGGCTGCCGCGCTTCAGCGGCGGCGCTGTCGGCTACCTGGGCTATGACCTGGTGCGAGATATGGAGCGCCTGCCAGCGACCGCAGCCGATGTGCTGGGCCTGCCCGAGGCGGTGCTCCTCTTCTGCGCCGTGACGGTGATCCTCGACCATGTGCGGCACCGCCTGCTCATCGTGGCCGAGGCTCAGGACGAGGCCGCCGCTGAGGCGTACATTCAAGACGTGTTGGCCCGGCTGCGCCGCCCCCTGCCCGCGGAGCCGCCTGCCGCTGCGGGGGCAGGCGCCTGCTCGCACTCGAACCTGACCCGTGCTCAGTTCGAAGGGGCCGTGCGGCGGGCGAAGGAGTATATCGCGGCCGGCGATGCTTTCCAGATCGTGCTCTCGCAGCGCCTCACCCGCCCCTCGGCAGCGGCTCCCTTTGCCATCTACCGGGCGCTGCGCCGGCTCAACCCCTCGCCCTATCTCTTCTACCTGGAGCTGCCGAATGATCTGCGCCTGATCGGCTCCTCACCGGAAGTGCTGGTGCGCCTGGAGGGTGATATCGCCAGCGTGCGCCCCCTGGCGGGCACGCGGCCGCGCGGGCGCGACGCGGCGCACGACGCCCTTCTGCGCGAGGAGCTGTTGGCCGATGCCAAGGAGCGGGCTGAGCATGTGATGCTGGTGGATCTGGCGCGCAACGATCTGGGGCGCGTTTGCCGCTACGGCAGTGTGGCGGCGCCGGTGCTGCTGGATGTGGAGCACTATTCCCACGTGATGCACATCGTCTCCAGCGTGAGCGGCCGCCTGCGCGCGGATTGCGATGCCGTGGACCTCCTGCGCGCTTGCTTTCCCGCTGGCACCGTTTCTGGCGCGCCCAAGGTGCGGGCTATGGAGATCATCGAGGAGCTGGAGGGGACGCGCCGCGGCCCTTATGCCGGCGCGGTCGGCTATTTCGACTACTCGGGCAACATGGACCTCTGCATCGCCATCCGCACCATCGTTATGCAGGGCTCCACGGCCTACCTGCAGGCCGGCGCGGGCATCGTGGCCGATTCGGACCCCTCGCACGAGTATGAGGAGAGCCTCAACAAACTGCGCGCGCTGGAGGCTGCTATCACCATGGCGGAACAGGGGGCGTAGCATGCTGGTCGTCATCGACAACTATGACTCCTTTACCTACAACCTGGTGCAGTATCTGGGTGAGCTGGGCGCCGAGCCGCGGGTGTTCCGTAACGATCGGGTGACCGTGGATGAGCTGGAAGAGATGGCGCCCACGCACCTGGTCATCTCGCCCGGGCCCGGCACGCCGGCGGATGGGGGCGTCTCCAACGAGGCGATCCGCCGGCTGGCGGGGCGTGCCGCCATCCTGGGGGTCTGCCTGGGCCACCAGTGCATCGCCCAGGTCTTTGGCGGACGGGTGGAGCGTGCGGCCCGGCCCCAGCACGGCAAGACCTCCCTCATCCACCACCGGGGGCAGGGGCTCCTGGCCGGGCTGCCGCAGCCCTTCCAGGCCACGCGCTACCATTCCCTCATCGTCAACCCTGCCCTGCCCGAGGAACTGGAGGCCACCGCCTATACCGATGAGGGCGAGTTGATGGCCCTGCAGCATCGGCGTTTCCCCATCTACGGCGTGCAGTTCCACCCTGAGTCGATCCTCACGCCGGAGGGGATGACGCTGTTGCGCAATTTCCTGGAGACGCGGTCAACGGGTTGCTGATACGGATTACTGTCAACGGATTGGGAAACGGATCACACGGATTGGTTGCATGCTGTAGCGAGACTTGCTGTCTCACCAATACTTGCGCGGGCACATGCATCTGTTGAGCTATAGGCCTGACCGTGGCGCGCAAGCGGTCCGTGCAATCCGTGTCCAAAGACTACAGCCGCACTTACCCATCGGGGCGCGGATCCCATCCGGGCATCCCGCTTCGCACGCGACCGGAGTGGAGCCATTCGGGGGGATTGGGCGGGTCAGAGCCGGGCAGGCGCACAGCACTTTGGCCGGCTGTTACCGGGAGCCGGCTGGATCAAGTGCGGTTGCAGTACTAATCCGTTGACAGCGATCCGTTGACAGCCCATCTCGCGAGAGGAGGACGATCATGACTATTCAGGATGCAATCGGCCGTGTGATGCGGCGAGAGAGCCTGGCCGAGCCGGAGGCGGAGGCGGTGATGGCCGAGATCATGGGGGGCCTCGCCACCCAGGCGCAGATCGGCGCCTTCCTGGCCGCCCTGGGCACCAAGGGCGAGACGGCGGAGGAGATCACCGGCTGCGCTCGGGCTATGCGGCGCAGCGCCACCCCTGTGCGTCCGCAGAGCCGCGACCTGGTAGACACCTGCGGCACGGGCGGTGACGGCCGCCAGACCTTTAACATCTCGACCACGGCCGCTTTGGTGGCAGCGGGCGCCGGACTCAAGGTGGCCAAGCATGGCAACCGCTCCATCTCCAGCCGCTGCGGCTCGGCTGACCTGCTGGCCGCTCTGGGGGTGCGGCTGGACCTGCCGCCGGAGCGCCTGGCAGAGTGCGTGGACGAGGTGGGCATCGCCTTTCTCTTTGCGCCGGCGCTGCACCCGGCCATGAAGCACGCCATGCCGGCGCGGCGCGAGCTGGGCGTGCGCACCGTCTTCAATATCCTGGGGCCCCTCACCAACCCTGCAGGGGCGGCGGTGCAGGTGCTGGGCGTTTTCGATGGCGCGCTGACCGAAACCCTGGCCCTCGTGTTGCGCGGGCTGGGGGCGCGCGCGGCCTATGTGGTGCACGGCGCTGGCGGGCTCGACGAGCTTTCGACCTGCGGCCCCAACCGGGTGAGCGAACTGCGCGACGGCTGCGTGCGCACCTTCATCCTCGACCCGCAAGAGCTGGGCCTGCCCCGTTCTGAGCTGAGCGACCTGATGGGCGGCGATGCCGCGCAGAATGCCGCCATCACCCGGCGCATCCTGGAGGGGGAGCGCGGCCCGCGGCGCGAGGTGGTGCTGCTCAACGCGGCGGCGGCCCTGGCGGCGGCTGGCCGTGCGGCGGATTTGCTTGAGGGCCTGCACCTGGCGGCCCAATCTATCGACTCCGGCGCTGCCCTTGACGTGCTGGCGCGCCTGGCAGCCTTTACAGAAGAGGCGGCGTAATGCTGGATCGTATCCTGGCCGATACGCGGCGCCGCGTGGAGGCGCTCCGTCACGAGCCGCGGCTTCCCGGCCTGGAGGGCCTGGCCCAGGCTGCGCCGCCGCCGCCCAGCCTGGCTGAACGTCTGCGCGCGCCTGGCGTGCAGCTTATTGCCGAGGTCAAGCGTCGCTCGCCTTCGCGCGGCGACCTGGCGCCGGGGCTCGACCCGGCCGCCCTCGCTACCGGCTATGCCTGCGGCGGCGCCGCGGCCATCTCGGTGTTGACGGAGCCGTTTCACTTTAATGGCTCCCTGGCCGACCTCGATGCAGTACGTACGGCGCTCCAGCGCGATTGGGCCGCGCTGCCCCTCCTGCGCAAGGATTTTCTTCTGGATCCTATCCAGGTGATGGAGGCGCGCGCTTATGGGGCGGCGGCGGTGCTCTTGATCGCGGCGGCCCTGGCGCCTGGCGATCTGGCCCGCCTCTACCAGGAGGCAGAGGGCTGGGGCCTGGGCGCTCTCTGCGAGGTGCACGACGAGCGCGACCTGGACGCCGTGCTCACTCTGGGGGCGCGCATCGTGGGCATCAACAGCCGCAATCTGCGCGACATGACGGTGGACCTGGGTGTGGTGGAGCGCCTGAGGCCGCGGGCGCCGGCGGGGGTGCTGGTGGTGGCTGAAAGCGGTGTGCGCGGCCCCGCCGATGTGCGCCGCCTGCGCGACCTGGGGGTCGATGCCGTGCTGGTGGGCGAGGCCCTGGTGTGCGCACCCGATCCGGAAAAGGCGGCGCGGGCGCTGGTGGAGGCGGGCCGGTAAAGGATGGGAAGGCCCTATCCTGCTCCAATGGCTGAGTGTGCGGCGCCAGGTGGGCGCCGACTGATGCTCCTGTCGTAGTGGCGGACTTTCTACCCGCTCGAGCATGGAAAGCGTTGAGCGGCGCCGCTCCATGTGATGGGCCTGGCCAACCGGCTTGGGCGGCTAAAGCCCGCCACTACGAGGGCCCCCGTGACGGGTTTCATGGGCAATGCTCCGTGAGCGCTGATTGAGGTAGAATATGACAGTCGTAAAGATTTGCGGTCTGACTAACTTGGCCGATGCCCTGGCTGCAGCCGAGGCGGGCGCGGACCTGCTGGGCTTTGTGCTGGTCCCCTCCAGCCCGCGCGCTATCACCATTGAGCAGGCGGGTGAGGTCGTGGCGGCGCTGCGGGCGCGGGGGGTCAACGTGCCCTGTGTCGGCGTCGTGGCTGGCCTCACACCATCGCAGGCCCTCGCCGCGCGCGAGCGGGCCAGGCTCGATCTGCTGCAGGTGCACGATGAGGATGCGGAGGCGCTGGCCGCGGCTCTCCACCCGGCGGTGATTGTGGCCCGCCGGGTGGAGGGGGCCGAGTCGCTGCCAGGGCTGGCGCGCATACCGGCCTTTGCTTATCTGCTGGATTCCCGCGGCGTCGAGCGGCGCAGCGGCGCCGTCGCTCCGTGGGCTTGGGGGCTGCTGCATACAGCCGGGCTCCCCGGGCGGGTGATCGTGGCTGGGGGGCTCGACCCCTGGAATGTGGCCGGGGCCGTGCGCGCGGCGCGGCCCTATGGCGTCGATGTGGCGAGCGGCGTCGAGAGCGCGCCCGGGCGCAAGGACCGGGCGGCTGTGACGCGCTTTATCCGTGCCGTGCGAGAGGTGGATAATGAGTATCAATGTTGAGTCTGCCGTGCCCGACCGGCGGGGCTATTTTGGCCCCTATGGCGGCCGTTATGCGCCGGAGACACTGATCCGGCCCCTGGAGGAGCTGACTGCGGCCTATGAGGAGGCGCAGCGCGACCCCGCCTTCACCGCCGAGCTGGAGCGCCTCCTGGGCACCTATGCGGGCCGGCCCACGCCGCTTTACCTGGCACGCCGGTTGAGCGAGCAGGCCGCTGCGGGCGCGCGCATCTACCTTAAGCGCGAGGATCTGGCCCACACCGGCGCCCACAAGATCAACAACGCTCTGGGCCAGGGGCTTTTGACGCGCTGGATGGGCAAGCGGCGGGTCATTGCCGAGACGGGCGCTGGCCAGCATGGGGTGGCCGCGGCGACGGTGTGTGCGCTGCTGGGCCTCGAATGCGTGGTCTACATGGGCCGGCTGGATATGGCCCGGCAGGCGCCTAACGTGCAGCGCATGCGCATCTTGGGCGCCGAGGTGCGCGGCGTCGATGCGGGCGCGCAGACGCTCAAGGACGCTATCAACGAGGCCATGCGCGATTGGGCCGCCTCCTACACCGACAGCCACTATTTGCTGGGCTCGGCCTTGGGGCCCCATCCCTACCCCATGCTGGTGCGCGATTTCCAGGCCTGCATTGGCCGTGAAGCGCGCGCCCAGATTCTGGCGGCGGAGGGCCGCCTGCCCGATGCCCTGGTGGCCTGTGTGGGCGGCGGCTCGAACGCCATTGGCCTCTTTCACGCCTTTCGCGACGATGCGCTGGCGATGATCGGCGTCGAGGCGGGGGGCGAGGGGATCGCCTCCGGCCGGCACGCCTCGCGCTTCAGCGACCCGACCCGCGGCCGCTTGGGCGTGCTGCACGGCACGCGCTCCTTTGTGCTGCAGGATGAGCACGGGCAGGTCGCCGCTACCCACTCGATCTCGGCCGGGCTCGATTACCCGGCGGTCGGCCCCGAGCACAGCTACCTGCGCGCGCTGGGCCGGGCGCGTTATACCGTGGCTACCGATGACGAGGCGCTGGACGCGTTCCACACCCTCTGCCGGCTGGAGGGCATCATCCCGGCGCTCGAGTCGGCCCATGCGGTCGCCGAAGGGCTCAAAGTCGCGGCGGCGCTCGGGCCGCAGGGCGTGGTGCTCGTGAACCTTTCCGGCCGGGGCGACAAGGACCTGGCCCAGGTGATGGGTGGAGTAGGATAATGACAGGACTGCATCGTATCGCAGCGGCTTTTGCGCAGACCAGAGCCGACGGGCGCGCGGCCCTCATGCCCTACCTGATGGCAGGCTATCCTAACCTGGAGGCGACGCGGGCGCTCGTGCCGGCCCTCGCCGCGGCGGGCGCGGACTTGCTGGAGCTGGGCGTGCCCTTTTCCGACCCCATCGCCGATGGCCCCACCATCCAGCGCGCTGCCCATGCCGCCCTGCAGCAGGGCGTCACCCCCGATGATTGCCTGCGCCTGGTCCATGACCTGCGCTGCGCTGGGGTGGAGATCCCCTGCCTGCTCATGGGCTACTATAACCCCATCTACACCGTCGAGCCGGCCGCCTATGCGCGTGCGGCCCGCGAGGCCGGCGCCGACGGGCTGATCGTCCCCGACCTGCCCGTGGAGGAATCCGCCGAGCTGGCGGCCGCCTGCCGGGCCGAGGGGCTGGCCCTCATCTACCTGGTCGCGCCCAACACGCCGGATGACCGGCTGGCGCGCATCGCCGCGGCCGCCCAGGGCTTTCTCTACCTCGTCTCGCGCCCCGGCACCACCGGCGTGCGCGAGCGCCTGCCCGAGGGGCTGGCCGAGTACGTCGCCCGCGTGCGCGCCCGCACAGACCTGCCCCTGGCCCTCGGCTTTGGCATCGGCGCCCCCGCCCAGGCGCGGGAGGCCGCCCGGCTCGTGGATGGCGTCGTTGTTGGCTCGGCCGTTGTAGAGCGGGCGGGGCAGAGCGTGCAGGCGGCGGCCGGGTTGGTGCAGGAATTGGCGCACGTGATGCGTGATCCCTAATGCGCAAGGTCGTCATGACTCGTAATAAGTAATAAGTAAGGTTGCCATCCCGGTCTGTCCGGTGCTTCGCATCGGTATCGCTGGGGCCAACGCCACGAAAAGCAACAGATGTTTCGCAACAGCGACCTTACGCATTACTTGATTACTTATTACGATTCATGGCGACCTTACGTATCACGCCTCACGGATTACGTTCCACGCTCCCCAGCTTCACCCTCCCGTCGCTGATCAGCTCGGCCTTGCCCGCCGGCTCCAGCCGCTCGCCCGTGTTTGCGTCGTACAGCCCGGTGTAGAGCGCATACGCGCCCGCGGGCGCCTGAGAGAGGTCGAGCGTCAGCTGATCGTTCACCATCTCGCCGGCGGCCCAGCGGCCGGTAGGGTAGGTGTTATCCACTGGCTGGGCATCGTGCTGGGCGACGATCTCGCCCGTCTTGGGGTCCACGCAGTGCAAAAAGACCTTGTAATCGCGCCCCGGCGCCTGCAGCGCCTGCCACTGCAGGTGCACGGTGATCTGGTCGCCCTGCTGCTGCAGGTCAAAGCTCGTCAGGCGGATCAGGTTGCCGAAATCGATCCCCAGCGGAGAAGCGAGGGGGGGCAGCTCTGTGTGGCGCGGAGCGGCCTTGACCTGTACGACGCCCGGCGCCTTCCAGCGGCCAAGGGGCGAGCCGGAGGCATCCCGGATCTCCAATTGCAGGCGGTAGCGGCCGGGGGCGCTCCCGGGAGGCACGCGCAGGGCGAGGCGCTCGTTGACCAGGGCATGCAGCGGCCAGCGGCTGGGCGGGTAGCGCGGCGAGAGGTCCGCCTGGCTGGAGGCGACCTCTTTGCCCTGCTCATCCAACAGGCTCAGGCGATACTGGCCGTCGGCTAGCGGCGCCTGGAGGGCTGTCCACTGGATATCGGCCGTCACCTGCTCGCCATCCTCTACGTTCATGTTCTCGATGCGCCAGCCCGTGACCCCCAGGCCGCCCAGGGTCTGCAGGAGCCTGGCCGAGGGGTCAATGGTCGTTTGGGTGAGGGTGATGCCCGGCACCTGCACCGACCCCAGGGGCAGGATCTGGCGGGCCTGGTAGAGCACCAGCTCCACGCGATAGCCCGCGCCCGGCGGGGTGCCGGGGGGGATGGACAGGCGGCAAAAGTCGGCGATGGGCACGCCCACCGGCCACAGGCTGGTCGGGTAGAGCCCGTAGCGGGGCTGGCGGTCGGTCTTGGTCACCTCGACGCCGTCGGGGTCCAACAGGCGGACTGAAGCGACATAATCTTCGGGCAACGGCGCCTGCAGACGCCAGGTAGGGTAGACGTCCAGCAGGCCCGGCGCCGGCTGCTCGACCCGGGCCGAGAGCACCTCTACCTGCTTGTTCATCTCGCCCAGGGCCACGGCCGGCGCTCCTGCCGGGGCGGCAGGGGGCAGCACGCGTATGGGCGCCAGGTAGGTCGTGCCCAGATCCGCGCCCTGCCCGGTGTGGGGGATGACGAGCCCCTGCGGTCCCTGCACCTCCACGGCCAGCAGCAGGAGCCCCGGGGCCGTCTCGGCGGGCACCGTCAGGGTGTGCTCCGTCACGGCGGCCAGGGGAGCCTCGGTGCGCCGCAGGCTGGGCGCGCCCAAAAGCGCCTCGGCGGGGGTGGTCGCGCGCACCACCACTGTCAGCCCACTGCCGGTGGGCGCCTGCCAGTGCAGGGTGAGGTGGACCGTATCGCCCGCGTGCGCTGCCTGCGGGGTCAGCTCATAGCTCAGCAGGCGCACGTCGCTGCCGAAAGCCACGCCCTGCGGGTTGGGGTGCAGGTAGGGCAGCCGTATAAAGTCCATGGTCTGGCAGACCTCGGGGCTCTGGGCGCCCACCCGCCCCAGCACCGCTCCCAGCGCCAGGGCCAGCACGATCAGGCCCAGCGCGGCAGCGGGCGCCCGCCAGGCCGTGCGCGAGCGCGCCAGCGCCCAGCCGCAGAGGGCCAGCGTGATCAGGAGGGCGGCCAGCGAGAGCTGCTCGGCCCGCGTGCGCAGGGGTGTGTTGCCGAAGGAGAGGTCCACCCGGTGCTCGCCCGCCGTGACGGGGATGGCAATGCGCCCGTTGGCGGCCTGTGCGTCGATGGCTACCGGTTGGCCGTCCACGGCGGCCTGCCAGCCGGGAAAGTCATAGGTCTGGAAGGCGAGCACGGCTTTCTCCGAGTTGACCGTCACCTGCCATGACTGGGCCGTCGGCCCGCCCGATAAGAGCTGCGCCTTGCCGAGGCTACCCTCAGCCGCCAGCGGCTGGGGGTAGGGGGCGCCGCTCAGCAGCGCGGCCGCGCTGTAGGGCCGTGGGATCGCATCCTGCGGCAGGTACTCGGCGCGCACGGTCGTGCCGATGTTGCCGGTGAACTGCTCGTAGAGCTGCAGGCGCGCGGGCGTCACATCGCTGTCGCGCAGGGGCAGCGGCTCGACCGGCAGCCGGGCCAGCATGACCCCAGCCAAGAGCAGCGCGCCGGCGCCGGCCAGGTAGGGGCGCCCCGGCAGCCGCGCGAGCCCCGCCCCCGCCACCAACGCCGCAACCAGGGCGGCGATGGAGAGAAAGCGCCAGGGGAACTGCACCATGGGCAAGAGCGGCACGTGCGCCCACAGCCACGCCGAGCTGGGCGTGATCGGCCACACGGCATACACCAGGGCGAGGAGGATGCCCAGGTCCAGCCAGCGCACCCGGCGCGCGCGGAGCCAGCCCACAACCACGGCGGCCAGCCCCAGCAGGGTGACGGCCGCTTGCACGCCCCCCAGCACAAAGGGGGTGCGCTGGCCGTCCAGGGTATAGTTGAAGAGGAAGGCGCTCTGCACCAGGTTCAGCCCGCGGAAGTGCAGGCTATAGTTGAAGTAGCCCGTCGTCATGTCGGTCAGCGAGACGGCCCCCTGCTCCAGCAGCGCCGGCGCCCAGAACCAGGCGCTGAGCGCCGCCCCCAGGATAAAGGCCGCTGCCCCGGCCACGAGCACCCGCCAGCGCCGCCCCCGCGCCGAGAGGGCCGCCGCGAGCAGCGCCGCGCCGGCCAGCGGGGTAAAGATCAGCGCCGAGATGTTGTGCGTGATCATCAGCGCGGCGTACGATAGGGCCAGCACGGCGATCCGCCCGGGCGTAGGCGAGCGCTGCAGGCGCACGACGCCCCACAGGATCAGGGGATAGAGGGCAAAGGCCGTGAACTCGGAGAGCGAGTCGCCGCGCACATAGACATTCGCCAGGTGAAAGGGCGCAAAGGTGTAGGCGGCGGAGGCCACGAGCGCGGCCGCCGGGTCATCCCAGAGGGCAAGCGCCAGCGCGTACATGGCCGCGGCGGCCCCCAGAAAGCCGATGAGTTGGGTCAGCTTGATGCTCCACAGCAGCCCGGCGCCGGCCAGGCTGAGCAGCGTCCCCACATAGTAGGGCAGCGCGGCGTAAAAGTTGAAAAAGGGGTAGCCCAGGCCATAGGCCGCATCGGGCATCCAGCGCGCGGGAAAGACGCCGGCGCGCAGGTTGGCCTGCAGCTCGTAAAGGCGTTGGAGAAGGAACGGGCTATCGCCGCCGGCGCGCGTGTTGACGATGCCCGGCACAGCCAGCAGCGGCCAGGCAGCCGCCAGCGCCAGCAGCAGCGCCCCCGCCAGCCCGATATAGACCCAGGCTCCGTGCCCGGGCCGCACCGGTTTTTTCAACCCGTCTATGCGCTCGGCCCGCTCAGTCTGCGGCATGCGCTCTCCTTACTATTCACTATCCGGGGGTGTGGGGTGGGTGTTGGCGTCCGGGTCATGATATATCCCGGATTTAACAATTGAAGATAGAGAAACAGCAAGCCTCGCTCCGTGTTCTGAATGTACCAACACCAGAAAGGAAGCGAGGGCTTGCTGCATGGGTAAGGATACA
>Ga0078972_1010242_pt1 | contig 17680 bp, 19 predicted proteins | sample YelNatPaOPGAMG01_FD_67568 | JGI IMG/M metagenome (GOLD analysis project Ga0078972, IMG submission 67568) | Hot spring thermophilic microbial communities from Obsidian Pool, Yellowstone National Park, USA - OP-RAMG-01 (SPADES assembly) (version 2) | ecosystem: Environmental > Aquatic > Thermal... | reverse complement strand
AAAAGGAGGTTTTAAATGCTTTTAATAATTGCGTATATTATGAATAATGAGAGGTTAAATTTATCAATGGTGAGAAATGAAAATTCTTTTTCCCAATATTATACAGGCTCTCTTATAAATTTAAATTCATTGTATATGTTGGAAGGGGAAAAAGATATAAGTGATTCTAAAAAGAACGAACTTAAATATGCAGGTGGATTTTTAGTAAATGGTGCTTCATTGGTAGCAACATGGATTATTATTGCGTTCATTCCTGATCCCAGAACTTATGCTAAAGAAACCTATTTCGTCTATTTTACTTTTCGATTTCTTACCGATTTTATTCTTGTTCCTTCAACTATTTGTGATATTGGTTACCTATTTGGGAATAAAGGTTCAAGTTATTCAAAAACTGTATGTGGTGTTTTGATTGGTGAAATTTTATCTTTTGGAATGAAAGTGCTGACGCCAGAGGAAATTAAACCTTACATTTTCTATGTTTCTCTCCTTATTTTACCACCCCTTGGTGGTGTGATAGGTTCAAATCTCTAAAGGAGGAAAATATGCTTTTAATAATTGCGTATATAATAAATAATGAGAGATTGAATTTAGGATTGATGAAGAATTACGACGAATGCTTTATGAGTTTAAACACAGGGTTTAAGTTAGAAGGGGATGAAAATTATAAAATGGATTTATTGGTATATACAGGTGGATTTGTTGTGAATGTTGCTTCCTTATCAGCAACATTACTCATTATTGTTATGAATGTTCCTGATCCAACATACACTGAAGAGATTGGTCGTATCTATTTTACTTCACGATTTATTTCTGATGTTTTCTTGCTCCCTTCTACTATATTATTTCTTAGCCGTAAATTAGGAAATAAAGATGCAAATTATTTAAAAACAATGTGTGGTGTTTTTCTTGGTGAGATGGTGCCATTTGCATGGCTTGGAACAGTTCTTTTACTCAACAAATCAACAGACGATTTTTCTTTTACAATATTTGCTATTTCTCTTTTTACATTACCACCCCTTGGTGGTGTGATAGGTTCAAATCTTTAAAGGAGGAAAATATGCTTTTAATAATTGGGTATATAATGAATAATGAGAGATTGAATTTAGGGAGTATAAAAAGTGTGGATAAAAAGATGGATTATTTTATTTTATCTAATAGTACAAACAATAAAATAATTGTCGATATAATCAATATTATGAAAAACAGGAAGGTAAACAGATTCTGTATTCATCTTGCAGAATATGTTGCAGGTTCAATAGTAACTTACGGATTTAGTTATTTTATTTTCAATGCATATAAAGATAAAATGGGGATTAATGAAAAAACAATATTAACTGGGATTACAAGATTATCTGCGGATATTTTAATCACTGCCCCTGTTGTTCATTTTATCGGAAATATTTTAGGAGATAAAAGTTCTTTATTAAAATCTATAATATTTACAGGGATAGGAAGTATTATATCAAGTGGAACACTGTTTTTATTTCCAGTAGGAATGGATCAGGAACTTATAGTAACGCCTGACCCTATAATAACCTTACCTTCTTTATTTGCAGTTATTGGAAATTAAGAATAAACTATAAAAAAATTATTCTATTCTTTATCCCTTGTTTATGACACAACAAAGATAAATCTGAATGTGAGTATCACATTAAAAAATGTGGGACTTTACAAACAATGTTCCCTTTATATCTGGCCATTCCCAAGAGGTGGTGGAAAAGAGAAAAAGCCTGCATTCATATTATCAAGACATATTAACACATATCTTGGTGAGGGTGGAGGTCCTATAAGGGATACAAAATGGTATATTGCAACAAGTCTTACACCAACATTTGATAATTCTCATATATATGGATACATTGCCTGGTGTGACCCTAACCTATTATCAACAATGAATGATATAGAAGATGCATATTATTTCGTATTTGGAGAAATGGATACAGTGAATGAAGAAATCTCCATTGGTAGGGTTTCAAATGTTGTTTATGCGACATCTTTAACACCATATTGTCCGCTTCTATTTGTGAATACTGATTCAGGCTTTGTCCTTGACAATTCACTTTTACCAAGATGTGAACATATTGTTGAGCCATACACAGATTATTATAAACTCACAAGACTTCCTTCCTCTGATAGTATAATAAAATTGAAAATATATAGTGCAGGTGATGATATAACTTATATAGACGATGTGAAACTTATAAAGATAACACATCCAAGGGGGAAAGAGGTGAATGTTCTATCTTCAGGTGAAATAATTTGCTATCAAAGGACAAATGCGAATTTCAGGGCTTTTGATAAGAACAATATTGATTGGACAGATGCGTTGAAGAGAAAAGATGGGAATTCCTGGAAAGGGAAGAAAACGGATTGGCTCATTGTTGACCCAAGACCTGAAGAGACAAGATATGCCCTTATTACATTAAGACCACCAAAAGAGATAGGTGAGATTGCACTATCTTATACATATACAAGGGCGATTGAAGAAGAACAGGTTATATTTTATGCTGATAGTATTATAAATATAGTTCCTGTTGAATCACTTGAAGTGGATTATCTTAATCTTGTGAGAAAAATGCCAGATAATATGATGGAAATAGATACATTGGTTCCTTTGGAATTACCATTAGAGATGAGAGAATTTGATAGTATTTATTACAGGATAGATTCAAAAGGAGATATTGAGATAAGTTTCAATAAAGGGGAAGACCATTCTGGGAAGGATGTTGATTATGTTATAATTGTTACTGGATACTATGAGAAGAAAGGTGAGAGATTAACATTAAAGAAAAATGGGATGATTAAAGAAGATAAGATTTCAGTATCAAATTTTGGTTCAAAGATTATAGTGAATTACGAGAGTTCTTTTGATAAAGAAATAGAGATAGAAATATTTAATATTGCAGGTGCAAGGATAAAGAGAATGAAGAAAGAGATTAGAAATGGATTGAACAGGATAGAGATAGAGGATATTCCAAATGGGATATACTTTTTGAGGATTGGGCGGAGATACTATAAAACAACGATAATAAGGTAGTTATTTAGAAGTATTTGCACATATTCCTTATCAATCCTTTGAAAGAAAAGGATGTAATTGCGCGGTAATTTTATATTTGCTACGCAAATTCAAAACGAGGATGAAATCCTCGTCCAGAATGACAGCGAGAAATTCCATTATTAAAATCAAAATGCGAGGGAGAAAACGAGATTCCTCATTTCATTCGGAATGACAAAAAAGGAATGTCATTGCGAACGAAGTGAGTGTGGCAATCGCATTTTGAATACAATCCAAAAAGTCATCACGAGCCTGCCTCTGGCAGGCGTGGTGATCGCATATTGACTACTTTGATGCGGTGTTAATGTTTTTTTTCAAAAACCAAAACTATGCGGGAGAATATGCGATTCCTCACTATGTTCGGAATGACACCTTCGGAGTAGAGAGGGCAAACACATAGGTTTGCCACTACATCGCTTTTGGTTCATAACCGACCCCGTTTAATCAGGCAGGATTAATTTTTTTGCTGAAATAACCACTATAGATTTATTATCATTGTTTCTTAATATGAGTTCACCATTTTCATTAATCCCCTTAATTATACCCTTTATCTCTTCACCATCATCTTTTATGATTTTTACCTTCTTCCCAATCCCTTCCATTCTTCTCTCATATAAATCTTTTAAGAATTCATAATCCTTCATAAGATAAAGGATTTGTTCAACTATTGAGATGCCGAGTTCTTCAATATCTATCTTTTCTTTTTTTATCTCATATATCGTTGTTATATTTTCCCTTAAATACTCATCAAAATCATCTATCCTGTTATTGCAGTTTATCCCTATCCCGATAATAATTTTCTTATCAATCCTTTCTATTATCACACCACCAATCTTCTTCCCTTTATAAATTATGTCATTTGGCCATAGTATCTTTGTCTCTATCCCTATTCTTGAGAGTGATTCTGCTATTCCAAGTGGTGCAACGATATTTAGTGAAGGAAAATCTAATTCTATGATGAATGAGAGATATAAACCACCTTCTGGTGATAAGAATCTTCTCCCATATCTTCCCTTACCTTCTGTCTGTTCCTTTGCAATGATGATGGTTGGTTCTGTAAAAGAAGAAATATGTTCTTTTGCATAATCCTGTGTTGAATTTATCCTTTCAAATCTTATTATATTCAATGTGCCTCAGCCCAGTTCCTGCCAAAATTAACATCAACAATAAGTGGAACATTTAGTTTTACAACATTCTCCATTATCCTTTTCACATTTGAGGAGACTTCCTCTTTTTCTTCTTTCTTTATTTCAAAAAGGAGTTCGTCATGTATCTGGAGTATCATCCTTGTTTTATAATCCTTTAAAAAATCGTCAATCCTTATCATAGCAAGTTTTATAATATCAGCAGCAGTTCCTTGAATAGGCGTGTTTATTGCTATCCTTTTCCCGTATTCTTCCATACCTTTTGTAAGGAGTTCAGGTATATCCCTTCTCCTCCCAAAAAGTGTCTTTACAAATCCATTTTCCATTGCGAAATTCAATATATTTCTTATCCATTCTCCAACACCTTCAAATTGCCTGAAATAGTTATCAATAAAGAAACTTGCCTCTTCAGGTGTTATGTTTAATTCCTTTGAGAGACCATAGGCACTCATTCCATATATGAGACCAAAATTCACAACCTTTGCAACCCTTCTCATCTCATCAGTAATTTCTTCAGGATGTCCAAATATCACCTGTGCTGTCTCTTTGTGTATATCCCTTCCTTCATTAAATGCCTTTATAAGATTCTTATCACCTGAAAAATGTGCAAGTATCCTCAGTTCTATCTGTGAATAATCACAGGACATTATCTCGTATCCATCTTCTGCTACAAGAGCCTTCCTTATTTCCTTCCCTATATCGGACCTTATTGGCAATGTTTGTAAATTTGGTTCACTCGCTGTTAACCTTCCTGTTGCAGCAATCGTCTGATTGAATGTGCAATGTATCCTTCCTGTTTTCTGATCAACAAGTTTCGGGAGTGCATCAGCGTAAGAACTTCTTATCTTCTCAAGTTCCCTGTAATCAAGCAGGATTTTCGCAATCTCATAATCTTTTGAAAGTGCCTGTAATGTCTCTGAATCTGTTGAATAATGGCTTTTCCCTTTTTTAACAGGCTTTATCTTCAATTTCTCAAAAAGTATATAAGACAATTGTTTAGGTGAACGAATATTGAATTTTTCACCTGCAATCTTGTATATCCTTTCTTCCATATCTTTCAATCTCTCGCATATTTTCTTAGAGAGGTCTTCAAGGAATTGAATATCAAACTTTATTCCCGTTTTCTCCATCTTATAAAGTATCTTTGTAAGAGGCAATTCAATCTCTCTATAAAGTTCCATCATTCCTTTCTCTTTCAATTCATTCAGATATTCCTTCTCTATCTTCATCCCATATATTGCTGCAATCTTATAAGACTCATCATTCTCTTCAAGAACCTTCCCTTCTTTCTTTGAAACTATCTTCAGGATATTATGTGATTTTTCATTTGGATAAATAAGATAATCTATAATCCCAAGTTCTGTTATTTCTTTATCAGGATAAAATCCTAATACAAGTGAGATATTCTTTATATCATCTGTTATTATACGGGATAAATTTTCTATCTTCTCCCTCGCTCTTTCTTTATCTATACATTCAACAACATTACCATCTGATAGATAAAATTTATCATTAAAATAAAAAATTGAGATTGCTTCGCCTTCCACTCTACCTGTTTTTATATCAATCTTCTCTTCAAGCCCCATCTCTTTCAGTATAGAGAAAAATTCAAGTTCAATGAATATTTTCTTCAATTCTTTAACATTTTTCTCAGATAATCTCAAGTCTTCAATATCTATTCCAATTGGTATCTCTTCCATCTTTATCAATTTATAATTTTTCAATATCATTTCCCTATTCTCTTCAAAGATTTCCCTTAAACCATGTTCCATATTCCCTATATTATTCATAATATTCTCTATATCACCAAATTTATTTATGAGTTTCATCGCATTCTTCATCCCGAAACCTTTCACACCCTGAATATTATCTGATGAATCACCTGTGATTGAAAGCAATGATGGAAGATGCTCTGGTTTCACACCAAACTTCTCAATCACCGCATTCTCATCTATCCATTCAATCCCCTTTGAATGCATATTTAAAATTTTTATATTATTATCTATCACCTGCATTATATCTTTATCAAATGTAAATATTATCACATCCATATTTTCCCTTGAACCTATCTTTGCAAGTGTGTAAATTATATCATCCGCTTCATAACCTTCTTTTTCAAGGATCTTTATACCGAGAGCCTCTGTGATTTTTTTTATATATGGCATCTGCAGTGTTAATTCATCAGGCATCTTCTTTCTCTTTCCTTTATATTCCTTGTATTCAATGTGCCTTAATGTTGGTTTTGGAAGGTCAAAAGATATCGCCGCATAATCAGGTTTTATCTCGTTCAGAACCTTTATGATGCTCCTTGTGAAACCATAAACACCTGATGTATTGAATCCTTTTGAGTTCCTTAAAGGATTGTTAATAAATGCATAGAAGGACCTGTATGCGAGGGAAGAACCATCAACAAGTAAAAGTCTTTTATTCATTCTTTATACCCTATCTTTCTTAAGAATTCCTTTCTCTCTTTTATATCATCTTCACATTCTATTCCTAAAGGCTTTCCACCATCAAGAACACCTATTATCCCCCTCTTATCACCTTCTTCAATCACTATTACATCAACAGGGTTTGCAGTTGCACAGAATATTGAACATACTTCATCGCAATCTTTAATCTTCTTCAAAACATTTATGGGATATGCATTCCTCATAATGATAATAAATGAATGACCTGCACCTATTGAAAAAGCATTCTTTGAAGCAAGTTCTTCAAACTCTTTATCATTACCCGTATGTCTCACAAGTCTCTTTCCAGATGATTCGCAGAAACCAACACCAAATTTAATCCCCGGAACAGTTGTTATTAGAATCTCACTCAAATCTTCAACTGTCTTGATAAAATGTGATTGACCTATTATAACATTCGCATTTTCTGGTTTTTCAATATGAACAATCTTTATCTCCATAATACCTCCTATTTTAATATTATTATCTTTTTTTTCAACTCTTTATTATTACAAGATATAGAGAGAAAGTAAACTCCATTCTTTAAATCTGGCCTATCAAAAAGAAAACCAATTCCATTTATCCTTGAAACTCTCACTTTCCTTCCAGAAATATCGTAGTATTTTAAATCAACATCATAATAAACATTCCCTGCATCACTCGTGAATATAACATCATCTCTGAAAAATGTTGATGTTGGTTGGGGTAGAGGTATTTCATCCTCTTCTTTAAGTCTTATAAAAGATTGGAATGTCTTTTCAAAAAATCCTGAGGAAATGTAAAAATTTATCATCGCGCTTTCACTTTCTGTTTCATTAACATTTAATGTTGTAGAAAGATAACATTCTGAATCAGGTAGTAATTCTTTTATAAAAAATTCTGTTGTGTCAAAATTGATAAGTTCTGAACTCAATCTCACAGATATATTTTTTCCTTCAACAGAGGATATATTCTTTATCAAAAATGATATTCTGTTCTTTCTGTTTTTATATAAAGGTGATTTCTCACAGAACAATGAAAACGATGGTATCTTTAAAATAAATGAGATCGTTTCAGAAGCAGAAAAACTATCAGAGATAAAAGGGACTTCAATAGAAAAGATAGTATCACTTGAAGATAGTATGAATCTACTTGAAATTGTTATCTCGCTGAAATTAGGGATTGAATCAAAATAGAAAGAATCTTTCTCAAATGTGATATAAGATGATATTGGTTTTAATAGAATATTTCCTTTGAAATTTCTATTCCCATAATTTTTTATGTTTAAAAATAATGTGTCAAAATTTATATTCGTTGAAAATATCTTTAAATAAGGCATATCAGGTATAAGTTTAATTGAGGAGAAAACAGGGATATGATTATCTGATGAAATATAATAATGAACAAAACCAGTATCAAAAGAAGAGAATTCAACATTTATCTTTCCAAAACCTGAATCATTTTTAAAGAATGAATTCTGTCCAAATCCTATCTTGAATGGTATATCACCATAATCATCGGAAACAGCAATCTCAAGAGTGCAACTTTTAGGGAATATATCTGGAATATTTGTGAAGATCTTTAATTCCTTTCCATCCCTTACTTTTATTAAAGGGTCACCAAAGATATTATACTCTTTGAAGTATTGCCTTGTCATTTGGATATCACCAAAATATTGTAAAAAAAGTATCCTTGCAGTATCAATCACATCACCTGCAAATTTATTCTTCTTATAATTGTCAATAATCCTTTTTTGAAGAAAATCATCCTCATCCCAGTATGAATATGTTGAAGCACCAAATGTGAAAACAGCACCTTTATTTTTTCTTCTTATCAATGCCTCTGTGAAGCATTCAGGGTATGAGAAATTACCTGTCTTGCAGGCAAAATTTAGAACAATTCCATAAAGTTTATTTTCAATTAAATTATCTATATTGCTTATTAAAAAATAAGGACCCATCCATCCTGTTTCAGAACCATGGCCTGAATATACGATGAGATTCCTACCAGTGTTAAATGCTTCATCAATTGGTGTCCCAGTCCCATAATATCCCCATAGTGAATCACATTTGTAACCCCTGAACCTTAAAGTATCCATTGAATATCTGTGTGTCCCTTCCACTAAACTATGATAAGTTGGGTCTGTTGAGGAGATGAAATAACAATTATTAAGATAATTATTATCCGTTGTCTCAAAATCTATAATCTTATCAATCACATTTTTAATCTCAATAGTATCTCTCACACTTATCCTTCCAACAATCCTTTCTGGTATTATTCCTGTATCAACAACACCATAGAATAGGTCTGAATAGATTGTTGTTCCATCATAATCACCTGTTGTCTTGAAAGTCTTTACAGAATTTGTGTCACCAAAAATGAGAACTACATCGGGGTTCTTAATATTTATAAGATTTCTTATAGTTGCTGTATCTGTTGTATTCTGAACAATCAATGTATCAATAATGAAACCTTCCAATCTTCTTAATATGATTAATTTATTTATTGAGTTGATAAAACTTTCATTCGTTACAAATAGAATATTTTTTATCTCCTTTTTGAAACTGAATATTTTTCCACTTATTTTCAATCTTTCAGGATATTGAATAATATTCCTTACAGGATTGTATCTGTGCGTATAAATCTCAACAAGATATATATCCTTTCCATTCCTTTTTCCAATTCTTTTCACATCAAAAATCTTATGAGGGAAGAACTCATCTTTATTGTATGTATCAGATATTATAAATTCTTTTCTTTTACCATCTTTCCTTATCGGATATTGTGAAGGGAAAATCTTCTCTTTCAGGATAGAATCGCTATAATTTATCTCAACTCTCAAATCAATTGTATCCTCAACGAATATTCTTAAAACAGGCAATTCAGGTTCACCAGGTATCTTCAATTTTGTGATGCCTTCAGGGAATATGTAAAAACTGAGAAAAAAAATCATTTAAAACCTCCTTTTAATTGTCCGCAGGCAGCGGATATATCTTTTCCTTTACTCCATCTCACAGTTATTGCAGATGGTGATAATGGATATAGTATCTTAACGAATCTATCAACATCATCCTCTGATGGTGGAAGAAGTTCATTTATACCTATACTATTGTATGGTATTATATTCACCTTTGATGGAACCATTCTTGTTATCTCTGAAAGTCTTATAGCATCTTCCTTTGTATCGTTGAAGTTTTTGAATAAAATATACTCAAATGTTACCCTCATCCCTTTCTTTTCAGCATAATATTTCAAACTCTTTATCACCTCTTTTATAGGATAAGTCTTATTTATTGGCATAATCTTATCCCTTTTTTCATCTGTTGCAGCATTCAATGAGAAACCGAGTTTAAATTGATATTTCTCATCTCCAATTTTGTATATATTAGGGACAATTCCAGATGTTGAGATAGTTATCTTCCTTGCACCAATACCAATAAATTTGTTTATGATTTCAAGTGCATATAAAACCTCATCGTAGTTCAGAAAAGGTTCTCCCATACCCATAAGGACAACATTTGTAATCCTTTCACCAACGCTCTTCTGAACCTTCAAAACCTGTTCTGCTATCTCATAGAATCTGAGATTCCTTTTAAATCCCATCTTACCTGTTGCACAAAAAAGACAATTTAGAGGACACCCAACCTGTGTTGATACACACACAGTCCTTCTATCTTCATCAGGGATGAAAACACTTTCAATACTTTCACCATCTTCAAGTTCAAAAAGGAACTTTCTCGCACCATCTTTTGAAATCCTAATGTCCTTCTCTTTCAATTCAGAAACATAAAATTCATTCTTTAATCTATTTCTCTCATCCTTTGAGATATCTGTCATATCTTCAAATTCGTTAACACCTTTCTGCCAGAGCCATTTGTAAATCTGCTCCCCCCTGTATCCTTTTGATACAGTTCTTTTGAATAAATCCTTCAGTTCATCAAGTTTAAATCCTTTTATGTTTATTCTATTTTTAGATATTCCTTCCATTTCTCAATCTTTTTATCACCTATTCCTTTTATGTTTTTTAAATCTTCAATATTTTTAAAACCACCTATCTTCTCCCTGTATTCTATGATTTTTTCAGCGGTCTTAATCCCTATTCCCGGGACAAGGATGAGTTGATCAATCGTTGCTTTGTTCAAATCCAATGGGAATATATCAATCTTTTCTTCTTCCTCAATATCCTCAAACTCTTCTCTTGGAACAACAGAACGAACACCTGCACTTAAAAGTATTATAAAAACTATAAAATATAGGATTCTCCTTTCATCCTGTGTGAAGAAGTTATTTAAGTTTAAGACCTGCAAATAACCTCCAGTATTTTTCAAAATTATACATTATTCCAATAAAAGGTAAATATTTTTTTCCAGGAATTATAAAAATACCCGTTGAACCTTTTATTTTTTTGTAATCAGTTGAATTATTCAGGAAGAACCTCGTTGAGAAAAATCTATTTGAGATAGTATTATAAGTTGTTATAGAAATCTTCCTATCATAAAAAAATATTTCAGAATTTTTTATTCTGAAATAAAAAAATAACTTATTATAAGTAATACCTGTTTTTAAATAATATATTCCTAATAGTAATTCAATAGATGTTATAGGAAAATATTTTGATTTCTGTCCAAACCAAAAATCATAATATGGAAGGAAATCATAAGAATATCTTAAAGAGATAAAGTAAAAATCTGAGAAAATAAGAAACTCAATAAGGTCCATACCGATTGTTATTCTTTTACCATTTGACTGGAGGAATATACCTGAAAAGAATCTCTTCCCGTATCCGCCTGAAAAGCCGAAGAGAAATTCTTCAAAGGGAACAATAAACTCCATTGATGATTTAAGAAGTATGGAGTCCTTGAAACCTGAAAAGCCAAGGTCGAATATTATTGGTATTTTTGAAGGTATTAAAAGCCTGCTGTTAGATTTAAAATAAGGGTTCATAGGTTCACCATTTAAAAATATATTCCCATAAAATCTTTCAAGATTCATCTTCACATTCTCAAATAAATATCTCTTTCTTAAATATATTCCATAAATATAATTCTCATTAAACCTTAAAAAGTTCACAATGTCAAAATTATTTCCTATACCAATGTTTATCTCGGAGAATTTTTTCCTCTCAAAATAAAAATTTTCAATGAATATATCGGGTGGTGTGAATTCAGGTATGAACTTATCTTCTTCTATGCAAAGAAGGATTAAAAGCATATCTTTTTAATATTCTCATTAAATGGTTTTTTTATGATACCCTTTTCACATATAATCCCTGTTAAAAGTTCATTTGGTGTTACATCAAAAACAGGATTTCTCACATTTATATTATACGGTGCTATCCTTATCCCTTTTATCTCAGTTATCTCTTTTTCATCCCTTTCCTCAATTGGTATTGATTTACCATCTTTCATATTCCTATCAATTGTGGTTGTAGGTGCAACTGTATAAAATGGGACTTTAAAATAATTTGATATTATTGCAAGATTAAGTGTTCCTATCTTATTAGCAAAATCACCATTCATAGTTATCCTGTCAGCACCAACGAATACTGCATCTATTTTTTCATTTTCAAAGATAAAACCCATAGCATTATCAGCTATAAGTGTCACATCTATTCCATTCTTATTCAATTCCCATGCAGTTAATCTTGCACCCTGAAGGAAAGGTCTTGTTTCAGGTGCAAACACTTTTATCCTTTTTCCTAACTCCTTTGCCTTGTAAAAAACAGCGAGCGCGGTTCCTATTCCACCTGTTGCTAATGCACCTGCATTGCATATCGTAAAACATTTTGCCTCATCAGGAAGGAGTTCAGCACCAAGTTTTCCAAGTTCATCACAGATTCTTCTATCCTCTTCGTGTATCTTAATAGCCTCTTCAATGATTTTTTCCTTATCAAAATTCTCTTTCACAACCTTTTCCATCCTTTCAAGTGCATAAAATAGATTATATGCAGTTGGTCTTGAAGAACGAAGCATCTTTATATCTTTAATTGTCTTCTCTTTATCACCTTTCATTGATGATAGTGCTACACCATATGCTGCGAGAATACCGATAGCAGGTGCACCCCTTATAGCCATTGATTTTATTGCATAATAAACATCTTCAGGTGTTTTCAAGTCAAGGTAAATCTCTTTTAAAGGAAGTTCCCTCTGGTCTATTATTCTAACCTTATCACCTTTCCAATCAATTGTCTTAAATTCCATAGATATTCCTCCACTTTTTTTTCATCATATTTTATGCTAAATTTTTTAAACCCCTCTATCAATTTTTCCAATGGGACTCCTATAACATTTGTAATGCTTCCTCTTATCCTTTCTATAAACTTCATCCCTAAACCCTGAACTGCATAGGCACCAGCCTTATCCATAGGTTCACCTGTTTTAATATAATCTAAAATCTCATCCTCTTCAATTTTAAAAAATTTTACATAAGAGATGTCATAATCACTGAATTCTTCATTATTTTTTATTATTGTGAAACCAGAATAAACGATATGTTCTTTCCCGCTTAACTTATTCAAAAAATTTTTAGCCTCATCTTCATCCTTGGGTTTTGTAAGTATTCTATTATCAATGAAAACGATTGTGTCAAAACCTATTCCTGTTTCGCACTTTTTTAAAACATCTTTAATTTTCAAACTTGAGTTATAAATCACAGTTTCTACAGGATTTTTAAGTATTATTTCATCAGTATTGTTCTTCCTTATCTCAAAATCTATACCAATTATTTTAAAAATCTCTATCCTTCTTGGTGAACTTGATGCAAGTATTATTTTATCTTTCATACTCTATTTATAATCTCAATAATAAAAAAATCAAGTGAAACATTTTAATAAATATTACATCTAACAGGGAAAAAGGGAGGATTTATGGAAGATGTTCTGTATGTTTTTATACCGATTATTGCTCTTTCAATACCTATATTTGCAATTTACTTCGGTTATAAGAAAGAAGTTTTGAGAAGGCAGGAGAGGATGAAGGCTATTGAGAAGGGTATTGAACTTCCACCTGAGAATGTGATTCTATCCGAAGGGAAACTATGGCTTAAGAATTTGAAAACAGGAATAGTGTTCCTTTCCCTCGGTATTGGATTCGGGATTATGGGCAAAATCTTCAACATCGGAGCCCAGAGTATTGAAGAAGCATCTATGGTTTTTTATGGAATCGGTTCTATTTTCTTCCTTGTAGGGCTTGGGTTATGTATATTTTCCATGATCTATAAGAATTACGAAAAATAGGGGTTTAAGGGTGGTAGAGTCTGTTTTTGTAAATATACTCTGCCACCCCTTCTTTTACAAGATGCCTTATTTCCTTCCCTGAAATTATCCTCTCCCTTATCTCACTTGATGATATCTCAATAATCCTTGAATTTACAGGTATCATACCTTCAATTATTTTACCTTTATAACCCTTTCTTCTTAAAACAAAAACCTTTGATAATTTTAATATCTCTTCCCATTCCTTCCATTTTCTGAAATCTTTAAGATTATCCTCTCCTATAATTAATCCTATCTTATTATATTCACTTTTAAAATACCTTAATGTATCAATCGTATAAGATACTCCACCTTTTTTTATCTCATAATCACTCACATCAAAGAATTCATCCCCTTTAATGGATATTTTTATCATATTAATCCTGTGTTCTGATGAAGCAAAATTCCTTCCTTCCTTAAAAGGAGAGATATTTGCAGGGACAAATATAACTTTTTTTATATCAAAATAATCTTGAAGGTCTTTTAAAGGTATGATATGCCCAAGATGTATGGGGTCAAAAGAACCACCAAAAATGCATATCATTTCAATTTTTTAATTCTCTCATCCGCTTCTTTTCTTCTTTTATCACCAACAGAAGCATATATCTCTTTTGCCTTATCATAATCTTTAAGTTTCACATAACAATCACCAAGTAATAAAAGTGCGTCATCCTTATATTCACTATCTTTTGAGATAACCTCATTTAAATATATTATAGCGGAATTGTATTTTCCCATCTTGTAATACAATTTAGCAGTTTGTAATTGTTTAAGATTTAACCTCTCTGTGAGCCTCCTTCTTCCTTCTTCCGCAATCTTAATTGAATCAGAATTTGGAAATCTCATTATAAACATCTCGTAAGCCTCAATTGCCTTTTTTGTTATCTCCTGATCCCTTTGAATATTTGGTGTTAGTCTTTCAAGTGATTGTGCCTTTCTTAAATAAGCCATCTCAATAAAATCACTACCTGGAAAGTTGTTTATGAGAAAATTGAATTCGGAAAGTGCACTCTCATAGTCTTTCATCCTGTAATAGCATTCACCTATATAGAACTGAGCATCATCTATGAATTGACTCCCATAATTTTTGTTAAAGAATTCCTGAAAAATTTTTATTGCATTTTTATATTTTTCCTTCTCAAAATATTCATATCCTTTGCGGAAATCATCCTCTGTGATATTTTTTTCAATCTTCACACTTTTAGAACATCCAAATAGAAATATCATAAATAATAAATATCTCAATTCATCCTCCTTGCATCTTACAAAGTTTTATCCTTTCTTCAGCCTTCCTTAAAAATGGACTATTTGAGAAAGGGTTTAGTTCAATCACCTTAAGGTAATACTTTATTGCATCAGCATAATTCTCTTCTGAATAGCATATATTACCCATATAGAAATTTGCCTTATCCTGCAAGACCTCAGGAATACCAATCTCAATCGTTTCAAGGAGATAAACCCTTGCAGAATCTGAATTCCCTGAATTGTAATAGGAAAGACCAATATAATATGCAAGTTTTCCTATCTCGTATTTCAATCTCCAGTTCCATTTCCATTCAGTCCCTTTCAATAGATTATAGGCAACGATTGTATCACCAAGTTTCTCAAGTGATTTCGCCATATTTATCCTTGTGTTCACATCTGTTGAGTCATAATTTAGCCATTTTGAGTAATATAAGAGTGCCTTAGAATAATCTTCCTTTCCGTAGAAGAAATCACCTAAAAATTTGAAATCCTCTTTATCAAGCAATGTTGAATCAGCCTCAAGGATTGTTGTAATAAATTCCACTGAAAGTATCTTCCTTCCAAGTTTTAATGCCTTTTTCTTGTATTTTAATAAGATCTCAAGTATCTCCCCTTTTTTCTCAGGGAACATCTTTAATGCATCCTTTGATAATTTCAATCCATCAAGTGGGTCATCCATACTGAAATATATCTCTATTTTCAACTTTATTGCATTGTATGAAGAATCACCTTCAAGAACTGCAAGAGCCTTTAATGGCTCCATTCCCTTCAAAAATGTCTGGGCAAGACTGAATTTATCTTTTTTACTACATCCCGCTAAAAGGAGTAGTAAAATAAAAAATTTATAATTTCTCAATAACCTTTGTAACTATCTTTGTTAATTTTGGCTCTGAACTCTCTGCTGCTTTCAAAATCTTAATATGATTAACAGGTTCTAATGCATCAGGTAGGCCCATATCTGTAACAACTGCTATACCAAGAACCTTCATACTCATATGCCTTGCAACGATTACCTCTGGGACAGTGGACATTCCAACAGCATCTGCTCCGAGTATCCTCATCATCCTGTATTCAGCAGCAGTCTCAAGATTTGGTCCAGGAACGCCTATGTAAACACCCTTTCTTATCGGTATACCGAGTTCAATGGCTGTTTTCTCAGCGAGTTCAACAAGTTCCTTATCATAAGTATTGAACATATCAGGAAATCTTGGTCCAATCTTTTCATCGTTCTCTCCTCTCAAGGGATTTTCGGGGAAGAAGTTTATATGGTCTGTTATAATCATAAGGTCTCCCTGTTTGAATAAGGGATTTAATCCACCACAGGCATTTGATTCAATCAATGTTTCAACACCAAGGAATTTCATCACCCTTATAGGGAATGTGACCTCTTTCATAGAATAACCTTCATAATAATGAAATCTTCCTTGCATTGCAACAACGAATTTTCCTTTCACCTCACCTAAAACGAGTTGACCTTTATGACCGAGAACAGTTGATACAGGAAAGTTTGGGATATCCTTATAAGGTATTTCAATTCTCTTCTCTATCGTCTTCGCAAAATTACCAAGACCTGTTCCAAGAATAATACCTATCTTAGGTTTTTTCTTTGTGTATTTCTGAATGAATTCAACAGATTCGTTAATTTTTTCAATAAGTTCCATTCATCCTCCTTTTTATGGTTTTTCGTAAAAAAGGTCTCCAATACTTTTATAACCTTCTGTCGGTTTCTTTTTTACCTTTGATTCTACTTCCTGTTCAGGTGATTCTATCTCATGGAGCATCCTTAATTGTGATTGGAGAAAACCCCTGAACTGAGCAATGAAAGTTTCCTTCTGTGTTTTTAAAGCAGAAATCTGTCTCTCTAATTCCTGTATCTCTTTCCTTGCATTGTTTATCATCTCTTCTGCCTGTATCTGTGCATTTTTTATAATGAGTTCAGCCTCCTTCTCCGCATTTTTCCTCAATTCATCCGTTGTCTTCTGTGCACTTAATAATGTATCCTGAAGTGTCTTTTCCATCCTTCTATAATCTTCTATCTTTGCATCAAGTTCTTTTTTCTGTTCAGTGAGTGTATTATTCTCCCTTATCAAATCTTCCATCTCTTTTGCAACCATTTCAAGAAATATATCAACTTCATGCTTATCATAACCTTTCATCACCCTTTTAAATTCCTGTTTCCTAATATCAAGTGGAGTTAGTTTCATAACCCCCTCCTATTTAAAATTTTTAAAGATTTCATAATAACATTATGAAGAAAAAAATTATAAAGTCAAGATATAATTTTATAAAAATATTAGGATAACAAAAGAAATAAGAGAATAGAAAAAGGTTTAGACAACCTCTTGACATGCTTTTACTTTCCTTTATACTACTTTAAAATATGGAATTTGAAAAACTATTAGAAGATATAAATAAAAAAATTGTATATTTTTGTAAAAAATATGATTTTTGGGATAAAAAAGATGAACTTTTAAGCGAATCTTTTATTTGTTTTAAGAAGTGTAAGGAAAAATTCAATGGGGATAAAGAAGAATTTAAATTTTATTTTTTAAGG
>Ga0078972_1010241_pt1 | contig 17682 bp, 27 predicted proteins | sample YelNatPaOPGAMG01_FD_67568 | JGI IMG/M metagenome (GOLD analysis project Ga0078972, IMG submission 67568) | Hot spring thermophilic microbial communities from Obsidian Pool, Yellowstone National Park, USA - OP-RAMG-01 (SPADES assembly) (version 2) | ecosystem: Environmental > Aquatic > Thermal... | reverse complement strand
ACTTTTCAATATATCTCTGTCCCTGGGGGACCGGTTCTTCCATGATGCACTGATGCCGATGGTGTAAAAATATTTTCACCTTGTAAATAAGAAAAAATATGTAATAAAAAGAATTAAAAATTCTCAGAGTGGGAGATGCATACCAAGGGCAAAGGTTGTGGCAGCGGCAAACATGAGGTACATGAGCCATGTTCCCGTGACAAGGTGCCAGAAACCCTTTACTCTGATCCACATGTGGGAGTGCAACAGGCTTGCCGGAATATCTGAGATATAGACAAATGCAAGTAGTATGAACAGAATCATTACAGGGTAGTCTGCAGCTTTGAAGAACACAAAAGCCCCAGTTATGCTTATCCAGAGGAAAGCTATAGCCATGTAGCCATCAACTGTGGTGTCCCCGTTGTAGTACTTGTTTATTCCCAGAGCAAACCAGTGCACACCGTATGATGTGAATGCAAGTGCAGCCATGTAAAGTACTGGGGAAGACTGGAATGCGTTAAAAACAGTAAGCCCCAGGAACAGGTACGTCCCTGCAAGAAACTGCATGAATCCGGGCATCCAGATTCCCCACTGCCCAATTACTTTGCTAACTCTTTCGCTGTTTTCCTTTGGTATACCGAAAAACTCCCATCCACCGTAGATGTAGTATCCGGTTCCCAGTCCCATGAATCCCAATGCCAGAGGCGGTAAAGGTCCCATTTTGCTTCATGTAAATAACTCAATCGCGTTAATAATACTTTCATTTGTAAAGTAAAAAGTTGTGTAAAGAACTGTTTTCTGGTTTAAGGAACTATCCTCAGGAAATTCCCCACTATGGCAATTATGATTGCAAGTATGAGCATGGCCACTATCCACAGAGTATATCTGCCGGAAACAGACTTTCCAATTCCCGCACCAAGAGCCCCCATAGCCAGAATTGCTGAAATAATTGAAACATAGCCATATTTTGGAAAGAGGTAGTTTATGAAGAGAGGTATTCCTGCCCCTATGAAGCCACATACTCCAGAAAGGGATGTGCCCACTATTGCCTCTATAAATATATCCCTTCCAATTTTACCTTTAAGAAGCAATCTCGGAGATGAGAGGTTTAACTGCCTTGAGGTCTTGTTTATTTCACCCCTCAAACGTGAATATTCTGCAATAAAGAAGCTGAATGTTCCCACAAATGCCGATCCGAATGCAACTCTTTCCGAAAGTCCCGGACCAATGCCCTGGCCGCTGAGTATGCTTCCAGTTACAAGCACAAGCGCAGTGATAATCCCATCAGCAAGGCCGATTGTGGCTGGAAACAGAAGACTGTACTTCAATAGTCCCGCCTAATGCTCTCTATGATCCTTTTTCCCGCGACAATTTCATCAACTGAGTGAATCACAGCTCCGCTGTCCTCAATTGTGTTGATAAGTTTGCCATAATCAATGCCCACACCCTCCACTGTTATGTTGGTGCCCATTGTTTCCATGTCCATTTCAGTAACACTTACATTGACTGCCTCCACGCCTGGAACTCTTTCTATTGATTCTACCAGATCCACAAGCGTGGGCCTGTTCAGGCTCTTGTCAACGTCAAGCACAACTCTTCTGATGCTCATTCTACGATCCACCCCTGGTGTTTATTGAAGACTTCTGAAAAAAAATGCTCAAAAACAACTTTGCAAAAGAATCCATAAATACGCAGGAAAACTGGTGAACGAACAGTATAAATTTCCCTATAGTTCCCGCCCTGCCTTTCATCTGATTTTCTTCACTTCACGTTTATTATCTGTATATCAGATTATTCATAGCACCTTTATAATTATTACTCTTTTTGCGCTGTCCCGAAGATGATTATATCAATAATGTAATAATAGATTTCCAGATATTCCATAAATGATCAAACATTCTTTCAGAGTTTTCGGATATTTATTTTACAAATTATGAAACATAGACCAACACGGGAGATGAACAGACCTGGGTAGATGATATTAGGGCATTGTTTTGAATACACTAATATTTTTCGTAATCGCCTCAAAGATAGACTATCCTGAGGGATATCCAGGAAGAACGGCGTATGTTGTAATGTTATAAACAGTCTCATTGTAAGAGAGAAATTTATTACTCCACAGTATAACCCACCCTTTCCAGGTTTTATAATATACTATTGAACCCCATACTCAAAGAGGGAAAGTAAACAAGAAACTAAATGCGATCCGATGAGGAGGTAGCAACATAGAAACATATATTGTTCTTTCTCGATCCCATGGGTAAGATTCTAGTTGGAACTTGTCTAAAAGAGACCTGCTTGTGAAAAATGCTGGATCTATGTTAATGTGCAGGAAATAAATAGTTCACATGACTAATGTGCTTAGTTTGTTTTTACTGATGATCTTTTCTTTGCCTTAAGCCTTTGAATGGCTATGGAATTCACATAAAGACTCACTGACAAAGCAATAATTACCACAAGGAATGCTGTTTCCCCCTGCACATGTATTCCGGGATAATAAAAGGCAGGGAGGACAGGAACTACTAGGGAGAATAAAAGATACAGGAATATTCCAATCATTGCATATTCCAGATACGTGTGTATTTTTATTATTTCCATATTATCAGTACCCATTTGGAACAGGATTGTACCACAACCATGGCATACCATATACATGACCAGTTTCCAGGCCACCCCAAAATGAAGTTGTGTATCCAATATAAATCCCATGGTAACCACCCATCCAGTCAATATAACCTATTACACCTATTGATACTAAAAGAATGGGAGCCATTATTGTAGCAATTGCAGCGGATATTCCAGATGAAATCATTGCCATTACAAGATCACTTATTCCCTGGCCTGTACCCAAAGCAATTAACAAACCTCCCAGTTGATACTGGCTCCAGCTGTAAGCCCAACCTGCAAAACCGGTGGTATAAGTCCCTGTTGGAAAGTACTGTACATCACTGGAAACCATATTCTGAACTTTTGTATTTGATTGGAAACCAGAAGCTGTGCTGTTCAATTGAAAACTTATGGCTGACCCGAGTATGGTGGAATATATTGGAATAAGAGTATAAGAGTAACCATTGATCTCCGCCATGGTTAATTCCATAATTGACCCAACCAAATGATCGTTCATGAATACCGTTACAGCTATACCTTTATTATAAGATTTGTTTTCCAATAGATTTGAGATTATAAATGTGATATTTATATCACCTCTAACAAGCTAGAATGTGTATTTTCCTGTAACATGCATCCCATGGTTATCAATGATTCTGTATATTTTTGGTTCAATCTGGGCGTATGACATTATCGGTCTATCAGGGCTAACTGAATCAACTGCTGGAGAAAACCAGAGAACTGAAATTCCAATTGCAACGCTTAAAGTTGCAATAATGAGAATGACTCTTTTTAACTGCATATAATACTAAATACGATTTTATATATATGTATGTATGTCCATATCTACTACATAATAAAGACATATTCATGGTTCATGCTCATGATTGTTGACGAGATCGGATATCTTCCACTAACAAGGGAGGAATCAAACCTGTTCTTTTAGTTCTTATCCTCAAGGTATGAGAAAAGATTCACAATATACACAACAAACAAATCCTTCTCAGAATGGAGTGAAATATTAGGGGATCATGTCATGGCTTCCGCTGTTCTGGACAGGATACTGCACCACTGCGTTGTGGTAAACATCAGGGGAGAATCCTACAGACTGAAGGACATTAGAAAGAACTCTTTACCAACAATGAAAAAGGAGGGATGAAATGGAAAAAAGAAGAAATATGAGTGGGGGAATTTTACATGGCCGATTTTGGATATTTTTCAATGACCGTTTACAATTCATCAACCTCATACATGGATAGACTTGGAGATACCAAAGTCTATGTGATACCAAAGAAGAATGTAACACTCAATGGATCACGGAAATGGAAGCACACCATGAAGGAGTTCGTTGAGAATACCATGAAGTATCTGGAACAGTATCATCAGAGGAGCAATTCTGAATCTGGATTTGCAGCTGACAGGAGGATACTTGGATAGAATATAGCATAGAGGAGGGCTGACTGAATAGACAGTGCACTATTCTGCACTGGCGTCTGGTACAATGTGTTCAATATGAAAAGGTCCTGGGATTGTGTCCCACACCCCATATTTACCGTACCCTTTGCATGCCTGATTTATATGTGAAATATCCTCTCCTTCTTTGTTTAGGCTTTCAATAAAGTTCCAGTGGATTGATCTGACAGTTTACAATTTGTGAAGTCTATGTTGAATTTTGACTGGTTGATATGATCCAACAGACTTCATGAGGTTCTGTATGAACTCATGACCTATTCACTGAATTTTTGATCCTCTTTGAATAGATCTGTAGATCAGCAACCATCAACACCACAACAACTGAAAAAAATACTGTCCCTCCAAGGAAGATTCCATCAAAATCTCCATAGTATGATGTATATGCAGGGAAAAATGAAAAACTAATAAGGGCAAATTCAACTACTGCAATACTGTAGCCATAGATAAGAAGCACCTTTTGAAGCAGAGAGGCTATAAAATTCACCCTTTCCAGATCAATTGAGGGCTGGGCAACTTTTCTTATGGATGCATAAAAACGATCCATCTCTTCCCCGCTGTTCATTCTTATGGCGGTTCCTTCAGCACCAGAGGCAGATGGATTCTTTCTTAACATCTGGGCAGCCCTGGCTGCACTACTGCTCATGAATCTGGTGAGCATATCCCGCATAAATGAAAGGTCCAGGACACTCTCGATTTCCTTCACTTTTGAGGATAAATTTTCCACATAGGATTTAAAGCCATTTTTGACCACGAAGTAGATCACAGTGGTCAGTACAATTATGATGGCTGGGAATATATATAACAGGTAAAGCATGCTGAAGTATAAACTTACAGCATATATTAAAACTTAACCATCTTGAAATTGCATGGTGAAAAGAAAATGATTCGGCAGTTTTTTACTTTATTATATTTTGTGCTTATGGATTCTTCCTGGCGAAATTTCGCATTTTCCCAGGGAATTTTGGGCTGTGTGAATATTTTGAAATAACTGGAAAAGGGCTTATTTAAAGGTTGCAAACATCGACGATTTTTTTCGTGTGTGACTCTTGTCAGACAAAATTTATAAACTACCATATTATGTTATTTTGATAAGTATGAGTGGGGGTAAATTCACGAAGACCTTTAGGGAGGAAATAGACCGAATAAAATCAATAATAAAAGAAGACCTGGCAAAGGACAATATCAACGTTGAAATGAAAAAACATTGATTACAGATTCATAAGTAAAATTGATATCTTTGTAGTGCATAGCCTTCTGTGAATTCAAGGGAGAAAACATTCGTCCTTGTTCTGATATTTGCAGTGATCAATGCTGTACTGCTATATTTTATTGGTTTCATGAACGTAGTACTTTAATGGGCATGGATATTCATAAGCACTGATGAGTGAAAGTCATTCTGACAGGCCTTTAAGGAAGGATCTCAATTTTCTTTCAGAATACCAGTAAATTGGTCGGTTATAATCATTTAGGATTATATCTTTGATGCTGAAATAACCTTCAGTCTCTCTGAACCCTTTGTGAAAAAGGAAACTGATCAGCTGGCTCGATTCCGGCTTTATGGATATGTTCATGGTGTTTGTTGAGGTATCCAGCCTGAGAGAGAAAGAAATTGTGTATTTTTCACCAAATGAAGGGGTTTGGTAGTGATTCTTTGTATAAACCAGAATGCTACCTTCTTCTCTTATCTCCGAGTTTTCTTTCCTGTAAAATTTAATGAGTTCCGAGGAAAATCTGTTCATATCCCATGGACAGTAGATATCATCAACAGTATTTTTTATATTTCCCCATGACATGAAGAGAGTATAGCACAAAGGCAAAAAAAGTAATTGGAGGGTATTGTTAATGGCGGAGAGAGAACTGGAGAAATATGAACAGAATGCAATAGATACATGTCCGGACGAAGAGTACAGGGTAAAATTGAAGAAATGGGTGATGAAGCACAAGAAACCGCTGGACAACTACGACCTGAAAAAGTTGAAGGACAAGGTTGAGAAATTTAACAGAAAGCACAATAAAACTTCTTAATCAAGCCTGTATTTCAATAATATGAAAGCGGTCATAATTACAGTGGGTAATGAAATACTCAAAGGAAGAACGGTTAACACAAATACAGCCCATATAGGATCGTTCCTCACACACATGGGGTATGATGTGCTGCGCAATCTTGTGGTGAAGGATGATCCAGATGAGATCGGATGGGCTTTTGAGACCGCACTTTCTGTTTCGGATCTTGTGGTTTCATCTGGAGGGCTGGGTCCCACCTTTGATGACATGACTGTCCCTTCCTTTGCAAAACATTTCAATATTGATTTGGTTGCAAACCAGGAAGCGCTTTCCTTTCTCAGGCACAAATACCAAGAACAGAACCTTCAGGTTACGCCGGAAAGGCTTAAAATGGCCATGCTTCCAGCAGGATCAATTGCCGTGAAAAACAACGTTGGATCTGCCCCTGGAGTATTCATGGAACTCAGGGGAAAAAAGATATTGATTCTCCCAGGTGTTCCTGCTGAAATGAAGGATATTCTGGCAAATGCATCATCCCTTATTGGAAAGGGTGACTTATTCTATTATGAGGAGACACTTCATCTTGAGGGTGTTATGGAAAGTTCCCTTGCTCCATTTGTTTCAGAACTCATGAAGAAATATTCCGGTAAAGTTTACATTAAATCCCATCCCCTTGGCATGGAGAACAACAACCCGAGGCTTGATGTTGAGGTCTCGTCCACGGGTATCAATAAAAAGGAGGTTGAGGATGCAGTGAAAAATGCCATAGGGGAAATAAGGGATCACTGGAAAGAGAGGATCGGAAAATAGCCTAATGTGCTCCTGGAGGGAAGACAACATTGTCATAGTCCAGGTAACGCTTATCCTCAAATCTCAGGTAATCCGGATTCACTCCGTACTGCAGTGCCATGTAGTATGCAAGATAATAAACAGGCACCATGTTAAGAATGGGCTGTATATATGGATCAACCTTTTCAGGAACAGTAAAGCTGTAATCACCTTCACCGTTTATGACAGCTGTCTTTGTCCCGGTAAACCTGCATGCCTTCACAATATCCCCTGTTCTGGGGCTGTCTGTTTCTGAATTTATAATTATCACCAGTGACCTGTCATCAATTACAGATGTGCATCCATGGTTGAATTCCTCCAGTTCAATACCCTCAGCGTGGATATGTGTGGATTCCTTTATTTTCTGGGCACCTTCCCTTGCCGTAACAAAATTCGGGCCAGAACCCAGAACGAATATTCTATCCACTCTTCCTATCCCCTGTGCCATTTTCTTCATGGGATCATCTGATCTGTCAAGCACATTCCTGAATTTTTCTCCCAGGTTATCAAGATCTAGCCCCAGATCACCGAAGCTGTTTGAAATAGCAAGCATGGCAAATGCATTGTCAAAAAACGCCTTTGTATTGCATAAGGACTCATCTGGACTGTTTCCAATAACAATACCATGTGTGGAAACCTTCAGAAGTGGTGTATTATCAAAATGAGATATTCCCACAGTTACAGCGCTTTTGCCGGCTTTTTCCATGGCATCCACAGTGGATTTTGTTTTTCCAGTGTGTGATATGCCAATAACTGTGCCTTCAGATCTTCCGAAATGTTCCAGCTCATATGCCTGAATGCTGATCCATTGAAATCCGTTCCTCCCAAGAACCTGGGAACCGGCGATTCCAGAATGAAGTGCAGTTCCATTCCCCGTAACTGTGAGGGGGCTTTTGAAAATTGACATATCAACTTTTTTCATGATCTGGATGGTGCTCTTAACACCGTTGTAAGAATCCCTTAACATGTCATACATTATGTATGGATGCCCTTTTCTCTGCAATGGTAGATCGTCTGTCATTATACCTAAAATATAACATCAGATTTAATGCTTCATCAAGACTATTTTGAAAAATTAACTTAGTCTTAAAAGATCAGGAAGGGGCAGGTGAAGGCTTTTCTTCCTCTGCATTACTCTTTTTTTCGGGCGGATGAGCCGTTTTTTGAGGAATTACAGATACGTCCCGGTTTATTACAACAGATTCAACATCCTCTCTCTCCTTGAAAAGTTTCTCAATGCTTATGCCCAGCCTGTTTGCTTCCCTGCATATGGCCCTTGCACTCTCCGACTGTATAATCTTGAACTTCTCGCCTGCATAGGATCCTGGCCCTGAACTGGAATAAATTATTGTTATTTTTTTAATATCATCGCATTTATACATTTTGACACCCATGGATATTGAAAATAATTTTATATGTTTTGCCTTCGGCAGGCATAAAATGTATAGTCGTCTATTTACCTTCTCCATCTCGAAATCAGACCAGCCGAGGCGAATAAAGCAAGTACTGCAACCAGAGCCCCAATAAAATAGAAATCTTCACTGGACGGTTTTGATATGACGGTTTGCGGGTTTGTGGACTGATTCAGGCTGATATTGAGGTAATAGTGGGTTCCTGAATTCAATGAAATGTTTCTGTAATAGGTACTGTAACTGGGGAAGGACGCTACAACGGAGTATGAACCATTCTTTACTTTTACATTGAATTTTCCATCAGTGACATTTACCATCTTACCGTCTATTATCACAGTTGAATCAGCAGGATTTACGCTGCCGGTGATAAAGGCATATGCCCTGAATGTTAAGGTTTCCGTGAGGTTTGATCCTGAAACCGTGATGTTGTATTCATACTGCAGTGGATAATAAAGCGGGGAGGTTGAAACATAAAAATAATATGTGCCATTGGGTACATGAATAGTTAAATTTGTGCCATTGGATGAGGCTGAAAGAAACCGTGATGTTGTATTCATACTGCAGTGGATAATAAAGCGGGGAGGTTGAAACATAAAAATAATATGTGCCATTGGGTACATGAATAGTTAAATTTGTGCCATTGGATGAGGCTGAAATGTTCTGATGGCTGCTTATGTTCCACGTTGTCCCATTCTGGAGACCTGTTTCGGTGAATGCAATGCTGTATGTCACCTCTCTGAATACCACATGATCAGTGTCACCTGATCCTGAAATTATAAATGAACCCGCATAGGAAGGCCTATATATTTTCAGTGCTGTACTGACATTATAATAATAAGTACCGTTTTGAAGATACAGAGTATAGTTTCCCGTGGTGATCTTTCCTGAAGATTCTATGCCCGTTATATTGACGTACCACCCAGTTCCTTTAGGAAGGCCGTTCTCCCAAAATGTTACTGCATAAAAACCATAGGCAGACAGTGCTGTGTAAGATCCGGCACCTATATTTACGGTTGAATTCCATACTGGAATTTCTGGGTTTGAAGAGTTGTAGATTACAAGAGTATAGTTTCCAGGACCAAGTGTCAGATTTGCACCGTAATTCTGGAAGTCGTGCCTTCTTCCCCCTACTGATAAAATCCCTGATCTGATTGTAGTGCTGAGATTGAGTATTCCCAAATCCTTATAGTTGTAGATCTGTCCGAGACTTGAAGAACCCGGTGTTTCTCTGGCGAATACCGAACCAGATGTTGTAAAATATTTGGCACTGGAAACAACGTTTGTAATCCCCTCAGCTGTGTCACTTCCATGGTTGAAGGCATTGCTGATCTGCTGGTAATTGTGACCATTCCAGTATTGAAGTTTAAGGGAGAGATTTGAGGATGTGTCATTGGTGTTGGTGCCACCACCAGGGCCTCCCATTATGAGCTCAGCATCATAATAAGTACCGAATGGATTGTATTGTGACCCATTCACTGTGAAACCCAGATCTGATGTCACATTGTTTGCAAATATGAACGTGGCATTATCAAATGTGATCCAGCCATAACCATCGTTGTATAGAAACGCCACCTCTGGTTTTCCGTTGTTGATTTCAGATATTACTTTCAGCTGGAATTCCATGGGAAACTTAATGTTAATGCCATTTCCGGGAAGAGTTGAACCTGCCTCTGCATAGTAATACCCTGTAGAACCTGATTTTGCAACCGTCCCATTTCCTGATATTGAGGAATTATGCATTTCAGCTGATGAGGATGAGAGATTCCAGACATTATCTATAAATAGTATGGACTGTGGACTTGATGTCTGAACAAATGCCACATCCTGTATCCAGTAGTTATAGTTTTTTCCTGTATTATTAAATTCCAGATTCACGTTCATCTGAAAGCTCATTTGATTCCCAACCGAGGAGCTTGTTGCGTTGTTAGTGAATAATGAGGTTATATTCACTTTACCAAGAAAAGAGGGGGTGGAGTAGGAATAGGAATTGTAGCCTGAGGTACCATTGGTGCTGAGCCCATAATCGGCAATCCCCATTGGGGCAGGTTCAGAATCGTAGAGTCCCTGTGGATTCACGGACATATCTGTTCCATTTTTCCTGAAATTTTTTACCGGAATAAAGGTAGTGGGTCGCACCTTATTCAATGGAGAAGATGATGTTTTTGAATCTGTGTTATGTTGATCTGAAGAAACATTTTCCATTTTTTCTATTGTGTTTTTACTGAATTGGCCGGCACTGTTTGTCATATTATTATGGATCAGGGATGAACCTGCGTAATGAGGAATTGAATCCAATACAGGCATGAAGATTAAAACCACTACCAGCAACAGTATAACTAAATTTCTGGAATTTTGATTCTTCATTGATGTTTCATGATGAAAAAAGAGGACACTTATAATTTTTTCACTGAAATTTTTCGCACACTTCTGAAAAATAGGAAATCGTTGGGATTTTGGTGAGTGTTTGAAAAGGATTAGGACATGGAAATTTTTTATTCATTTTACGTGACTTTACATCCATTCTATTTTTGTTGATCAGAGACTGCTTTTTTCCAATACTTTTCTGAAATCATCATGTGGGTGCACTGGTCTTTCAACAGGCCCTCCAGATTCATTGTTCTTCTTATTAGATCAGATATATGGGATTTGCATTCAATTTTCTCTGTTACCTGTTTTCCATTTGCAGTATAGATGAGATTTATGTCCTTCATGTATTCCATTGTGGATATGAGGGAGACAGATTCATCCTCCCCGTGTATCTCATTGTATATGAGGGAGAGAAATAGATATGCCATAAGGGAGAAGAACATGTGAACCCGTATCTTCTGTGGAGTCCAGTGGTATAACGGAAATGCAATACCCATTGTGTTTATTGTGCGGAAACAGTGTTCAACCCTGTTTCTTTTCCTGTACAGATCAATGATGCTTTCAGCATCCATATCCGTGATGTTTGCGAATTCGGCATTCTCTCCTGATTTATTTCAAGTGAAGGCAACAGTATTGTTTCATTGAGTTTCTCTGTTTCCAGATATATTCTTGCTTTTTCCATGGAATCGGAATCCCATGTATCCATGATTTTCTTTGCCCTGAGAATGACCCTTTCCATCCTCTTCATGAACTTTTCCCTTCTTCTCTTCTCAAGGGATGATGAATGGTAAAGAATTATCCTGTGATCCCTTCCATATGCATTTTTTGTGAGTTCAATATGTGAATCCATTTCCACATCAAGCTTCATGAGGTCATGATGATCGGACTGCTTCAGTGCACCTATGTATCTTCTCCCGCTGATGAGATCAATATTTGTCCTGGAATTGTACCCTCTGTCAAATATGAGGGTGGAATTCTCAGGCATATTATTGAGAATGGATTGAAAGGTTTTTGAATCATGGACATTTCCGGCATAGGATTCACCATAAAGTGGAATGTAATCATAATTTGCAGCTATGTAATAGGAGATCTGGTTCAGATCATACCTGTGCTTCTTGTTATGGCCTTTACTTGCCATGCCATTCTCCTCCATGAATGTGTACATGTTTGATGCATCCACAAACATGTTTGTGAAATCGTATCCCATGTCAATTATACGATTTCTTATCCTATTATGTATCTGTTTTATCTTTTCATCTGAAAAGCGATCCATGACATTCCAGAAGTCCTGTGAAGTCGCCTTTGGAAATATGACAGAGGCATAATCCCTGTTCATCCATTTCTCAATGCTGTTCTTTGAGCCCGGATCAGAGAGGCGGTTCATTGTGAACAGAAGCATGTAATCACCAGGGGAAATTCCGGTGCCCTTATGTGTCATAACAGAGTTCACAATTTCCCTGAAACCTATTTTCTTATCTATGAAGAGTTTGGAGAGAGTTGAACCTGCACTATAGCTTTTAAGCACAATATCACTTAAACCCGAATCAAGCATTGCTGCAAGATTATCAGCCGTACCCACACTGATCTCCTTCACAATGGTGGGTACACCATTGATCCTTTTCTTCCACCTCAGTACAAGGTAGCGGTTCTTTCCGGAACGCTTGAACGTGTAATATGGCATAGTATGAATGGTGTACCCACACCATAAGAATGAGAAAATATAGAATTATGGGGAGTATACGAGAATGTTCTGATAGATAGATGTAAAGTCACGCACTTAGAACTATTATACTAAAGAATTAATATTTAATAAGTATAGAGACTACAATGAGAAATCTGCTGGATTGGTATAGAGAATTTTTGGCAGTTAAGGAAAATTTTGAAATAACTAATAAAATTGATTTGTCAAAATTTAATTTTATCGATCCAGAATTTTTATTATTAATTTTCCCATATTTAAGCGATGGAAAAAATTTAATTACAGGAGTACTTAACAATTCCCTAAAAAATTACATAGATTTTTTTAAACAGAATTATAATAATTTTGATGAAACTCAGAATTACATGCCTATAGTGAGTTTGAATGATGATAATTATGATAAAATATTAAATAACACATTTAAAATATTAGAAACAAAATTTGATATAAAAAATATAAACGTAATAGGATATATAATAGGTGAATTATATAATAATATTCAGGAACATTCAAAATCAACCAATAACTATGTTATTCTACAACATTATCAAAATTTAGGCTTAGAAATATCTGTTTATGATAATGGAATAGGAATTTCAGGAAGTTTTAAAAATCATTCCAGACCGTTTGAAAATGATTTAAACGCTATAGAACAAGCAATATCAGGTGTATCTACAAAAAATAGCGGTATTGATCAGGCTACTAGCGGTACAGGCTTAATTTCTATAAAGAATATTATTAAAAGAAACAAAGAAGATGAATTTATTATTATTTCAAATAAAGGCATATATCATTATTTCAACGGCAATAAAGTAGGTTATATACTAGATAAAAAAGAAGGACTAAATGGAACTTTAATATCAGTAATATTTAAAAATAAAAAGGAATTGAATAAAATTGAATTATATGATGCTATAAATGGGCAGGATTAAAAATTTTCAATTTTTATGCTTTCAACTTTATCAGGCTTTTTTATTTTATTCACCATATCCAACATAGAAATTATAGTTTTATTTTGATTTTTTTCTATAATGGTCTTTTTACATTTATTTTTATTGAAAACATATTCTGATGCAAATGAGTTTGTGATACCAATAACATTACTAAAATCTATTATTATATTATCATCAGTTGATTTATTAATTTTATTAAATAGTTCGTCACATGATTTTCTTGTAGTAGGATATGTGCCTATTATATCTAATAAACTTATTCTTTCCATAATTAGACAATTTCTAACAACCTATTAATTTTTACTCATTCTTCACCATTCAACATAATTTGAGTATTTCAATGTTTGAGGAGGTCAAAATTCATTCATTTTCTGCATAATACAGTCAATTTTTCTTCATCTTCTCATGAAACTTCCATGGCTCACGCTATCATCCCCTTCTTTTTCATTCTTATCATGCACATGAAATTGTGGCCAGGGCACATGAACATGCACTTTACCCGAACCCTCGCTACAGTTGTGACAAACATATGGCCGTCGTGGAATATTGTCTTCATGACAGAATACGGTCTTTCACCCCTGGATCGTTTCCTCGTTATTCTCATATTACGGCGGATACTCTCCACTGGAAGCTTGTAACCCTTCAGAGATTTATCCATGGTTGCATTTATTCCTCTTCCTGAAACTCCGAAATACCCCCTGTCCCTGTAATTCATAACGCCAGGTATGGAAAGATCGATCTGAGAATCATGAACGGATGCAGTTGCCACTGTGTAATTGGCAATGATGTCATGATCAACAGCCTGTAAAGTGTGTAACCTATGCCCGAAATGAGTCTTCCTGTTCTTAACAGCCCATGATCCGTCTTTAGTTCTCCGAGTTTTCCCATTCCTGCGTTCTTCTTCACGTTCTTTCTTTTTCTGTTACTTCTCTATCCTCTTCGCTGCCTTCAATTCTTTTTTTGGCATCCCAGTTTCTTGATCGGCCTGCTTCTCATGGAATTCCGGATCTATTGGTATTATTCCGCCACCCTTCTTCCTCTTTCCATGGCCTGGATCGGATTCAATGAAAGTGGCATCCTGTATTGTTCCCTTCTTTACCGTTATTCCCTTCTCCTGGAACTGCTTCCAGAACTCTTTCCATATTTTCCTGTCCCTGTGGCCGTTTGCCATCCTTTCCCTGAACAGCCATATTGTCCTTGCATCCGGCACTGATTCTGGATAATCAAGGAAGTTCATGAACCTTATATTTGAGTAGAGTTCGATCTCCATGGATTGGTCAACAAGACCTTACATGGACTGGAGGAACATGATCTTTACCATGAATACGGGGATCAAAGTTCGGCCTCCCACCTTTCTCTGTATCCTTTTTGTAGAGATCAGAAAGGAGAGGTTTGATCCGATCCCATTCTATTATATCCTTCATGTTTGGGAGCCTGTCACAAAACTTCTTCAACTGGTCATATTTCTCGCGGAGACTGTAATTAATTATGTCCATGCATATTGATCTGTATCGCATGAATAAAGGTTCTGGTCATGAATCATTCAGATTGTTAGCTGAAATACGAATTCTGGATAACATGAGAAATTGTACAAACAATAGTGAAGGTACGAGGGGTTTTTAGAAAATGTCCATAATAAGAAAATATTCATTGATAATAAATGATGATATAATTTTATTTATTTTTAATAAGCTGATCAATTTTACAGGCAAATTAGCAGATCTTTATAAATCATTGTTATTCAATCTAGCGATGAAATCCTCCGTACTTATGCTTTTTACGAGATCTTCATTCTTTAATATATCCTTATATCTCTGATTGAACAGGTATTCCTTTGCATTTGCTGAAAAGCCGTTTCCACCTATTACCAAATAGGCCTTAGTATATTTATTGGATTCTATTATTATTTTAATTAGTGAGGCTATTTCATATATTACCTTCTGCTCAGCTGTACCGGGAACCTGCTGCCATTTTAAACTAACAATAATTGAATCGTCTATGACAAAATCAGCCTTGTACCTGTTGTTGAATAATTGATTTCCAATAAAGATCTGTTTCTCATAATTATAATTATTATACTTCAACAGGCTCTCTATCATTATTTCCTGGCCTGTTCCAGTTCTTGTACCTGATCCTCCGGGCATTATTTAACACCATAATTTGTTATTATTAATTCATTGATTGAATTCCTTTTATTTCCTATTGAATTTATATTCCTCCTTGCATTTACTTCTAAAAGATTGAAATTCCTATAAAGATCCTTTATAAAATCTGTACTTGAATTTGATTCCATTACATAAATTCCTTTATCTGATAATTCCATGAATGTTCTTGCAAGCCTCTCCTGATCCTTCTCATCAAAACCGAGTTGTGTATATCCTGTAAAATAGGATGTTTTGCTTAAGGGCATATATGGTGGATCAAAATATACAAAATCCATTTTCTTTGCATTCTTAACTGTTATTTCAAAATCTGAATTCATTATAATGCATGATTGGAATAATTTTGATAATGCCATTATATTATCTGCAGATGGCATTCCAGGATTATTATACCTTCCAAAGGGAACATTGAATTTATTATTAGAATTAACTCTATATAATCCATTATAGCCATGCCTATTGAGGTAAATAAGCAATGCGGACCTTTTTATTGGATCACTGCTGGAATTGAATAATTCCCTTGCTTTATAGTAATCATCCTTATTGTTTTTGAATTTTATATTGTTCAATTCATCAATTAGTTGCTGCGGATCTTCTTTTATTGTTTTATATAAATTATACAGATCTGTATTTGTATCTGATATTACAGAATCAGCAACCCTATTTAATGAATATAATGATATTAATAAGGCAGCACCTCCTATAAACGGTTCATAGTATGTATTGAACTTATCAGGAATATTATTAATTAGTATTGATAGTATCTGCCTTTTACCGCCTGCCCATTTCAATATAGGCTTATAATACCCATTTACTGATGATTCCATAATATGATTACCCTATGTAAATACATCAACAAATTATATAAATTAGTATTGGTTATTTGACTAAATACCAAATTTCAAGTATATAGATTGATCCCTTACAGCATTCAAATGTTATACACAACCACGTGACTTTACATCTATTTTAAGATTCAATATCTATCCACGCCGTATTTTCAATCATTTTTCAACTGTGGGGGCTGAGGTGCTAAATCATCTTTACCAGATCGAATTTCTCCATGATCATCTGAGATCTCTCATCACCTGAGGACAATTTCACATCCACACTCTTGCCTCCCCCTTATATACCTTTAACAGTATATTATCTCTCTTATAACTGTCCAATATTAAGTGGGGCACATCAATAAGTATTCCAATATCCCACTGGTTGAGAAGGATTATGCTCATGGAGGTTTTCAAAATGATGGGGTTAAATGATAAACAGAAAAGACTGAATGATTTCAGGCCTAAAGTGGTCATTAAAAATATATATCCAGAATTTGAATATTTAATCTCGGAATATAAGAAGGCCTACAACACAGATAAATTTGATAAATATGATTTATATGACTTTACATTGGACTGCCATGGAAGGTTGAAAAATAAAAACTTCCAAAGAAACGGTTTCTTTTCAGCAAATAAAATTTATGAAAATTTTATGTTAAGTATAATTATTCAATTCTATAATGATATTTTTATATTAGAAAATCTGGATCTTGAGTATACAAATAAGGTTAAGATATTATCAATTATGTTATACAGGGATTTAAACAGATATCAATACGCCCGAGCCGGGATTCGAACCCGAATCTGAGGCTCCGCAGGCCTCTAGGATATCCAAATTACCCCACTCGGGCTTAGACGCCAATAACATAATACCAGCCATGGTTGAACGTTCGGATGCAAATTACTTTTTTGTTTTAAACTAAATAATTTATCACATCGGATTTACCTGCTGGTTACCCCCTATTAGGCACCATAGTTATTTATTGGACTTTTTTTATTGGGAAGGTATAAGAAAGATATATTGCTGTAATAATCATACACGTGGAAAAACCCAATATTGGTGATTTGAATAAAATTGAAATGCATTGGATAAAGTGAGTATGAACAGAACTGAAAAGGAGTATGATGTCATAATTGTGGGTGGCGGCATTCTTGGAGTCACACTTTCATACTGGATTTCCTCTATTCCAGGAATAAGTGTGTGCCTTATTGAGGCTTCTGAAATGGTTGGAATGCACTCCTCATCCAGAAACACTGGCGTTATACACAGACCTTTTTACATGAATCCTGAGAAGAAGAAACTATTCGCCTGGGCATCCCAGGAATCATATGCCATGTGGAAGGGTTTTGCATATAACTTCAAACTTC
>Ga0078972_1010240_pt1 | contig 17683 bp, 15 predicted proteins | sample YelNatPaOPGAMG01_FD_67568 | JGI IMG/M metagenome (GOLD analysis project Ga0078972, IMG submission 67568) | Hot spring thermophilic microbial communities from Obsidian Pool, Yellowstone National Park, USA - OP-RAMG-01 (SPADES assembly) (version 2) | ecosystem: Environmental > Aquatic > Thermal... | reverse complement strand
TCTCGGACCTCGAGAAGGCCAAGGCCGTGTACACCGCCCTGCTCGGCCAGGCTCCGCAGCACGACGCGTCGTACTACGTCGGCTACGACGTGGCCGGCCAGCACATCGGCCTCGTGCCCGGCGGCGGGCGCCTCGTGGCCGCCTTCACCGACCCCGACGGCAACGTCCTCGGGCTCACCCAGGACCGGTGAGCGCCGGTCCTCGCCCAGTTGAGTCCCAGGGAGCGGTGGAGGAGTCCATCGGTGACGACGGTCCTGGCATCGACCTCGACTGATGTTCACTTCGGCATCAGCCTGCCAATACCTAAGTCGGGAATCGCTGTCATCTACAGACACACCTCGCGCTGTTTCTGCGGTGAAAGTTGGCGCGAAGCATCCGCGCTCGGCGCGTGTCACTTGCGGGCGACGAGGGACCGCAGGAAGGCGGTCCGGGCTGTGATGTCCTCGGTCGTCACGATGTCGAAGCCGAGGTCGATCGATCCCACCCGGAGGTCCCATGACCGCGCGCGCTTGCCGCTTGGCTGGCTCACCCGCGTCCTGGAGGAGAACCGCTGCCCTCGGCACCAGCTCGCACGGAACCTCGAGGCGCAACGTCAAAAGGCGGCAGTCACACGAACGCCTTCCGTAGCGACATGTCTACGCCGACTACGCCGACGTCCACCAGGGCTTCCTCTGGATGGGGTTCAGATAACCGGCGTGCGGCTCGACCCTTGGTGCGGCTGGGTACGGGATTCTGAGCGATCGTTCGGCATGTTGACGATCGACAGGGTCACAGAGCGCAACGCCCTTCATGGGCCGAGCAACCCAACAGGGATGACGGCGATGCCGTCAGGACGGCAGTAGGCATGGGTGCCGGAGGTAAGCACGGCACCGCCGAGAAAGTCGTCACCGAGCTGGTTGCGCAACCAGACCATATTCCGGACGTCGCGGTCGTTCACGTCCCCACCGAGCCACGATCTGGTTGCCCTCGCCGCGCAGCAACGCGCCGGCGTCTACCCCGAGCAGCCGGGCGGCGAGGGCGGGATCGGCCAGGTGGTGCTTGGGAGCGGAGGAGAGCCGGCTCAGGTGGTTGAACGTCGGAGCCCAGGCGTCGAGCGGCTCCACCACGAACAGCAGTTCCAGGGCATCACGACTGTGGCGGACGACGGCGCCCCGGACCGCCTGACCCGGCGTCATGACCTGAGTGCTGCAGCGACCGGCGAAGCGTGCCCACCTCGGCTACTCGGGCCGAGCACCACGGTCCGGCTCGAGCACGGAGACCGACTGCCCGAGGCGATCCGATCGGCAGAGACCGCGGCTGACCACGTCCCCGACGACCGAGCACGCTCGCACGGGGCAGACTGACGATCGTGCACCGACTGCATGCTCTCTATGTCCTCGACGAGCGGGCCCAGAGCCTCGTCTACGGCCCGGCTCAGCGGGCGGCGATCGAGCAGATGCTCGACATCGTCGCCGAGCCGCTCACCGCGGAGCAGCTCGAGCGCCGGCCCGAGCTGCTCGCCGAGATCGAGATCATCCTCTCCGGATGGGGCGCCCCGCTGATGGACGCCGACTTCCTACGTCGGGCGCCCCGCCTCGAAGCGGTCTTCTACGGTGCAGGCGCAGTACGCGGGTTCGCGACGGACGCACTGTTCGCCCGGGGCATCCGGCTGTCGAGCGCGAATGCCGCCAATGCCATCCCGGTCGCCGAGCTCACCTTCGCCTTCGTGCTGCTCTCGCTGAAAGCAGTCTGGCCGCTGCTCGGCGGCTCGATTGGACCTCGTGATCCGAGGCGCCACGACATTCTCGGCGCATACCGCGAGACCGTCGGTCTGCTCGGTCTCGGTGCGATCGGCCGTCTCGTGGCCGAGCGCCTCCGCACGATCGACGTCGAGGTTCTCGCATTCGACCCCTACTGCGACGAGATCGACGCGGGGGCGCTCGGCGTCGGGCTCGTCTCCCTCGAGGAGCTGTTCGCGCGCTCCGCTGTGGTCTCGGTGCACGCGCCGCTCTACGACCGGACGCGTGGCATCGTCACAGGCGCGCTCGTCCGCTCGATGCGCCCTGGGGCGACCTTTGTCAACACGGCACGTGGGGGCCTCGTCCGCCACGACGAGCTCGCCGAGGTGCTCGCGTCGCGTCCCGACCTCCAAGCTGTGCTCGACGTCACCGACCCCGAGCCGCTACCACCAGAGCATGCGCTGCGCAACCTTGCCAACGTCGTCGTGACGCCGCACGTCGCAGGCTCGCTCGGCCCCGAGTGCCGGCGCTTGGGGGATGTCGTCGTCGCCGAGCTGCGTCGCTACTTGGCCGGGGAGCCTCTCGTGCACGAGGTGGACCCGGCGACGCTCGACATCGCGGCCGAGCCGTGATGCACTTCGGCATCGGCGCGCCCAACGTCGCGAGCTTTGCCGACCCGATCCGACTCGTCGAGCTCGCCGTCGCGAGCGAGGAAGCCGGCTGGGACGGGTTCTTTCTCTGGGACCACCTCTTCTTCGACACACCCGCACCTGGTGCCGTCGAGCCCTGGACCGTTCTCGCGGCCGTCGCGGCAGCCACGAGCCGCGTCCGGATCGGCGTGCTCGTGACAGCGCTCGCGCGTCGTCGGCCTGAGCTGTTCGCACAGCAGGTGGCAACGGTCGACCTTTTGTCCCGTGGCCGGGTCGTGGTCGGAGTGGGCCTCGGGTCGCGTGCAGACGAGTTCGCGTCCTTTGGCCAAGATGCCGGGACCGGTGCGCGAGCCCGCGTGCTCGAGGAGGCTCTCGATGTCGTCTGCCGGCTCTGGTCCGGTGCAGCCGTCCGACACGAAGGTCACACGTTCTCGGTCGACGCGCCACCGCTCCTGCCCCGCCCTCATCAGCAGCCCCGCCCGCCGGTGTGGGTCGGCGGGCGCTGGCCCGGGACGGCGCCGTTCCGGCGGGCAGCTCGTTACGACGGCGTCATGCCGCTCTTCGCAGACAACCCTGGAGGTGGTGGGATACCGCCGTCAGACCTCCACGACGCGGTCGCCTTCGTCCAAGCCCACCGCGTGGATGACGGCCCGTTCGACGTCGTCGTCGAGGGCGAGACGACCGGTGCGGGCCAGCTCGCGGACCTCGCGGCGCTCTACGGGGGGCTCGGTTGCACGTGGTGGGTCGAACGTGCGGGGTGGTGGCGAGGCGGCTGGGACGGAGCACTCCGGCGCGTGCGCCTCGGCCCTCCGGAGCTCTAGAGCGCTCGGGCGAGCCCCGCGCGATAGGAACGCTTCGCATCAAGGATATGCTCTCGTTTCCGTGACGCCGAGAGACCGAGCACCTCTGTGACGCCTGGGACGCCCCGTCGAGACGCCACGACCCGACCCGGCGACGCGACCGCAGCTCCTGACCGCGTCGGCGGCGGTCTCGAACAGGCCTTCCACCTCCGCGACCTCGTCCCGCTGTCGGTCTCGAGCGTCGGCCCGATGTTCTCGGTCGCCGCGACAGGGGGCGTCATGGCCGCGGAGGCGGGCTGGTGGACCTTGCCGGCCATCGCCTTGCTCGCCGTCCCGTTCATCATCTCGAGCTTCGTCTTCCGCCTGCTGAACCGCCATTTCCCACACTCCGGTGCCTCCTACCATTGGTCGGCGCGCATCATCGGCCGGGGGGTGTCTCGCTACCAGGCGTGGATCTTGATCCTCGCCTACTTCTTCTCCATCCCGCCGATCGCGATCCCTGCTGGGTCGTACACGCTCGCTCTCGTCGCGCCGCACTATCGGGCCCCTGCCGTCGTCACGATGGCGGTCGCTCTGTTCTGGATCGTGTTCGCCGCCGTGCCACTACTGCTCGGCAGTCGTCCGACGGCGCGGATCACCCAGGTGTTCTTCGCGGTCGAGATGATCTCGCTCGGGGCATTCGGCATCTTCGGCGCTCTGAGCTGGCACCGGCTTGCAGTCCCGATCCACTTCGGCGCACCGCCGATCGGCGGCATCTTGATCGTCGCGGTCGTCGCCGCGACGATCCTCGACGGCTGGGAGATCGACAGCTACGCGGCAGAGGAGTCGGTCAAGCCGCGGAGCGACCCGGGGATCGGGGGCATCGTCGGAGCGATCGGCGCGCTCCTGTTCTACGCCATCCTCTACCCGCTCATGCTCGGCGAGACCCCTTTGTCGTCGCTCGCGAACTCCGTCGACCCGCTCGCGGTGTGGTCACACCGGCTGGTGCCGGGAGCGCCGTGGCTCATGCTCGTCCCGATCCTGCTCTCGACGGCCGGTGGACTCTGGCTGACGAGCTACATCCTCACCCGCGCGCTCTTCGCAATGGGTCGGGAGAGCCTGATACCCGAGAGCTTCGCGAAGCTCAACAGCCACCGCGTCCCCTATGTGGCGATCCTCGTCACCCTCGGTAGCGCCACGGTCGTCGTGGCGCTCCAGCTCTTCGTCTCCTCCTTGGCGTCGTTCTTCAACCTCGTGCTGTCCGCTGCGGGCTTCTTCCTCTTGGCCGAGTTCTTCCTCGACTCGCTGACCGCGGCGGTCTTCCTCACGGTCGGTCACCGCAGGCTCCCCGACGTCCGGCTCAACCGGCACTCGCACCGGCTGCTCCTCGTCGGCTCCATCTTCTCGAGCGCTGTCATGGCGTTCCTGCTCGTCGCCTTCTTCGTCTACGGTCCGAAGGCGATCGGACACGGCGTCGACGAGACCTTCGCGGCGCTGCTCGGCCTCGGCGTCGCCTTCGCCTGGTGGACCAAGCACCGCACGGCCACGACGTTCGTCTTCGCCGGCGAGGATCGACCTGCCAGCGCGGGTGAGGACCCCACTACACCCCGGGAGCCGTCCCTGGCCGGAAGGTAGCCGGGAGCGGCCGAGTCGCCGCACGCTCTGGTCGAGAGCCCCGAGTACGCCGGTGCGGAGCCGTACCGATAGCACCGGCTGGTAAGATGATGCCAGGTCGAGGTGTGGTGTCGGTCTCGGAGAGCTCTCCGGCGGCCGTGTCCAGATCTTGCAGCAACGACGCACCGACCTTCTGATCGGAGACCCGCCGACCATGTGCGTGGTGACCGGCGAGTCGTTGGTTCTTGGGCCGTCGCGGCACGATGCAGCCGTCGCCGACGGCTGGGCCCGAGCCTGGAGGTCATAGACATGGCGACGTCGTTCGGTTTCCTCAGCAGCTATCCCCCGACTCAGTGCGGGCTCGCGACCTTCACCGCCGCGTTACGGTCGGAGCTCGTCGCCGTGGGAGAGCAGACAGGTGTCGTCCGCGTCGTCTCGAAGGGCGAGAAGTCCGTCGACGCAGCCGTCGTCGAGCACATGGTGCGGGGCGATGCCGGCGCGATCGGCCGGGCAGCGGCGGCTCTCGGGGCTTTCGACGTGGCTGTCGTCCAACACGAGTTCGGCATCTACGACGGGCCGGACGGCGACAGCGTCGTGGGCGTCCTCGCCCTGCTGGATGTGCCGAGCATCGTCGTCGCCCACACGGTTCTCGTCGACCCGACCGTCCACCAGCGAGATGTCTTCGAGCGCGTCGTCGACTCGGCATCCGTCGTCGTCACGATGAGCGAGACAGCTCACGAGCGTCTCGTCCGCCACTACTGCGTCGACCGGTCGAAAGTCGTCGTCATCCCCCACGGTGCCCCGCCGCCGATCCGGCCCACGCGACCCGCCGGCCCACCCCTGCTGCTGACGTGGGGGCTGCTCGGACCGGGGAAGGGCATAGAACGCGTGATCGACGCGCTGCCGTCGCTGCGCAACCTCGACCCACGACCGCGCTACGTCGTCGTCGGCGAGACCCATCCGCGAGTCCTCGAGCGAGAAGGCGAGCGCTACCGGGATGCTCTGCGCCAACGAGCCGTGCAGCTCGGCGTCGCCGACATGGTGACGTGGAGCGCCGGCTACCTCGACGCCGAAGCGTTGAGCCGCGTCGTCGCGTCGGCCGACGTCGTCGTCCTTCCGTACGACTCACGCGAGCAAGTGACCTCTGGCGTGCTGATCGAGGCGGTCGCGGCGCGAAAGCCCGTGGTCGCGACGGCGTTCGCGCATGCCTGCGAGCTGCTCGGCTCCGGGGCAGGTCTCGTCGTCGACCACGACGACCCCGCTGCGATGGCCTCGGTGCTGCGGCGCGTGCTCGTCGAGCCCGACCTCGCTCGCACGATGGCACTGCGGGCGGGCGAGATCGCCGGCGACCTGCTGTGGCCGGCCGTCGCCGCGCGATACCGCGCCCTCGGTGCCGGGCTCGCCCGGACGCGATCGGCCGTGGTCGCATGATGCTCGTGGACGTTCCCTTTGCCCATGTGCTGCGCATGAGCGACGACGTCGGAATGTTCGAGCACGCGAGCGGGTCGACGCCCGAGCGTCAACACGGCTACTGCGTCGACGACGTCGCCCGTGCCCTCCTCGTCGTCGAGCGCGAGCGGGACGCCGAGCCGAAGCTGCACGACCTCGCCGCGCGCTACCTCGACTTCGTCGTCAGCGCGCAAGGTCCGGACGGTCGAAGCCGCAACCGCCTCGGGCCCGACCGACGCTGGCAAGACGAGCCCGGAGTGCTCGACTGCTGGGGTCGGGCCCTGTGGGCGCTCGGCACGACCGCCGCCAGGGGCCACAGCGCCGAGCAGCGCGGGCGCGCGGCGGCTCGTTTCGCTCTCGGGGCCAAACAGCGCTCCCCGTACGTCCGGTCGATGGCGTTCGCCGCGCTCGGTGCGGCCGAGGTTCTCGCCGTCGCACCGCTCGACCGTGGCGCGCGGGCGCTGCTCGATGCAGCCGCGACAGCGATCGGCCGGCCGGGTCGTGACGCGTCGTGGCCCTGGCCAGAGCCGCGCCTCGAGTACGCGAACGCCGTGCTGCCCGAGGTGCTCGTCGCCGCCGGCGAGCTCCTCGGCGACGTGCGAGCGCTCGACGACGGGCTGCGCCTCCTACGCTGGCTTCTCGACGAGCAGATGCACGACGGGCACCTATCCGTCGTGCCCGTCGGAGGCCGTGCACGATCCGACTCCCGCCCGGCATTCGACCAACAGCCGATCGAGGTCGCAGCGCTCGCCGACGCGTGTGCACGTGCCTGGCGAGTGACGGGCGACCGCCGGTTCTCCGACGGTCTCGAGCTCGCGATCGGCTGGTTCCTCGGAGACAACGACGCCCACTGCTCGCTCTACGACCCGCAGACAGGAGGCGGCTTCGACGGGCTCACGCGAGATGGTTGCAACGCCAACCAGGGAGCCGAGTCGACGCTGGCCATGGTGGCGACCATGCAGCACGCTCGTGATCTCGTGCCCCGATGACTCTCGACATCGAGGTCACGAGGACGCCGTTGCGGCTGCGTCCCGATCCCGGCCGGGTCGTCGCCAGACTGTTCGTGCCGGGCCAAGAAGGGTTGCTCGAAGGCGAGTCCCGGGCCGGGTCCGTCGTCGAGCGCATCCTCGCGCTCGACGACGCGACGGCTCGTGTCGCGCTCGCCGGGGTCTACGAGTGGTTCTCCGACCGTCACCGAGACCTCGGTGCCGTGCTCGACGAGCACTTCGAGCTCGTCGCCCACCGCTTCGCCCGGCCTCTCGAACTGTCCGACACGCGGCGGCGTCTCGTCGGCTCCTACTTCACCCAGGAGTTCGCGGTGGAGGCCGCCGCTCTCTGCAATCCGTCGCTTGTCGTGCACCCAGACCAGACCGGGACCCAACCCGGCGAGACGAGGTGCATCATGAGCCTGCGAGCGATCGGAGAGGGGCACATCTCCTCCGTCGAGTTCAGGACCGGAATCGTGCGCGACTCGGGTTCTTTCCGGCTCGACGAGCCGGACCGCTACGTCGTCTCGGGAAATCTCGTGAAGCGGCGCTACGGACGGGAGCATTTCCGGCGCGCGCTGCATGCGAGTGACGACTGGGGGTCGAGCGCGTCCTTCGTGCTGGACTCGCTGCCCGCGACGTTCGACGTGGACGAGCTCGAGTTGGTCCTGCGGTCCCTACGCGACCAGATCGTGACGCGCTGGGACGCCGAGCGGACGATCGAGCGCTTCAGGCTGGCAGCTGCCTCGAACTACGAACTGAGCTTCCCGGAGGCCTCGTCGATCTCCGAACGGGTCTTGCTCCCGTCGACGCCCGCGGAGAGCCACGGGATGGAGGACGCCCGCTTCGTCCGGTTCGTCGACGACGACGGCACGCTGTCCTACCTCGCGACCTATACCGCCTACGACGGGGCACACGTCGCTCCGCACCTGCTCGAGACCACAGACTTCAGGACGTTCCGGAGCACGCAGATGACCGGGAAGGCAGCGACCAACAAGGGTCTCGCTCTGTTCCCGAGGCGGGTCGGCGGCCGCTTCGTCGCCCTGTCGCGCTGGGACCGCGAGGGCAACTCGCTCGTGACCTCCGACGACCCGACCGTCTGGGAGGATCCGGTCTCGCTCGATCGACGTAACGGTGCGTGGGACCTCGTCCAGCGAGGCAATTGCGGCTCGCCGATCGAGACCGCTGCAGGCTGGCTCGTGATCACCCACGGCGTGGGCCCGATGCGGAGCTACGCGATCGGTGCCGAGCTGCTCGACCTCGAGGATCCCAGCCGGGTGATCGGTCAGCTGCGCGAGCCGCTCGTCGTGCCGACGGCAGACGAACGCGACGGCTACGTTCCCAACGTCGTCTACTCCTGCGGTTCCCTGGTCGTCGGCGACACCCTCGTCGTGCCCTACGGGATGTCGGACGCAAGCGTCGGTGTCCTCACCGTCGCCCTCGGCTCGCTCCTCGGTCGGCTGGCAGGCAGCTGAGCTCTCCCGGTGGGCTCCGGGTCAGGCACGTCCGTTCTCCGGAGGTGCCTCGAACCTCACGACCCGCCGTCAGGCGACCATCACGGCGATCCCGGCGGCCTCGAGGGCGCGCAGCAGGGCGGGTTCGGCGCCTGGGCTCGTCACGAGGACGTCGATCCGGCGAGTCGGGCAGACGCGGGCGAACGCGCGGTGGCCGAGCTTCGAGCTATCCGCCACGATGACGACGGTCCGTGCCCGCGCGACCATCGATGCGCTCACCGCAGCCTCGCCCTCGTGGTGTGCGCTCGCCCCGTCCTCGACCTCGAGGGCGTCTGCGCCGAGGACCGCATAGTCGAAGGCAAGCCCGTCGAGCAAAGGACGGGCGAGCGGGCCGATCAGCTCGTAGGACTGCGGCCGGACGACGCCACCGGTGACGACGATCTTGACCTGGGCGCGCACCGCGAGCTCGCTCGCTATGTTGAGCGCGTTCGTCACGACCGTGATCGCCGGCGTCGCAGCGTCCCCGCGTAGGTCGGGACGGCACGCGAGCGCCCGCGCGACCTCTGTGCTCGTCGTCCCGCCGTTCAGCGCGACCGTCGACCCTGCGGCGACGAGCCCGGCGGCGACACTGCCGATCCGCTGCTTCTCCGGCGCGTGCCGGGCGGACTTGTAGGTGAGCGGGAGGTCGTAGGAGACGGTGCTCGCGACGGCTCCGCCGCGGGTGCGAACGAGCATCTGCTGTCGGTCGAGCTCGTCGAGATCTCGCCGGATCGTCGCGTCGGAGACGCCGAGGTGCTCGGCGAGGTCGCCGACCCCGACCTCCCCAGCGTGAGCGAGCAGGCCGAGGAGAGCGCTCCACCGCTCGTAGCGCGACGTCATCGCTGCCTTGGACCCAACGCCGCCTCCGTCTCGTCAGCTGCCGCATCATCGCGCGTCTCTCGACTGCCGCCCCGGCTCCTCGAGCGCCTAGATGCGTACGAGTGCGCGATAATGCTCCTTAGCACTCTCATATGATCATTGTGCCCGGTGGCGACGTGCTGCCCGAGGAGTGAAGGCGGTGACGTGGTGTCGCACGTGGCAGAGGAGATCGCGAGCCAACCTCGATGCTGGGAGCAGGCTGCTGCGCTCGCGCGGGAGGTCGGGGACGACCTCCCGCCGTCCGGCGCCCGAGTCGCCGTCGTCGGGTGCGGAACCTCGCGCAACGTCGCGCAGGTCTACGCGTCGCTACGTGAGGGTGCCGGCGAGGGGGAGACGGACGCGTTCGCGGCGTCGCAGTTCCCGGCGGACCGGGCGTACGACCACCTCGTGTTCATCTCGCGCACAGGCACGACGACAGAGGTGCTCGACGCAATGGGCCGGGTCCGCTCCGGCGTCGCCTGCACCGCGATCACCGCACAGCCGACCACGCCGATCGCGGCCGCAGGGACGGCGTCGATCGCCCTCGACTTCGCCGACGAGCAGGCTGTCGTCGCGACGAGGTTCGCGACGAGCGTGATCGTGCTGTTGCGCGCCCAGCTCGGCATGCCAACCGCACCGTTGATCGCCGAGTGCGAGGAGGCGCTCGTCGCCGAGATGCCGGAGGAGGCGCTCGATGCGACCCAGTACACCTTCCTCGGGCTCGGCTGGGCAGAGGGTGTGGCGCACGAGGCGGCGCTCAAGCTCCGGGAGTCGGCACAGGTCTGGGCCGAGTCCTACGCCGCGATGGAGTACCGGCACGGACCGATCAGCGTCGCCGGCCCGGGCTCGTGGGTGTGGGCACTCGGCGATGCTGCACCGGGCATGGAGCAAGAGGTGCGCGCGACGGGTGCACAGTTCGTCACGAGCGGGCGCGACCCGCTCGCCGAGCTCGTCCGAGCCCAGCGCCTCGCGGTTGGCCTGGCCGAGTCCCGTGGCCTCGACGCCGATAGCCCGCGGCACCTCGCGCACTCGGTGGTCCTCGGGCGCAGCTGACACCGGACCTGAGTCCCGTCAGCCCCGCGCGACTCGAGACGGTCGTCGCAGGCCGATCGTGATGCCAGCCGCGAGCAGTGCCGCTGTGGCAGCGCCTAGGTCGTCATCCCTGCTGCCCAGATGTTGGACGACGACGCCTCCGATCGCGGCTCCCGCTGCGGCGCCGGCCAGGACGGCGCTCGAGAGCCAGCTGAAGACCTCGACCGCGCTGCCCTCGGGAGCGAGCGAGCCGGCGATCGCGTAGACGCACCCGAAGCTCGGCGCGATCGCCAAGCCTGCGACGAAAAGCAGCGGGTAGAGCAGCGAGAGACCGGGTGCCGCCGCGAGCAGCGCGAAGCTCGCAGACGATGCAGCGAGCAGTGGCGGCAGGGAGCGGGCACCGCCGACACCCGCACGCGCCCCGAACGTCGCCCCGCCGACCAGGGAACCGAGGCTCCAGGTGCCGAGCAGCAAACCGGCCTCGTCCGCACGGTGGTGCGTTCCGGCGAACGCGACGACGGCGACGTCGATCATCCCGAACGCGAGCAGGAGCAGGCCTGCGGAGGCGAGGAGGACCACGAGCCGGCTCGAGAACAGCCGTTGCCGCGCGTGGTGCGCCCGTGGTGCCCGGGCTCCGACGGCAGGGCTCGTCGCGAAGGCCAGCGCACCCACGAGCCCGCACAGCCCGCTCACGACGAGCGGCGCAGCGGTGCCGAAGACTGCCCCGACCGCCGCGACGACCGACGGCCCGAGCACGAACGTCAGCTCCTGCAGGGTCGAGTCGACTGCGTAGACCGCGTGGCGCGCGTCCGCGTCGACGAGGACGGGCCACAGCGAGCGGACGGCAGCGGCAACTGGCGGCGTCGCACCGCCGGCGAGGATGGCGGCCGCGACGAGCAGGCCGGTGTCGTGCACGGGGACACGGCTCAGCGCGACAAGGGCGACCGCGTCGAGCACGGACGTCGCGACGAGCACAGGCCGGCGGCCGACGCGGTCCGCGACCCGCCCGACCACCGGGCCGAGAGCCGCCGCCCCGACGACGTAGAGGGCAGTCGCCGCTCCCGCGGTCGCGTACGAGCCGGTCCCGTGCGCGACGCGCAGGATGATCGCGAGCCCGACCATGGCCGCGGGAAGGCGACCGACGAGAGACGTGGCGAGCACCCAGCGGACACCCGGCGTAGCGAGCACCGACCGATAGCTCGCGGAGGCCATCTCGACAGTCTGCCCGGGAAGCGGCTCGCCGCTGCACACCCGGCGGGAACCTCCCCGCGGATCGAAGCGGCTCGGGGCTGCACGATCGCCCGTCAAGCGCGAGCATGGTCGGCGTCGGCGTCGCTCGGCACAGATCGGGTCCGGCGCACCGACGTGCCGAGACGTCGAGGAGAGGCGAGACCGATGGACGATGGATCGAGGATCCCGCAGCGCCGGAAGCTCGTGACCGAGCTGCCTGGCCCGCGGTCCCGAGAGCTCGAGCGCCGCCGCCGCCGGGCGGTCGCGTCCGGCGTCTCGAGCGCATCTTCCCTCTACATCGTCGAGGCGTCGGGAGCGATCCTCGTCGACGTCGACGGCAACGCGCTCGTCGACCTCGGCTCGGGCATCGCTGTCGTCGGTGTCGGGCACACGGCTCCGCTCGTCGTCGAGCGGGCGTCGGCTCAGACAGCACGGCTCACCCACAGCTGTTTCATGGTCAGCCCCTACGAGGCCTACGTCGCTGTCTGCGAGGAGCTCAACGCGCTCACGCCCGGTTCCCACGAGAAGCGGTCGGCGCTGTTCAACTCCGGCGCAGAAGCGGTCGAGAACGCCGTCAAGATCGCGCGGCGCGCGACGGGCCGGCAAGCCGTCGTGGTCTTCGACCACGCTTACCACGGGCGAACGAACCTCACGATGGCCCTCACCGCAAAGAACATGCCGTACAAGGACGGCTTCGGACCCTTCGCTCCCGAGATCTACCGGGTGCCGATGTCGTACCCGTTCCGGGACCCCGAGACGATGACCGGCGCGGCGGCCGCAGAGCGCGCGCTCTCCCTCGTCGAGTCACAGGTCGGTGCGGACAACGTCGCCTGCGTCGTCGTCGAGCCGATCCAGGGCGAGGGTGGCTTCGTCGTCCCCGCTCGCGGCTTCCTTCCGGCACTGTCGTCCTGGTGTGCTGCGCACGGTGCGCTGTTGGTTGCCGACGAGATCCAGACCGGGCTCGCGCGCACGGGCGACTGGTTCGCCTGCGACGACGAACGTGTCGTTCCCGACCTCGTCACGACGGCGAAGGGCATCGCCGGAGGCTTCCCGCTCGCGGGTGTGACAGGTCGCGCCGAAGTCATGGACGCAGTGCACGCAGGCGGAATCGGCGGCACCTACGGCGGCAACCCGGTTGCCTGCGAGGCAGCCCTCGGTGCGCTCGCCACCATGCGAGAACTGGACCTGCCGACAGCAGCGCGGCAGATCGGAGCAGTGCTCCGCACACGCCTGGACACGATCGCGGCAGCCAGCCCACGCGTCGGCGACGTCCGCGGGAGAGGTGCGATGCAGGCGATCGAGCTCGTGCAGCCCGGGACGAAGATGCCCGACGCCGCCGCAGCCCGAGCGGTCGCCAGCCGGTGCCACGCGCACGGAGTCGTCGTCCTCACCTGCGGGACGTTCGGCAACGTCATCCGCCTCCTGCCGCCGCTCGTCATCGACACCGAGCTCCTCGCGGATGGCCTCGACGTCCTCGCGGCATGCGTCGACGACCTCGACAGCTGATCTTGGCGAGGCAACGATGACGCCAGTCGCTCTGCGACGTGCTCGCGCACAGACTGCCTTCCCCGCCGACCACCTCCGCCGTCACGATCTCGCCGCGGTCACGCAGATCGTCTCGTGCGGGACGACGATCTCGCCGCCCAGGTCGTCGACGGCGGCACCGAGGCGTCGCAAGAGGGCCGATCGTCGAGCCGGGTCGAGTGCGGCGTGGGCAGACTCGGCCGCGGCGATGCCGACCCACTCGGCGCTCGTGTACCGGCGCTCCCAGCCGTAGCGGACGGTGTGGCTCGTCGTGAAGTGGCCGGACAACACGAGGGATCGGACGTGCAGCGCCGCGACGTCGGCTGCGGGCGGCGAGCGCAGCCCGGGCGCGCGCCCGGCCAGAAAGGGTACGTCGCTCTCGTAGCAGCGCCGCAACGCCTCCTGGGCGCGCCGACCGAGCGGCTGGACGGCCGTCTCGAGCAGCGCGATCCGCCCGCGCGCGCCGAGCACCGCCGCGGCGCGCGCGGGCCCGACCGCCGGATCGACCCATCTCCAGGCATGACCGCTCACGACGAGGTCGAACAGCCGGCCACGCGCGTGCCACTCCTCGAAACGGGCGATCTCGACCTCGACACCTGCCCGGCGGGCAACCGCTGCCATCTCCTCATCGGGCTCGACCCCGAGAACGGCGCAGCCCCGTCGGGCGAGGTGCACCGACGCCGTACCCGTGCCGCAGCCGACCTCGAGGACGTCTCGCGGACCCGCCGCCGCGAGGTCGTCGATCAGCTCGGCCGGGTGGCCGGCGAGCAGGTCCTCGCGCCCCGCGCAACGAGCGAGCGTGACCCAGCGGCGGCGTGGATCGAGAGCGAGCTCACCGCTGCTGCGCGCGGCACCGGTCATCGCTCGCGACCGGCAGCCACGACCTCGCTATCGAGGTGCGCCAGGACGTCGGGGGGCGTTCCCTCGTGCCGGGCTCGGCGCCATGACCATGCGACGTAGGCACCGCCTGCCGCCAGCATGGCGAGCCCGCCCACCTCGATCGCGTCGGTCCCGTTGTCGTAGGCGAGCCAGAGGTACTCGTCGAAGAACCGCGTCAGCCCCCAGAGCCCCGCGGCGACCGCTGCGACGACGCCGACCATGGCGACACGATCAGCGACCCGCCTCTCCACGAAAAGCGCGACGAGGTAGACGGCGGTGCACTCGGCGGCCTGGAAGAGCGGGACGGGTAGCCGGCGTCCGACCTCTCCCGCGTAGTACATGCCGAGCCACGAGCTCGTCGGTCTGCCCCCTCCCGCGACCATCAGCTGCGGCCCGAGGATCCGTCCGAGGGCCCAGGACGCGACGAGGACCGGTGCGGCGAGATCGGCGAACTGCCCGATGCGCAGCTGCGGACAGCGCCGCCGCGCGCTGAGGATCGCCGTCGGGATCGCGAGTAGCAAGCCGCCGAACGACGACAGACCGCCGTTCCAGATCGCGCCGATCTGCATCGGGTCCTGCTCGTAGTACCCGAGGTTCGCGACCACGTGGACAATGCGCGCGCCGACGATCGCCGTCACGACGATCCAGACGAAGGTTGGTCCGAGCCACGCCGAGCCGTAGCCGTGGTCGTCAAGCCTCTTTGCAAGGTACCGATAGCCAAACCAGAACGTCAGCGCGAGACCGATACCGTAGGTGTGGATCTCGAGAGCACCCACATGGAAGGCGACGGGCACAGGTCTCACGTCACTCCCCTCCGGCCCGGGAGCGCGGCAGACAGCCGGCTGGTCCCGCGGTCTCGCTCCGTGCGCACCTGGCTGCCCTCCATCTCCAAGCGACCAAGTATGGCGCGCCGTGACACCGCATCGGTCGCCGGGAGCCCTGGGTGCCTGCCGCGCTGCGACGTGCTCCCCTAGCATCCACGCGGTGGACCGGCGACGATTCCTCCAGGGCCTCGGTGCTCTCGGTGGGTCCGTGCTCGCCGGGAGCGTGCTCGACGCGTGCTCGGCTCCGGCGGGAAGACGAACCTCGGAGGCGGTGCGCCAAGCGAGCTCCGCCCGGCGCGATGGTCGGCCCGTGGCGACTGTGCACGAGGTCGACGGTCTCCCCGTCGCGGACTGGGTCGTCGAGGAGAACCGGCGCCCGGGGACCCTCGCCTGGGTGATCCACCCCCAACCTCTGGCTCCGGGCGCCTTGCCCGGCTGGCCGGCACCGATCGAGGGCTACGCCGACCGTGTCAGCTACGTCTCCGGCGACGAGCTCGGCCTGCACGTCAGCACGACGGCGTCGAGCTTTCGGGCGGAGGTCTACCGGATGGGCTACTACCAGGGCCACGGCGCGCGTCTCGTCGAGACGACCAGCGAGCTCCCGGGGCGGCTCCGGTCTGTCCCGGCACTCGAGGCGACGACGAACACGGTGCAGTGCGACTGGCCGCGCTCCGTCGCCTTGACGGTCGGTCCCGACTGGCCACCTGGGGCGTACCTCGTCAAGCTCGTCGCGAGCTCGGGAGCGCGACACTACGTGCCGTTTTGCGTCCGTGACGACGCGAGCACGGCGGCGATCGTCGTCCAGAGCTCCGTGACGACCTGGCAGGCCTACAACCTGTGGGGTGGCTACAGCCTCTACGGCGGAGCACCGACCGGGGCCCTGGCGGACCGCTCCCGCATCGTGTCGTTCGACCGCCCCTACCGCAATCCCGACCAGAACGGCTCCGGGGACTTCCTCGGCAACGAGTTCCCCTTCATCTACCTCGCCGAGCGGCACGGCCTGGACGTCACCTACTGGACCGACGTCGACCTGCACCGCCGACCCGGCCTGCTCGGACGTCATCGCTGCCTCGTGAGCCTCGGCCACGACGAGTACTGGTCCTGGCAGATGCGCTTCGACGGCGTGATGGACCACCTGGCGTCCGGCACGAACGTCGCCTTCCTCGGCGCCAACGCCTGCTATCGCCAGATCCGCTTCGAACCGTCGCCACTCGGCGAGGACCGGCGGGTGATCTGCTACAAAGACGCGTTCGCAGACCCGATCTACGCGTCCGACCCGAAGCTCGCAACCGGGGTCTCGTGGGCGACGGATCCAGTGGCCTATCCAGAGTCGGAGATGGTCGGCGTCATGTACCAGGCATACGGGGCGAGCGCGCCGTTTGTCGTCGCAGACTCCTCCTCGTGGATCTTCGCCGGGACCGGCCTCGCCGATGGCGACACGATCTCCGGCCTGCCCGGTGGCCAGCAGGTCGTCGGGTCCGAGTTCGACGGCTTCGAGCCGCGCCTGGCCGGACCACGCAACATCGAGATCGTCGGCCACTCCCCGACGACCAGCGTCGGTGGACGTCTCTACTCCGACGCGAGCTACTACACGCGGCACGGGGGTGGTGGGGTCTTCGCGACGGGCACCGCGAGCTGGGTCCAGCTGCTCTGGGATGGCGTTCGACCTCTCGACAACGCCTTGAGCTTCGGCGTGTCGCCGGCGGTTGCTCCTCTCACCCGCATGACGCTCAACGCCCTCGCGACCTTGACGCGCGGCCCGGCCTCACAGGTACGCCCGTCCGTCGGGAACTGGCACCGCTTTTACGCCGCGGACACCCCCCTCGTGAGCAGCGTCGACGTCCCCTAGGAGCCCGGGCCGCAACCCGCCAGCCATCCGCGATCGTCGACTGAGCAGGTTCCCGAAGCCCAGGTAGGGAGTTCGAGCCGGTCCCTCGCCAGCAAAGAACGTGTCGGCGGACCCTCCGGGTGCTACAGCTCCGCCCCAGTGCCCGTCCGGCCGTCGCAACCGCGGCCACCCACTGGCTCCCGAGCTTGCGCAGGTGTGGCTGACGGCGTATCGCGTCCGCTTGAGCTTGCCCTCACTCAAACTCTCGGTGAGTCGGAGCCACGGCTAGCCTGGTGCCAGACCAAGGCATCCCAGAGAAAGAGAGGGTCATGACCGATGCGTCGGAGCCGAAGCCGACCGACGAGCCACCGCAGCTCCCGAAAGTCAGTCGAAGGCGCATGCTGCAAGCAGGAGGCGTCGTCGTCGGCGGCGTCTGGGTCGCCCCGGTCCTCCAGTCGTTCACAACCGAGGCTGCGGCGAGCTCGATGGTAGCCACGACCGGAGGAACCGGAGGGACCGGAGGGACTCCGCAGACGAAGACCTTCGGGCCGGCTGACGGTGTCGCGAGCTTCCCACTCACCGCGAGCGTCACCTACACCGTCGCCCTCGTCGGCGGGGGCGGTGGTGGCGGGGCCCCCGACAACGGCGGCAACGGTGGCTACGGCGGGCCCGGTGCGGCGATCACTGCGACGATCACCGTCACCGAAGACGCAACCCTTGCGGTGTTCGTCGGTGGTGGTGGTGATGATGGCACCGCCGGTGGTAGCGGCGGCTCTAGCTTGTACGCCAGCGGGGGGGGGGGCGGCGGGGGGGGGGGGG
>Ga0078972_1010239_pt1 | contig 17684 bp, 20 predicted proteins | sample YelNatPaOPGAMG01_FD_67568 | JGI IMG/M metagenome (GOLD analysis project Ga0078972, IMG submission 67568) | Hot spring thermophilic microbial communities from Obsidian Pool, Yellowstone National Park, USA - OP-RAMG-01 (SPADES assembly) (version 2) | ecosystem: Environmental > Aquatic > Thermal... | reverse complement strand
TCCCCTGTCGTTCATGGTTCCGATTAAGTCGCTTCATTACGAATAGGTTTCCGGAGAAATTAAAAATGAGAAAAGAGCTTTCTTATATTGCCCGGATATCACCCGGAAACGTGCAATGCCATGTACAGCCATGCGGATGCATGAAACTTTATTAGCTGCCATGGATTGAAACATTTCCTATTCAGTGGGGACGGGCAGAATCTCACCGGAACAGGATGCAGCACAGGGTGGAATCATGATCACCATGGGGGGGTTGTGGAGTAATGCTTTACCGTGACGTGGAGAGAAGGCTGGACACGCGCCTGACCATATCCATGGATCAGCAGCATCCCGTCCTTCCGCTTATAGAAAGGGATGTTGAGACCATACCGCTCGATTTCCACATGGACGGAGGGGAGCCGTTCATAGACATGTTCGTATGCGGCGATCACGGGGAGAGGCTGAAGGGCACACTGGTGCAGTTCAGTCCGGTAACCATGGGCGGATGCATCATAATCAGCATCGGCGCAAGGGAGATGGGGGCAGGCTACTCGATAATGGATCAGATCGCGGAGATTCCCCTGTCGATCCGCGGCAGCCTCTACCTCAGGGCAAGGAAGATCTACGCCGATTACCGCCTTGGGTCGCCGTTCATGCCCCAGGTAACGGCAGTGGAGAGGCGCATACTGGGAATGGGAAACCGGATCAGGATTGCCGATCTCGGCCCGGGAGACGGCGGTATAGCGATGATCAACGGGGTGGACTCAAGGATCCACCTGGGCATCGTTTCATACGAAGTCGACATACTGCATGACTTTTCCGTGCCAGTGCAGGACGGCTGGCTCATAGAGTACAATTTCAGCCACGAGGATGAAAGGGGTTTCAGAGCAATCGTATACAGGGAGGATGGGCAGCAGGTCGCGTATCTGGACTCTCCCTTCCTCCGTGAGGTCCAGAGGATCTCGGTCGAGAGGAAGATACCCAAGGCGGCAATCATCGCCAAACCGGTGAACGGGAAATACAGGTCATTCACCTTCCTGCCCTATTCCATGGTCGACGACCAGGTCTCGATGCTTTTCGATGTGGCGTCAAAGTTTCCGGAAGCGGATTTCCGCCTCAGTTCAATCAGGTCGTACGACAGTAATGCATGGGATTGGATATGATCCCACTGAGTAGGATGGAGACTACTTCATCTTCTGAATCATGATCTTGCCATCCTCTTCGTAGAATCCGACAACGTCACCTGGGCTAGTTCCAAGTTTCTCGCCAACCGTCTTCGGCGGGTCTATAGTTACGTATTCAGAATCGAGCCGGCCCGGTAGGATCATGGGAATGTTTATCAACCTCGAAAGGGTACGCACTCATGGAAAAGCCGGGAACAAAAGGACCGGAACGTTTCTCCAAGTACTCCAGGAAGGAGATCCATGACTTGCTGGATCCCGATTCCGCGTTCTATTATTATTGTGGGAAATGGGGTCTCAACGGGGTGATCTCCGTCGGAAAGGACCGGAAGGACTTTGTCTTCCTGATCAGGACCGGAACGAATTCCGCATATCATGGGAAGCCGCAGAAGATAACGGCGGACGGCACAGTGTTCTGGAACGCACCGTATTCGGCGACAAGAACGTCTTCGCTGCTGAAGAAGATCCTTGACCATCAAAACTCCGGAAACAAGATTTTCCTCTTCGCATGCAGGGACGGCGAAACAAACGGTTCCGGAGACAGGGTATATGCTTACATGGGGCTGCTGAGGAACCCCGTTCTTATGGACGGCGAAGAACCTCCCGTCCAGGTTAGGTGGAAGATTGAGGACTGGAGCAACTCCGGAATTCCGAAAGGATTTCTGGCGGAATCATGATAACGGCCTGCCCTGATCCGGCGTCCGAAGGCGAATGCGGCAGCGTAAACCCTTACGAGATCTCGAAAAGGCTGGCCGCGGAACGGAGGAGCAGGAACATGCGCGCGGTTCGTTCCAGCGGATCGGCAATAGAGGGACTTCTCCGCAAGGGACTGGAGGAACGCGGCCTCAAATTCTTAGTCAACGCCCCGGGCATCTACGGGAAACCTGACATAGCGTTCCCAGAGCTGAAGATCGCGGTTTTCTGCGACAGCGAGTTCTGGCATGGCTTCGGATGGCCGGAAAGCGGCGAAAAGATAAAGTCAAACAGGGAATTCTGGATAGCAAAAATCGGGCGAAACGTGGAGAGGGACAAAGAGGTTAACCGCAGGCTGAAAAGCGAAGGATGGAGAGTGATTAGGTTTTGGGGGAAGGACATAACGAAGAGCACGAAATCGTGCGTAAGAAGAGTGGAAAGAGCCGTATCGGTGAAGAGGGCAACAGCGGGGAAGCCGCGAAAGGGGTCGTGAGAGAAGTTCCTTTTCCGCCGCCGGCGGCGCCTTCTTTTCGCTTCGTCGACCTCTTCTCCGGAATAGGCGGGTTCAGGATCGCCCTTCAGGACCTCGGTGGAAAGTGCGTATTTTCTTCGGAGATCGACAAATACGCCGCCGCCACTTACGCGAGGAATTTCGGAGACGTTCCGGCAGGAGATATCAGGGAGATCGACGAAAAAAGGATACCGGAACATGACCTGCTGGCCGCGGGATTCCCATGCCAGGCTTTCTCGATAGCCGGAAAACGAGGGGGTTTTGAGGACGCAAGGGGCACCCTGTTCTTCGAGATCGCAAGGATAATAAAGGAGAAAAAGCCAAAGGCCTTCATCCTTGAGAACGTAAAGGGTCTTGTTAGCCATGACAAGGGAAGGACCCTCCAAACCATTTTGGAGATACTGAGAGTCGATCTGGGGTATACCGTGCCTTCCCCGAAAATAATGAACGCCGCCGACTTCGGTCTTCCGCAGAACAGGCAAAGAATAATAATAGTCGGGTTCAGGGAGGACGTTGATGGATCGTTTTTCACATATCCCGGGCCGCTGCGAGGAAGACGTACCATCGGTGAAATCCTCGAGGAAAACCCCGTATCGGTGAGATACTACCTCTCCGACGTTTACCTCGAGTCCCTGAAAAGGCACAGAGCCAGGCACGAAAGCAAAGGACACGGCTTCGGTTACGAGGTCAGGGATTCATGCGATGTCGCAAACGCAATCGTGATAGGAGGGATGGGAAAGGAAAGAAACCTTGTCAAAGACGTTCGCCTTGTAAACAACAAGCCGGAAACGAGGATAAAGGGAAAAGTCAACGGCGAATTCCTCCGGCGGATGACTCCGAGAGAATGGGCCAGGCTGCAGGGATTTCCTGATAGTTTCGTGATTCCGGTATCGGATGCGCAGGCCTACAGACAGTTCGCAAATGCCGTCCCAGTTCCGCTCATAAGGGCTGTGGCCGAAAAAATAGTTACCACGATGGGGAGGAAAGCACATGTACCGGAGCTTAAATAAGGGAGAATGGTCGGAAATCTACGTCGCATGTTCTCTGGTTTTCTCGGGCGATCTTAACATAAAAAACGACGGATCCTACAGCATAGAAAGCATATCTTCCGTCAACGGAAGCTATTCGGTTCTCTTGAACGGGAAAGATGACGTTACGATAAAACTCAACCTTAGCGATTTTACAATGAAGCGATCTGAATTCGGACAAGCGGCGCAGGCAATACTGAACGGCATAAAGTCTGGAGCGGGAGGCAGGAGGAGCTTCCCAATCCCCAAAGTTGAAAAATTCCTCAAAACCTCCGGAATCCTTGACATAAGGCCCGGATCGGGTTCGAGGAGCGACATATCGGTTTCGGCAAGGAACAAGTACAACGGGAGTTCTGAAGAGATGACGTTCAGCATAAAGTCCCTCATCGGAGGAAGGCCGACGCTTCTCAATGTCTCCGAAAAATCAGGCATAATTTTCAAAATCGTAGGAGACATGGACGAGGCATTAGCGAAGAGTGTGAATTCTCCGGGAGGTGTCAAGGACAGGATATCTTCCCTGAGGAAGAACGGGCTTCGTCTGGAGTATTCGGAATACAGAAACAAGACGTTCCGGGATAACCTTTACATGGTGGATTCGCGTTTTCCAATGATTTTCGCTTACTCGGTCGCGGTGTATTATTCCGTGCGAGGCGGTTCTCTCGATTCTATAATCAATGCATTGGGTGATCCGCAAAACCGGGACACCGAGGTATGTTCCGTGAGGGACTTCTCGAATTTCCCGGTTCGATACAAGTTCCGTGAGCTGCTTATGCATGCGGCGTCCGGCATGACGACAACGACGGTATGGAAGGGTGAATACGACGTCAGCGGCGGATACATTATCGTGGGAGGATCCGGCGAGATATACTGCTTCCCGCAGAACAGACTGCAGGAGATGAAGGATTTCCTGCTGAAAAATTCCTGCATGGATACACCGTCCACGGAAAGACACAAATTCGGCTATGTTTACAAGTCCGGGAACGACTATTTCATCACCCTGATGGCTCAGATAAGAATATGCATTGTGAAGTCTCAAGATCGGGGGACTTCACGGACATGAGGCGGTCTTTCTCCATTTCTGAAGGATCAGGGAAATTCTCAAGCCGGTCATATCTTGTGTGCTTGAGGATTTCATTGCTCCCTCACTCCCTTATTCTAATTTTATTCGGAACATCATTCATCATCCTGATCACATGGAAGTGAACAAACACGATTTTTGATTCATGGAAAAGTTCCCTTGATCCGGATACGTATGAAGGATACGTATCCACGGTTATGTGCTCCATATTTTTAGCGTCCAACAAAGATTTCCTTTCCGGACAGTAAAAACATAGGTAGGGGGTATATAAATAAACGAGTCAGTTTTGGGAGGTAGGTTTTTCGGACACCGATTTGAGGATCCCATGGACAGTGGACCTCTTGATCCCAAGTATCTGGGAAATCCATGAAGATATCCACTCTCTTTTTCTGGTGATCGAATCCTATCTCCCCAATGGTACATGGTTTCTTTAGGCCTGGAAGTCTCCTGAAAAGTTCCTCTGAATTCATATAATAGAAATGATAGGAGATTTATTAATTACCCCTCAAAGAGTTAAAGAGAGCCAAAATGTATGGAAAAGGTTCAGAAAGCTTGAAATCTTATAGGACAATAATGTTTCCAATTAGGTGACGTAACCAATAGTATCTATCCATATTCACAAAAAGTAGACCTGCATAACATCGGAAAATTTTTACACCGAATATGTATGGGAAAGCATGGCAGAAAGCTTCGCCTATCATACAGATTTAGAATGGTTCAATAACATTAGGAATTCAGGATTGAAAAATGGAATTAATTTTTGGGTTACGGATAGAAAACTGAATCTGTTTTCAGGTGAACTTTTCTTTATGAAGAACCATAAGAGATTCATAGGGATGGGTACAGTTGATCATGTGGAAAACGGGGTTAAAATAGAAGACGCCTGGAATAGGTATGGTCTCGGAAATGGAAGCCATGGCCTCAATTCCATGATCCAAAGGATAAAAGAAGTTCTGGGTGATGAATCAGCGGACAAGAACTCCCCTATTACATGTATAATTCTAAATGACTTTGCCCCAACAACTGAAGTGTCTTTTGACGAAGCGAATATTACATATTTCCAGACCAATAAGCGGTTGTCTCCAGAAGAAACCGACAGATTGCTAAGGTTGATTTAACACAAATATTTCAACTGTTATCCATTATTTTCTTAAACTCTTCTCTGAACTGGTCTCTGAGTTTATCTTCCCAATCATCATGGGAAAGATCCATATTGATCATACATACCCGTAGAAATCTGCCACCTTTTGTAAATCTATAAGGATCACTGAGTTTTGTTTCTTTTCCAGGGAATACTAAAATGGTTCCATTGGACTTGTATATCTCAGAGTAAGTGAACATCTGGTATAGATCGCCGGAACTAATCACTGAAATTTCATCAGGTTCATGATCATCACGTACAGTTATCTCTAAACTATTCAGGATCTTATATTTGGTATCAAATACGAGTGTTGAATTTGTGTTTGAAATTACCACTCTCACATCAGGCCGTGTATACCTTAAAGCAAGATCTGTCGTTCCGTTAGTTCCGTAAATGAAATTTTTTTCCTGTCTCTGGATTTTTATATCACTTTCGCTAATTCCCATTCCATTGAAAATAGATTCCTTATTTCTTGTTACGAACTTAGCAAAGAACGCTTCAAATACCTCATTCATATCAAAGATCATCATCATGGATCTGTCATTGCCACCCGGTAATGGAATCATGCTGTCCAGCAAAAGCTTAGCGTAAGTATATGGAATCTGAAATCTCTCATTTAACCTGTTGAAGTTGATTATGCCTTTTGGTTTAGAGGTGGGTATATCTTCTGAATCCAGATGAAGCTGTATTGAAGATAGTATTTCGGCATTCTTAGGGTCTTTTGTCCAACGCAGGAGGCATTCAGTGGCATAGGCAAAAAACCTGTTTAGATCATTGTCGCCTGAAAATCTAAATGTATCTATGTTGAATTTTGACTGGTCTATTCTCCTCAGCTGTTTCATGAGGTTTAATTTCCCCCTAAGGTAGCGACTTTCTTCCTGAACACGATTATACTTTCTGTAGACACCCATGGAAAGTTGATCTTCAAGCGTTGTTGCATAAAACCTGATTAAAAGTTCAAAAATGTCGAGTTTGTTTGTTTCTGGAGAAATGACAATTTCCGGGATCGAACTGCTTGGATCAGTGAATGCATAAAATAATAGTTTAATCAGGTTTAGGATAGCCTTTGACTTATCTGAATTATCGTCCTTCCAGATCTTGGGCAGAACCTGGATCCTGAAATTCAGCGTCTGTAAGATTCCAACATGATGTTTAAATTTAAAGTGTTCTTTTAAAGCTTTAAGAAATTTTTCTGATCTCTCAGAGTTGTTAGCGAAATCAAGTATTTCATCAATAAGTCCTTGATCACTGCGCACTTCTTCATTCTCGTATATTGTTTTTGAAAGTTTCTCAGAGAGAATCAAATTATTCACTTAATCCTTGGAATTCAATCAAGAATTTTTCTATTTGATCTGTATCTAGTAAATCTTCTTTCAATTTATATACTCTGTTCCCATCTTTCTTAGAATAGAATTTTCCTTTCAATATATTGCCATAGAGGATTTCGTCACGGCCATAGAATATTTCCTTGAGAAGAGGAATTATCTTATATTTGAATATGTGCAAAAGATCCTTATCCAGACTTTTTGACGTTTCGAGTTCCTTGAAGAAGGCATGGCCTATCTGGAAATCTTCACCTTTGTTATCAGATATTCTTTTATTGAGGCCTTCAAAACTCTTTATCACCATATCTTTTTTATCATAATTTGATATCCATTTATCAATTACTTTTGGATCGGGAGGCACATTGAAGAATGCAAATCTTCTTCTTAGAGCAACGTCCAGGAGAGCTATGCTCTTATCCGAATCGTTCATTGTCCCTATTATATACAAATTATCTGGAACCGATAGCTTTTCTCCAGAGTAAGGTAAGGTCAATGAGATCCTATTTTCCTGTCCATCTCTCTTATCCTCCTCTATTAATGTTATGATCTCTCCGAATATCCTGGATATGTCACCTCTGTTGATTTCATCTACGATCAGCACGTATTTATTTCCCTTATCATTTGACGCTTTTGTGCATAGTTCTTTGAAGATACCCGGTTTAACATGATATGTTAGGTTTGTTTCCTCTTTTTCGTCTGTTTCTGCTCTTATGCCCTCTATAAAATCCTCATATCCGTATGACTGGTGAAATGTTACATTTACGATTCTTTGAGAGTCTGGTTTCTTTATTTGATCATTCGAATTTTCTTCTTTTTTTGCAAGAATTTTCTCAATATCTTCATAGCTCTTTACTGTGCCGTTTATGATGCCATTTGCCAATATATGAGAAATATAAGTCTTTCCAGTTCCTACAGGGCCATGTAAAATAATATTCTTTATTTTTAATGTATCCGGAGGTTCTGATTCCGAAACTCCTTGATTCTTACCGTCTAAAGGATCAAAATACGGAAGATTTTCTCCGCTCTCTTCACGATACACATCGTTAATTAATGAGACTAGTTCAATAGGTGCATTTGTTAGATATTTGCCCTGAGCTAATTTCAATTTAGTATTGTAAAATAAATCTTTTTTATTAGAAATATTTTTAAGTTTTTCCTCCCGCTTATTTCTTATAGTTTCAAATTTTAAGTTTTTCTTCAACGGCTTAAAATTTTCTAGTAATACCTGATACCCATCAGTCTCATCTGGTCCGTTCCTTGAATTTTCTAGTGATAATCTAACATCCTTGGCAGACTCCTTGACTTGTGAAACCCCTATAAATGAATTTCCTTCATCCATTACTAAATGTAGAACGTAATCTCCAGGTCTAATTTTCTCCATGTTTTTATATATTTTTCTTCCTCTTGTATTAGTTTTACGACTCAAAAGAGATTCAGTCAATTTTGATTGAGATAATTTAGTATCAGAGTGGCCTATTTTCTTGGTCTTTTCAACATACCATTTAGAATTATCCAACGCCATTTTACTCACAAGAGAAGAGCATATTTTGAATATATATTTTTAGTTTCAAAACAGAATTTTAAACAGGCTTTTATGTCAGATTGGTATTATTAAACCTGAAATTGTGTAACAATTAAACTAAATACCATAATTACCCTTAATGCCACAATTTATGGGATCATCTAAACTTCAAAAAAGGTCTGCATCCAAATCTATTACTGTACCGGTCTCTGTGCAGAAAGCGCTGGATGTTATACCCGGGGATGTCATAGGATATTACATTGATGACGGAAAGGTAATCATCAAAAAGATAGATTGAACTATTTTGCACCGCTTATGTTATTTCCAATCGATGCCTTCTTTATAACATCAAACTTGCTGGTGACCGGAGGACAGATAAGTTCTTACCAGAGCGTTACAATTTCTTAAAAGGGCATTCCAGATTATTATAACATGAACGAGAAATCCCTGTTTTTAGTGAAATAATTAAATTGGCTATCCTTCTGGTAAGTTTCTAGAGAATGAAACGATAAAAAATGTATATAATACAATTCTTTCAAAGATTAATGTTAACTTACGAGGAAATAAGTATTTTGAACAGACTATTCGACAAAGCTGGAATTACTTTCGGGGAAGCAGAATCTGAGGCAAATAGTCAGGAGTTTAACCTTATAGATTTTATGTATAAATTGTATTTCCAAAGCTCCGTTGAAGCTTGAATACATCCTACTGGTATCACCGCTGCTTATCAACGGGAATGTGACAATGTCATTTTTTGCAAAGTATTTTAAGAACTTATGCCCTCACTTTATTGTTAGCCATGGAGGGTATTAAGGGAACCAGACTCAGGGTGTCTTTAGAAAATATAAGCAGATCTCCAATACCTGCTGAATATCATTATGATTTCAGAAACCTTATCCTCAAAAAGATTCAAAGTTACAGCCCAGAATTGAGTTCTACTATGCACGATGACTGGAGAAGTTTTTTCTCTTTCAGTGGTTTTCTTGGGAAACAGGTTAACACGCCTTTAGGTCTTGTTTTTAGAAATGTGGATGTCATCTTTGCGTCTCCCAACTCTGAATTTATAACTGCGCTAAAAAATAGTTTAATAATGAATCCTAAATTGTTGCTTTCAAATTGTGAAATTTATGTTAATTCTGTAAGGGAAATAACACCGTTAATTCCAGATGGGATCTCTAGTTTAAACTATGAAACACTTGGTGAAATTGTTATTAAAAAATTGTCAGACAATAACAGAACGATCCACTTGGGAGTTGATGATGACATTGAAAATGGACTTTTAGAAATAATAGAAAGACAATTCTCTTCATTTACAGGCAGGGAAGAGAATCTGGAAATAACAGTGACTGATAAAAAACAGAAAAAGAAGGCTATAGTTAAGGACGGCAATGTTTCTAATTCATTCATAGCTCTTAGACTCAAATTCAGCCTTAAGTCAAGCAGGGATGTCCATGAATTTGTGCTAACGCAAGGGATAGGTCATCATAGAAAAATGGGATTCGGAATGGTGGGAATTAGAAAGGAGATCACAAGGTGACAGTAGAGCTAAGATTTTCAGAGGCGGTACCTTCATGGACAAAATTGGGCAGTGCAGAATTATTCAGACTGCTTGAAAATCCAATGGGGAAAGAGAGCAAAATTTCAGAGAAAGCAAATGAATTAGATATCAAATGGCACATCAGTCCTTTCTACATAGCATCCCGAGATGAAAAAACCATGAACGACTTTCTAACGTACGTTGCAAACTGGTACACATGGAATAGGTTAATCATGACATCAAATTACGACCTTCTCTTGAAGCAAAAAGGTGATCAGTTTGAGGTATTACCAACGCCAAGACCAGCAACTTTAAGACATGTTCCATCAAATTCCAGCAATATCAAACCTTCCGGAATTAAGGAGATTAAAATAGAGTCTCTTCCCGATGCGATAAGTGAGGTGGTAGCCTACATAAAGAAAAATGGAACTGATGGAATCCAGCCAGAAAGAATTAAAAATGCCAAGATATACAAAGATGAGAGGTATATAGAATTCTCGGTGATCGCCTCATCAGGAAAAAAAGGGACATGTTTTTCCTGTTCAAAAGAAGATTACTTAATGCCAACGAAGGAAACACAGTCTCCATTGACTGTTGGATTGGCAAATTATGCTAACTTTTACAGTTATCACACGGGAAACATCGGTTTCTGCAGAGCCTGTGCAATATCAAACCATTTAGCTTTTGGAAGGGTGCTTTACAATGTTTCAGGTGACGATATATTTATGGCCATCCCAGAGTCATCGTCAATCAGTGATCTCATTAAATATATCAAAATAATAGAATATAGTTATTTAGAAACAAAGTTTAAACGTGAGATTAAAGAACTGGACGGCTTTGACAATATACTATTAAGCAATTCCAATGGATATTTTTCAAATTTTGTAGAGAAAAACCATGGCAGTTCGGGGTTTTTCTTTCTAATACTTGTACTATTTACTGCGCTCCTTAATTCCATCAACAGTTTGGTCCGCGATATTCAAGATGATAAAATTAGGAAGGAAATGCCACCTAACGAACTCTTTAATTTTCTAGTAAAGGGAAGTACCATAAATAAAGAAGACCTTGATACAGTTTACAGCACAGCTTTTAAATCATGGTCATTTATATTAACCAGAAATGATCAGAATGTAAGACACTGGAGATATCCAAACTCCATGCACATTACAAGAATGATTACCAACATAAAAAGTGAATGCGGAATTGCAAGTCCCTTAAAAATAATTCAGGAACTTATCTATAAATCAGGAGATAACTATATCTATACGAGAAGAGAGGATTTTTCAAGATCGATGCTCATGGGAAAGCTCGACTTGGGGATTCTGGAAGAATCCGTATGGGAAATAATGGCAAGCAAGGGAAAGGTCAGAAGGGGTATTTCTGACCTTGCTTTGTGTATCGCTAAACAAAATATGGGTGGAAAAAACATGAAAAACGATGAGATTTTTAAACAGTGTAGTTTGATAGGAAGGACAATAGCAGAATTGGCAGCAGGAGACAATAATAAGAGTATTTTGTATGAACTGAGGGCTGTTGGCAATCCACAGGCATTCAGGGGGTTCATTGAAAGATTTACTTTTAAATGTGCATCCATAGGAAAGCCCAGTGCTATCACCAATGAATTTGTTGAGAAACTAATGGATGGAGAGGAATGGAAAGCATACAAAAGTATAATAGCGATTGTAGCTAATCAGTCCTATAGCTACAGGATTTCAGAAAAGGAGGCGCCTAAACAATGAAAGTAAAATGTATAACATTCAGCACAATAATAAAAATGGATATTGGAAACCCAAACTCAGGTTATAATGAGGACATAATTTCTACAATAAAGAAGATACAGTTACCAAATGGGGATTCTTATCCCTACATTTCCGGACAATCCATAAGGAGAATGGTAAGAGAAAGAATGAAAGATCTGGGTTTCCAATTATCTCCAAAATCCATGGATTCAGGGAAGAACAAGTCACCATATTCAACTTCATGTGATCCGGTCAAATACCCCGATGATGATCTTTTTGGATATATGGATGCAAAAAACGGTGTTTCACGAACGAGCCCCATTAGGGTTTCACCAGCAATAGGCCTATTTCCATATAGTTACGACAGGGATCTTGGAATACAAAATAACTCTGATATTCACCAGAACCACAGAATGTACGAAACGGAGGTGTCATCTAACTGGCTGACCTATACAGTTCTCATAGAGGTCGACAGGATAGGAAATGGAGAGACTGAGATCAAAAACGGAAATGACTTTGAAAACTGGGAAATTCCAACAGAAGAGCGCATTAACAGATTAAAAGGGGTTTTGCAATCTTTTCTATATATGTGGGGTGGAGGAAAACAGTCCAGACTTCTCACAAATGAAATTCCCACTGCATTGGCAATTTCAATGCAGGGTGTAAAGAACCCAATATGGATGGGACGCTTTAGGATAGATGCCAATGGGAACCTTGATTGTGATAACCTTGAAAGGATAATGAAGGAGAATTCTGAAATCATATCCTATTCAGGAGTTGGCGTCGATCAATCAATGATACATTGCAAGAAATTTACAATGACTCCAAAAGGCGTGGTTGACGAGGTCATAGGGAAAATTAAGGGAATTTTCTAAATGGTTACTGCCGTAAGAGTAAGGGGGTATGGGGTATCCAATGGGTTTAGGACACCTCTTTCACAGTCTGTTCAGGATACTCTGCCTCTTCCAACTCCAACTCAGATCCTTGGACTCTTTGGAGCCGCAGCCGGCATATCCAGGCTGGAAATGCCAAAAATATATGGAAAGTTGCATGTGGGAGTAGTGGGCACACACCTGACAAATTACCAGGACCTTACAAGAATCGTTAAATATGCATCAGGCGGTAAAATAAAAAAGCCTCAATCGCTTCTCATAAGGGAAAATCTTTATCACTCATTTTTCACCATATGGTATATACCAGCTTCTGATATTTCGGTCTCCATGGTTAAGGATGCTTTCCAGGACCCAAAATACGCTCTTTCCCTTGGAAGAGATGACGAAATACTACGTATTGATGAAATTAAAATAGTTGAACTTAAACAGGTTTCTGAGGCCCTTATACATGACACTGTTGTCCCCTTCCCTCTCGATCCTGCCAGGGATAGAATCATGGAGTCTGATGACATTATGATTCCACTGACACCAGTGCCACTGCCTAGATCATTTCAGGTAAATGAAAAATTGGTTAGAAAACCAGGTGATTTCAAACAATACACATTTATTGAAGGTTATAAAATCAGATCTAACAGAGAGAGTGCGCTTGACGATGAAGGGATCCAGTTTTTCCCACTCTGATTACCAGACATATGCTAAGAGTGATGGAACAACACTTCATGAACACAGAAAGAACTGTCTTGCTTCATTAAACCAGATCAGGACACTTTTTGAAGATGCAATAAGAGAATTTCTTATTCATTTTGGTGTAGAGGAGGCTGAATTTTGGAATCAAATTTCCTTTACAGTCTCTAATCATGATTTTGGCAAGATCAATAATTTATTTCAGGAAAAAATAAGAAACATTATGGGGCAGGAAAGTTCAATTGGGCAAAAATTAAAAAAAGATATACCCCACAACTACATATCTCCAATATTTTTTATAAATGAGAAACTTTTTCACCTGAGAGAAGGGGATGAAATAAATTATGGTGCTTTGGCAGCCATGTACCACCACGGCCCTATACGTGGCATTAAAGCACTGGAAAACCGCGGTATCTTCGATAGACAGCAAACTATAAAATTCCAGGGATTCCGTCAGTATTATTATGATGACCTCGATCAAACAGGTTTGATTCCAGAGGAAAAAATTGTGGATTATATGAGTAATTGCCTTAATTCAGTTCAACTTAAAGATTTTCTTAATAAAAAATTCCTGGAACCTGCAACTACAGATTCCGATGAAACTGTTCATGCAAGAAGATGGATCTTTCCTCTATTCAAACAATTGTTACATCTTTCAGACTGGATAGGATCCGGTGCAAAATTTCAGTTTCTGGCTGCAACAAACCTATGGGATTCAACTTCCAATGTTCTTGCTGAGAAAAAAATGAATGCAACCAAGCTGAGGGAAAAACTTCTTGCAAAATCCTCATGTATACCATCAAGGGCAATACTGGAATCTCCAACTGGAAGTGGAAAAACAGAGGCCGCCATAAAATGGGCAGACAGATGGAACAAGCCAAGGCTGATTTTTACACTTCCCACAAGGTCACTCGTAGACGATATCTATTTAAGATTTCAAGGAACCCCTTCATCCAAAGGATATTTCCAGTCAAAAACAGGCATTCTTCACAGCACGTCGGAGTACACTTACAATTCAAATCAGGATGATGATCCAGAATCCCATGATTTTGATAGGTATTTCCACAGGCCGGTAATGGTTACCACAATTGACCAGATTCTCATAAGTCTTTTTAACTCTGGTAGATGGGATGCAGTCAATTTCTCTCTAAGTCTGGGTTCTTTGGTGGTAGATGAAGTTCATGCTTACGACATGGAAACAATGAGTCTAATTATTGAACTGATCAGGCAGACCCGGATTTTTGGAATGCCAATCCTTCTTATGTCAGCAACACTTCCCCGGTGGCTGCCAAAAGCTATAAATGAAATCGCTGGAGAGGACTTTCCTGTTATAAATGTTAGAAATGAAGAAGAAAATAAACTCCCATGGTCACTGGAAATAAAGGATAGAATAGACATTAATGAAATACTGAATTTTGCCAATAAATCAGATGTTATAGTTGTATGCAACAACGTAAGAAGCTCAGTTGAAATATTTAAAGAAATTCATAAAAGGCACAATAACACAAAGCTGATCAATTCAAGGTTTATCCAGCAGGATAGATCAGATACCATCAGCTGGGCCAAATCAAGGTCGGAGAGATTCAAAATACTTGTTTCAACCCAGGTCATAGAGGTTGGTATAGACATTGATTTTGGAACACTTTTTTCAGAAGTTGCTCCAATGGACGTTCTTGTTCAAAGATGTGGACGTGTTAATAGGTCTGGAAATCCAGCCAGAACAGCAAAGGTTTTTGTGTATATGCCAGAAGAAAAGGAGAGAGAGATCGATGATCTTATCTACGGAAAGGATCATATTGATAGGACACTGAGAGAGTTAAAAAAAGGAATAGACACAAATGAAAGAATCGCAGAATCACTTGGTTCTGTATATCCTGAGAAAGAGGAACTTGAAATTCTAAAGAGTACATATTCAAAAATGCACAATAAAGTAATATTTGCAGAAAAATATGAACAGAGGGACGGTATACATTCAATCCCTCTAGAAGAAGCAGACTTAAAAATTGGAACCAGAGAGAGGAGATATGTGAGCATATTGGCAGTACCTGAGGAGTTTTCCGATATAATAAATTCCCATAAATGGAAAGAGTTTGCAATATCAGTGCCAGTTAGTTCCTTTTCTAAATTCATTGATCGTGGGGGGCGGTTTCCAATCATAAGACTTAAGTACAGTCATGAAACTGGCTTGGAGATACCATCGGAGAGTGTTGAAAAAGATGCCTTTTTCATCTGACAGAATATCTGGAACCCTTGTTAATTATTACTTACACTGTCATAGACAGGCCTGGCTTTTTAACATGGGGCTACATGTTGAAGATTTATCAGACAGTGTTAAGAAGGGAAAATGGATTGACAGAAGCACATTTACTAGAAAAAAGGAAATTGAGATAGCTGGCGAGCACATTAAGGCGGATTTTATAGACGAAAATAGATCTCCTGTTGAAGTGCATGAAGTAAAGGCAAGCAAATTCCCAAGAAAGGATCATGAGTTTCAAATGGGGTTCTATCTTCATAAACTAAGAGAAAAAGGGGTGGATGCGGTGGGAATAATTCACTATCCAGAAATAAACGAAATCATAAAGGTCAACCTTGATGATATAGGCACTGAACTAAATAAAGTACTCGAAGAGTTGGTATCGGAAATGAATGGGAATTGTCCCCCTAGGTTGTCTTTCAAATTATGCAAAGGATGTGCCTTTTCAGAATTTTGCTACGCATAGAGGAGGAGAACGATGGCTAACCCCCTATTTATTACAAAGGACGGAACACTTGAAAGGCATGAAAATACCATATATTTCCAGAATCAATATCAGAAAACACCAGTACCTCTTGAACAGGTTGATGAGATTTTCTGTGAATCGCATGTTACAATGAGCAGTGGAGTTATCCATCTACTTGCTTCGAGGGAGATCCCTGTGCACTTTTTCAATCATTACGGTTTTTACGAGAGTACTCTTTGGCCAAGGAAAAAAGCAGTTTCTGGCAACATTACGATACTTCAGGCAAAAGCTTACCTCTCTCCAGAAACCAGATTCAGGATTGCCTCTTCTTTTGTTGTGGGTGCTTCTCTTAACATGAACAAGCTACTCAAAGTACAAGCTAGAAATGGGTCCGACCTCTTAAATTACATTGCAATGATAGAAGATTTTATGGGTGAAATTCCCGCTTGTTCACCCTCTATCCAAAAATTGATGGGTATTGAAGGCAACATAAGAAAAAAGTATTATGAAGCACTGGACTCCATAATTCCAGATTGGATTGCAATCGGCAGGAGAGAATTTTATCCGCCCTCTAATCCGGGGAATGCCATAATGAGCTTCCTGAATTCACTAGCCTATTCGTCATGCTTAACAGAAATTTATTACACCCAGCTTGATCCAACAATCAGCTTTCTCCATGAGCCAGGAACCCAAAGGTTTAGTCTTAGCCTAGATCTGGCCGAAATTTTTAAACCTGCGTTAACTGACAGAATTATGCTCAAGCTTATTAACAGAGGAGAGTTAAAATCAGAACATTTCGATGGCAAGTTGGGGAACACAGTTTTATCTGAATCAGGAAAAAAACTCGTTTTAAAATCATTTCAGGAGAAAGTACAGGACACAGTTATGCACAGGGGACTTAAAAGGAAAGTAACATACAGAACGCTAATAAGACTGGAATGTTACAAGATCCTCAACGATATTCTATTAAAAAAAGATTTTAAACCTCTTGTTGCGTGGTGGTAAATTGTATTATATCATAACCTATGATGTAGGAATTGAGAGAGTTAACAACGTTAAAAAAATTACTCGTGAATTTTTGAGGTGGGAACAAAACTCAGTGGTTTCAGGGGATCTTTCAGAGTCTCAGATTACTCAATTGAAAGAGAGACTTGAAGATGTGATTGATAAGGGCAAAGATCACATTATTATCTTCGGGGTAAGAAGTAAAAAGTTCTTGGTAAGAATCGACATGGGCACATCTAAAACAAATATGCATGATGATTCTTTATTCATATGAAACCACGTTTGTTGAATTTTATATATAAAGGATTCATGCATTTTGAAAAGTTATGTATAAAAGTTTTGCATGTTGTATTGGAGTTCAGAGTTTATAGACCCAGTAAAAAAAGGAATGCAGTTTAACCAGTTAGTATTGAAAGTCATCCATGAAGGAGCAGATTTTCTTTACTGTTTCCAATGCAGTTTAACCAGTTAGTATTGAAAGATGAATAAAGAGGTGGAATGAATGGAAAAATTGAACAATGCAGTTTAACCAGTTAGTATTGAAAGGGATATGCAACAACTTTTAACACAACCGCAGGTAGCAATGCAGTTTAACCAGTTAGTATTGAAAGTAGAACACGGGGAATACAGAAAGAGTGAATTAGAAGA
>Ga0078972_1010238_pt1 | contig 17685 bp, 16 predicted proteins | sample YelNatPaOPGAMG01_FD_67568 | JGI IMG/M metagenome (GOLD analysis project Ga0078972, IMG submission 67568) | Hot spring thermophilic microbial communities from Obsidian Pool, Yellowstone National Park, USA - OP-RAMG-01 (SPADES assembly) (version 2) | ecosystem: Environmental > Aquatic > Thermal... | reverse complement strand
TTTTATAAGCGGGTTAGGTATAATTATTTTTGTGATGAGCAGGGAGGGAAAATCACAGGAGGCGCCGACTGAGGCAGTCTATTATTATCACAACGACCATCTCGGCACTCCAAAAGTCCTCACAGACCAGAACGGCACGATTCAATGGGAAGCAGTGATGGAGCCTTTTGGTGAAATAGACACCTTCATCGCCAGCAATGCCAATAACCCCTTCCGCTTCCCGGGGCAATATGAGGATGAATTAACTGGCTTATACTACAATCATCATCGTTACTATATGCCAAATTTAGCTAGATATAATCAACTAGATTTGTTTAATTTCCTTAATATTACAAATAGCGGATATATTTATGTTTTAAATAATCCATTAATTAATTTTGACCTTTTGGGTTTAATAGTTCAGAAGTGTTGTAGGCCAACCGAAATAGGTAATTTCTGGGATAAGCTCTTTCATGCACTTGGTTGGCAACATTGCTTCATCAAAACTGATACAAAAGCTGCCGGGATGGGACCTGCTATGGGTGGCCCTTTACCTAGTTCGCCAATTGGGATACAGACCAAAATTGTTGATAGCAGTGCTGATGTACCAAAGGCAACCTGCAATAAGGCCGATTGTGTGGATGAAGCATGTATTAATAACGAATTACAAATAGGAAAAGATACCGGACGCTGGATGCCTTGGAATAATTGCAATACATTGGTAGACAGTATAATTGACAAATGCAAATCTAAATGAAAGGAGGCCCGTCAATGGCAATTTTTAGATGGCTTTTTGCATTTATTTTATTAGTATTAGCCTTAATGTATGCAAATTCAACAATAAGCTACCTATGGGCAACTGGCGTTTCTAAAAATGCTGAACATAATTATTATTTATCTTTGAGTAACTTTCATTTTGTTATGACTTTAATTTTTATTATTGCATTCATAATAATGATTATTTTTAATATAAAAGCATTAAAGAGTGCAGGCAGAGAAAAACCTACGGAAACGCTGAAAGGGTCGGGTCTAAGCTTTAAACAAATAAAGAAATGAAATGGTTGATCAGATCGCAAGTTATGGATTGGAAAAAATGGAATGGTCCTCGCAAAAATGACCCGACAACATGGTCCCTATGGCTCCGAGAGCTGGGGACTTGTTATTATTCTATTGGTTTGGTTATTTCCAGGTCAAAATAGGCAATAATTCCGTGGTCTTTGAGCTGGGCGAGGAATTTAGAGGGCTCAAATCACGCTTCTGGTCCATAGAGACCGCCTTCTTCAATCGAAATTTCCTTTTTGCCTGCAAGCGTTTGCGCGAGCTTTTGCGCGGATTCTATATTCCGGTCTGCAATGGTGACTCGCTCAATCCTCTCTCTCCGCAAGGTCAATAACCTCCCTGCTCCCTATATCACCAGCCCCTCCGAAAACAATCACCTTCTTTTTTTAGCTCAATAGAATTTCCTTGACCTCTTTCAAAATTTTTTTCAAACTCGGGATTCCTTTAAACCATTCCCTTCCAGTGATCTCATTTGTGCACGCGCAATAGATTTGTTCAATCAAGAGTTTCAGCCTTGGAGGCAATGGCTCTGGCTTAATCTGGCAGATGCTTTTCCAGTTCTGCCTGTCTTTCTTTTTCGCTTCTTCAACTGCTTTGAACCATTGGATATTGCGGTAATAGATTCTCGCGATCTCCTTGCTCACCGGTATCCCTTCGTAAGAAAATCTGCACTCATCCAGGGTTCCAATCACATCCACTAACATCAGGTTCCGCTCATACCCCAGCCCTGCTTCTATTTTTCCGTCCTCATTAATCAAGCCTTGTCTGGAAAATTCTTCCGTGATGATTTGATTAACCGTTCCGCAAAGATTCTGAAGCGATTTTATCTCTTCTGGGTTTAGATTGGCAATTTTTCCGGCTTCCTCCCAGGTCAGATACCTGTCCGTGATCTCCAGCTTGGTGGAAACATCGTAAAATGGCTTGGGAAGTTTTTGATCAGGCTCTGGCATTTTATCCAGCCCCAAATCCTGTGGTTTTAATTGTCCGGTTTGAAGCCGTTTGAATACACTTGAGCCAGCAGGCAGATAGTTCCGATAAATCACCTCAAGAGGAATGAGATATCCACCCTTTTCCTTCTGATATGCTGAATAATCATAATGCTCGGCTTTTAATTCCGGCTTGATCACGCGCAATAATTTTATCTCCATCAGCGCGCTTGGATTTTTCAATTCGGAAAGTTTTTTTATGCTTCCGTTTTCTACCAAGCCAGCATAATGCGTAGCGACACCCATTTTTTCCAGCTTCTCAAAAAAATACGCAGAAAGCAGAGCGATAGACTCTCCTTTATGCTCAAGATGGTCTGGCATCTCACCCCAGTCAAACACCGAGTAGCGGTTGGAAAAAACAAATCTCGCGCGACCCGGCTTTTTTTCGCTCGGCTTCTCCAGAACGCTCAAATCCTTTACGCTTCCCATTCTTGTGCCTCCTCCGGGGCGACCGCTGGTCAGCCCTACGATTTCAAGCCTATTATGGGAAATTCCTGAAACGAGTCAAGTTGCGGGGATGAGAGGCTTATAAGCAAATAAGGAATCGCAAGTCCCGGGGATACGCGGGATGCTTGTGGCACAGTCGCGGCTGAAGGCGCTCGCACTTGCCCTATGCAATCTCAGATTTCAGATTTCACAACAATTTGCCGAATTCCCAATTCCGAGTCCCGGATTCCGAATCTCCTGGGTCTGGAAAAATAGGGCGTTTTTTTCTTGACAAAAACCAGGAATTGAGTATAGATAGAGCAGGCACCGAGGTAGGTTTAGTAAAAAAATAAAAAAGGAGGTTTTAACTATGGGACTACTTGATGGGAAAGTAATTGCGGTAACCGGAGCAGGCGCAGGGATTGGAAGGGAAGAGGCTTTGCTCTGCGCCAAGGAAGGCGCCAGGGTTGTTATCAATGATCTTGGCGGTGCGCGAGATGGCAGTGGCAGGGACAGCAAGGTGGCTGACCAGGTTGTTGAGGAGATCAAGAAGATGGGCGGAGACGCGGTTGGTCATTACGAGGACATCTCTGAGGCGTCTGGAGGAGACAGTTTGATCAAGGCAGGTGTGGACAAATGGGGCAGGTTTGATGGTCTGGTGAACAATGCTGGCATTCTTCGGGACAAGATGAGCTTCAATATGGAAGACGGAGAATGGGACTCTGTGATCAAGGTTCATCTGCGCGGGCATTTTATGTGTGCGCGCGCTGCGGCTCGGTATTTTCGGGAGCACAAGGAGCAGGGTGGAGCGATTGTTAACACCACTTCCACATCTGGCTTGCTTGGAAACGCGGGACAGGCGAATTATGGTGCGGCTAAGCTCGGGATAGTTGGCTTGAACAATGTGTTAGCGCTGGAATTGTCTCGCTACAATGTGCGGGTTAATGCCATAGCGCCAATGGCTTACACCAGAATGACCGCAGACCTGAAAATCGCTGAGATGCTCAAAGCATATCAGCCAGAGCATATAGCCCCTCTAGTTGTGTTCCTGCTCTCGGACGCGGCAAAGGCTATTAATGGTCAGGTGTTTGGCGTGTTTGGACCTTTTGTTCAGCTGTATCGTCTTCCTCGTCCTGTGATGGAATGGAAGGCGAGTGGACCGAAGTGGTCACCTTCTGAGCTGGCTGAAAAGGCGGCTGAAATTCAGGCCGTTATTGCCAAGGTCAACTGGGGCTATATGCCAGGAACACCAATGCCTGATGCGCAAAAAGTAAAGCCTTAAAGAAAGTGCGAAGATGGATAGCAGGCGGTTCAAAGTTTTGAACCGCCTGCTTTTTTGCTATGATGCTGAAAAAAAGGAGCTTTGAATGAAGACCAGATTGAAGATTATTTTAATTTTGGCTTTGCTCTTAGGTGGGTTCTCGTGCGGTCCTGAGGAGCTGGCGTATCTTCTACAGCAGGCTCCGGGACAGCTATTGCTGTTGATGGACAGGGTCCCAATAGAAAAGGTTTTGAAGCGGAAGGATTTGGACCCAGAGACCAGAGCAAAGCTGGAGCTTATTCTGGATGTGAAGAAATACTCTGAGGAAAAAATTGGTCTTGTAAGGAATAAGAGCTACACGATTTATCGGGAGCTGGACCGGGAGACTGTGACCTGGAATTTGACTGCATGCCCTAAGTTATCGCTTACGCCATTGAAGTGGGAATTTCCGGTTGTTGGCGAGGTTCCTTATCTTGGTTTTTTCAAAAAAGAGGATGCGCTGAAGAAAGAGGCTGAGCTGGAGGCGCAGGGTTATGATGTTTATGTGAGGAGGGCTGATGCGTATTCTATGCTTGGGATTGTGTCTGACCCTGTTTATACGCCGATGTTGAAATGGAATAATTATGAGCTTGTGAACACTGTGATTCACGAATTGACTCACGGCACGGTCTGGGCAAAAGGGTATCCGGAGTTTAACGAGAATTTTGCGCTTTTTGTTGGGAATCAGGGCGCGCTGGATTACTGCTCGGAGAAATTCGGGAAGGATTCAGAAGAGGTTAAGTATGGAATTGGCTCCAGTCAGGATGACTATACATTTTATCTGTATATCACGGCATTGGGAGATGAGTTAAAGGCTCTCTATAGTCGGAGTGATATTAGCGATGAAGAGAAACTAAAATTAAAGGCAGAGATATTTGAGAAGACCAAGAAGGATTTTGAAGAGAACTGGATGCCGAGGATGAAGACTCAGGATTATGCTGGCTGGACTAAACGGAAATTAAACAATGCCACGGTTGCTGGAAGATTGGTGTATTATCACGATCTTTCCCTTTATCAAAGGGTTTATGAGAAGCAGGGCTCGGATTTGAAAAAAATGGTTGAGTTTGTAAAAGAGGTTGTTGCGAAGAATACTGGGGACCCGGAGATGTATCTTCAGCAATGGCTTCTAAAGGAGAATTGAGTCTAAATGTTTGAGAGAGATAAATGTGACTTGTGTGGAGAGTGCCTGCATAAATGCTTAAACCGCTCGCTCTCTCTTGAGCAGTCTAAAGCGGAATTCAAGAAGCTGTACAATGGCGAATTCAGCTCGGTTCTGAATGATTGCGTGACCTGTTTTGCCTGTGAGGAGAACTGTCCCAGGGATGCTCATCCGTTTGATTTGATTCTGGAACAGATGGAAAAATGGAACAAAAAGCCATCCAGCGAGCAGGTGATTGCGGGTATGGAGGCGCGTTATGTTTCTGAACAAGCATATCTTGCTCCTGCGATTTCCGGCACTGTTATAAGCGGTTGCGTTTTCCCAAAAACCCATCCGCATCTTTTTCAGGGAGCTATTTTTGAAAACAGCACAATTCTCAAAGGCAGGATGATTTTTTGCTATGTGCTTTTTATGCATATGGGAGACTCTAAAGTGGTTGCAAGGCGCGCTCCGCAGATGATCAGTAATCTTGCCGGGACTGGCGCTGAGGAAATCGTATTTTTTCACGATGACTGCTTTGCACTGGTTCACAACATAGCTCCCAGGCTTGGAATCAAAGTTCCGTTTAGGGCAAAACATATTGTGGAGCATATTCGGGACTGGCTTAAAGCAAATCCAAACCTGATCAAGCCTCTGGGGATTAGAATCGCTTATCAAAGGCCCTGTGCGAGCAGATATTCGCCAGAAAAGGAAAAAGCAGTTGACGAAATTTTTGATATGCTTGGTGTTGAAAGAGTTTCTCGCAAATACGACCGAAAACAGTCGCTCTGTTGCGGAGGGGCTTTTATGGCAAGCGGAAGAAGCCCGGAAGAGCTTCAGGAAAAAAATCTGAAAGACGCTCTTTGTGCTGGCACAGATGAGATGGTCTGTCTCTGCCCGATTTGCGTGGATATGCTCAAGCCAAAAGCGCAGGCTTTGAATATAAAGCTGACCCATATTATTGAACTAGTTAATCGCGCGCTTGATATTTAGCTGGATTTAGAAAATTGGCTTAATTTATTCTTGAATTGCGGGTTTTATTGGTTAAAATCAGATAAACTACAGAAACTTTACCAGCATAAGAAGTAGCCTCGGTATTCTCCTAAAGAAGTTTTCAGGAAGTAAAAAAATCTAAATCTGGAGGTGTGTAGTATGAGTGAAAGTTCTAGTAAGGGATGGTTGGTGACTTTTGCAGGCACAGGGATTAACTTAGCGCTTGGCGTGCTTTACTCCTGGAGTGTTATCTCAAAGAAAATTCCGGATAGCTGGGGCTGGAGCGAGGCAAATAGGGCTTTGCCTTACACGATTGCCTGTTTGATCTTTGCGTTCACAATGGTTCCAGCCGGGAAATTGCAGGACAGGTTTGGTCCAAGGCTTGTAGCCAGTCTGGGCGGTGTTCTCACGGGTTTAGGCTTGATCCTTGCCAGTCGGTTTCAGGATGTTGCTATGTATGTTCTTGGATTTGGAGTGCTTGCTGGAGCTGGAATCGGCTTTGGATATGCCTCAGCAACTCCGCCTGCGGTTAAATGGTTTCCTCCAGAGAAAACCGGGATGATTGCTGGAATAGTTGTTGCTGGCTTTGGACTGGCATCTGTGTATATTGCTCCATTATGCAATTACCTCATCGGGATTAAAGATATTCCAACAACATTATTGATCCTTGGAGTGGCGTTTTTGATCGCAGTGGTTCTCTTGTCCCAGTTATTGCTCAATCCGCCCTCAAAAGCTCCAGCTTCTGGCTCCGGGGCAAAGGCTTCACTTGGCGCTGGTGATTTCACTGGAATGGAAGTTCTTAAAACCCCGATGTTTTATTTACTCTGGCTGATGTATGCGTTTAATGCGGGCGCGGGCTTGATGGTAATTGGCAAGCTGGCAAAAGTGGTTGATGTTCAGGCTGGATTTAAGGCAGGATTCATTCTGGTTGCGCTTTTAGCTATTGGGAACGCTGGAGGAAGGGTTCTTGCTGGAACTGCGTCTGATAAGCTTGGCAGAATCCGTGTTCTCCAGGCATTTACCGCATTTCAGGCTTTACTTATGTTCCTCACTCCGTTCATTAAAAATCCCATCCTGTTAATCCTTTTCTCGGTTTGTATCGGAATGAACTATGGCTCCAATCTTGCTCTGTTCCCTTCTATCACAAAGGATTTCTATGGCTTAAAGAACTTCGGAATAAATTATGGCTTGATTTTCACAGCCTGGGGAGTTGGGTCTTTGATGGCGCTGGTCGCCGGGTTCATTTATGACAGGTATCAGACTTTTAATTACGCCTTTTTCCTTGCTGGAATCCTTCTTATAATTACCATCTTGCTTTCGTTTGCAGTGAAAAAGCCTGAAAAGAAAAGCGCAACAGCTTGACCTGATAAATAAAAATTAAAAGGGCGGTTCTAATTTTAGAACCGCCCTTTCTCCTTTAAGGCTTATTAAACTCTTTCCCAGATGGTTGCGGCTCCCTGTCCAAAGCCCACGCAAAGAGTGGCTAATCCGTATTTCGCGTCCTTCCTGTCCGTCTTCATTATGCTGTTTAAGGTAACAGTGATTCTTGCGCCAGAGCATCCGAGCGGATGTCCGATTGCGATTGCTCCTCCCCAGATATTGGCTTTTTCCCAGGGGAAACCCAGCTCTTTCAGACAAACAATAGACTGGCTTGCAAACGCCTCATTGATCTCAACCACATCAATATCATTGGCAGTCAAGCCAGCCATTTTCATTGCCTTCTGGCTCGCTGGAATAGGACCAATACCCATCATAGTTGGGTCAACCCCTGCAATAGCGCCAGCTTTGTATCTCAGATGATAGGACAGCCCGAGTTTATCCGCCTTACTGCGCTCCATCACCAGAAGCAAAGCCGCGCCCTGATTCAATGGCGAGGAATTTCCTGCGGTCACGCCTCTGCTTTTGTCTGGAGGCAGGAACGCTGGTTTTAATTGCGCCATTGTCTCCAGCGTGGTGTCTGCTCTAGGTCCCTGGTCCTTGTCAATGACCTTTTTACTGCCATCTTCATAAGTTACCTCAATCGGGATAACCTCGTTCTTGAATTTTCCCTCTGACCAAGCCTTGCACGCCTTCATATGGCTTAGATACGCAAATTTATCCATCTCTTCCCGGGTCAGATTCCATTTTGCCGCTACCTTTTCCGCAGTCATTCCCATTGGAAGCTCAAACGGATTATAGTGCTTACCTATCTGCGGCCAGAATTCTATGTTCGCGCCCATCGGTATATGAAGCATATCCTCTACTCCGCCTACCAGATAGATGTCTCCCATTCCAGCTATGATCGCATTACAAACACTGTGAATAGCGGCCATTGCGCTCGCGCATTGCATCTCAACCGCAACTGCGGGAATCTCGTTAGGAAGACCACATCCCAGCCAGGTAAGCCTTGCAATCCCGTGCTGGCTCATAGTCTGGTTAGCGCATCCAATATAAAACCCGTCAATATCCGTCGGCTTGACCTTGGGGTTGCGCTCAAAAATCGCATTCAACAATGCCGCAAGCATATCCGGTGATTTAATGGTCCGAAACCATCCCTTTTCCTTGTGTGCCCTGGCGATGGGGGTGCGAATACCATCAACAATTACAACCTCTCTCATTTTTTTCCTCCTTCTATGGAATTTTTTAAACCCTAACTCAAGTAAATTGTTTTATAGCCGATTCCCGCGAAAAATTCAAGAATTTTCAAAGGCTTTTTTCGCTTATTGCGCAAGCATCTTCCTCTGCGGACACTCTTTTCCGCACACCTTTTCGCGCGAGAGACTTTACTTGCGACACCTGTCTACAACTTTAGCAACTCCCGCGCAATAATCAACCTCCTCACCTCGCTCGTGCCTGCCCCAATAGTGTAGAGCTTAGCGTCTCTTAAAATACGATTTACAGGATAGTCCAGTGTGTAGCCGTATCCTCCGAAAATCTGGATCGCATCCAAGCCCGCTTGCTCAGAAAGCTCGCCGGCTAAAAGCGCCGCGGCCGCGGCTAAGCGATTGATCTCAGTTCCTCTGCCTCCCCGCTCGGATTTGCTAGCGACCACCGCGGCTTTGTAAACAAGAAGCCTGGCGGCCTCTAACTGCGCATACAAATCCGCGATCTTGCCCTGGATGAACTGGAAACTGCCGATTGGCTTTCCGAACTGCTCCCGCTCCCGCGCATATTGCACCGAATAATCAAGTGCGGATTGGGCACAGCCAATCGCTCCTGCGGCAATCACTGTGCGCTCAACATCCAGTCCATCCATCATCACGGAAATCCCCTTGTTCTCCCCGAATAAGACATTTTCCTCAGGAACCTCGCAGTCTTCCAGGATCAACTCGCCTGTTGGAGACCCACGATGTCCCATCTTCTCTATGCGTTTTCCAGTGGAAAATCCCTTAAAGCCTTTTTCAATAATGAACGCTGTGATCCCCTTGGGCCCTTTTTCCTTGTCGGTCTTGGCGTAAAGAAGAATCACATCCGCAATGGGTCCATTTGTTATAAATGTTTTAGTTCCGTTGAGGATATATCTGTCTCCTTTTTTCCTTGCGCTGGTCTTGATGCTAACCGCATCCGAACCTGAACCCGGTTCAGTTATAGCGAGCGCGCCAATAGTCTTTCCTGAACATAAATCCGGAAGATACTTCTTCCGCTGGGCTTGGTTAGCGTGCATAAACAAATTGTGAGTGCAAAGAATGGAATGAGCCATCCAGGACAGGCTCACTGCTGGACAAACTTTAGACAACTCCTCCATCACGAGCACTGCGGACAGGACATCTGCGCCCGCGCCTCCGAACTCCTCTGGAATGGTAATTCCCATTAAACCAAGCTCTGAAAGCCCGCGCCAGATTTGGTTTGGAAAAATATCCTTGCGGTCTATCTCATCTACTGCTGGCTTCAACTGGTTGTCGCAGAACTTCTGTAATGACTCCCTTAAAATCCTCTGCGACTCGGTAAACTCAAAATCCATTACTACCTCCCCTTACAGATTTGGGTTTAATTTATAGCATATCTGACTAATTTGCGCAAAGAGAGGTTGAGAGAATAGTTTAAAATTGGCAATTCGGGATAAAAACCAAGCTGAGGTTTTTATCCCGAATTCCGCATTTATCAATTTCAGAGCGCTTCTTCAAACAGCCAGGTTGAGAGATACCGCTCTCCAGTGTCAGGAAGAACTACCACGATCATCTTGCCCTTATTTTCAGGTCTGCTTGCAATTTGAATTCCAGCCCACGCCGCGGCTCCTGATGAAATCCCTACCAGCAATCCCTCTTCTTTTGCAAGCCTTCTCGCAGTTGCTCCTGCATCTTCATTTTTGACCTTGACAATCTCGTCAATGATCTTTGTATTCAGAACTTCTGGAACAAACCCAGCGCCAATGCCCTGGATCTTGTGAGGTCCCGGGGAGCCTCCAGAGAGCACTGGAGAATCATAAGGCTCTACTGCAACAATTTTGAAGCTGGGTTTGAGAGGTTTGATAACCTCGCCTACGCCAGTAATGGTTCCTCCAGTGCCAACTCCACCCACCAGAATGTCAATTTTCCCATCAGTGTCTTCCCACAACTCAACCGCAGTGGTCTTGCGATGAATCTCAGGATTAGCAGGATTCTTAAACTGCTGTGGCATAAAATAGTCAGGATGCTCTCTCACAAGCTCCTCTGCCTTTCTAACCGCGCCTTTCATTCCCTCAGGACCCGGGGTCAAAACCAGCTCTGCGCCAAAAACCTTCAATAGCTTCCGGCGCTCTATGCTCATTGTCTCAGGCATAGTCAGGATCAGCTTGTACCCCTTGACCGCGGCGACAAAAGCAAGAGCGATTCCCGTGTTTCCGCTCGTGGGTTCAACAATAGTCATTCCTGGCTTTAGCTTGCCTTGATTCTCAGCAGAGGCTATCATTGCCAATCCTATCCGGTCTTTGACGCTTGACACTGGATTAAACATCTCCAGCTTTGCTACCAGTTCCCCTGGCAAACCAGCACCCAGCTTTTTCAACCTGACCATCGGTGTATTCCCGATCAACTCGGTCACATCCTCCGCAATCTTTGGTCTCAATTTCCTTTTCAGATTCATTTTCATCCTCCTTGTATATTGGTTTTCTTCATAAATAATACATCCCTGCCATCTCCTCATTCTTCTTCCTCTGACGCTCAACAAGCTCTGATAATCTTGCCTTGCGTAAATAGTCCCAAACTATCTCGCTCATTTGAGTCCAGAATTCAAAAGCCACGCAATTATCAGACCTGTTGCAACTCCCAGGCTCACTCACGCAATCCACAAAAATTGGAGGTCCCTCCAGAGCCAGCGCAATGTCCTCAACAGTGATCCGGTTCAATGGCTTTGCCAGAACATAACCGCCCCTTGCTCCACGCAGGCTCCGAATCAGACCCGCACTTTTCAGGCTGACCAGGAGATTGTCAAGGTATTTTTTGGAAATCTCCTGACGCTTGGCAATATCCTTTGCGAGCACTGGACCATTTTGCGAATTTATCCCAATATCTATCATTGCCCTGAGCCCGTATCTGAGTTTAGTGGAAACTTTCATTTTAATACCTCCTTTCCTCCGTTCTTTGCCTACTTTTCATAAACATTTGATTTATATTACTTTTTATCAATTTTTCAAATTTTATTTTAATATATTCCATAATTTCTATAGACATAATAGCACATAAAACCTGTTTTGTCAAGTGGGTATTGAATTTTTTTCTTGCCAAAGCGAAAATGTCATCCCTTAACTCCAAAGCGAAAATGTCATCCCCCTGGGTAAAATTAGCTTATTTTATTCACGGGGGATGAAGAAAGAAGGCGCCTTGGACAATGATTCATAAAAACACCGCTCCCAAACCCCTGGAACGCAATTCCGCCTCCAGCCAATGACACGATCATTGAGTTCGCGATGACAGAATACCCTTGCTACAAATTCTAACATCTTTCCGAGATGCTCTATTGAATTATGACACAGGTCTCGGGACGGACTGGGCGATGACATTTTCCTTTTGGTTTTACTATGACATTTTCGCTCTGGCAGGACAGCTTTTGCGACCTGGCTATTGACAAAAGCTGAATTGCAAATAAACTCTTTAAGATAAATCCGGGCTTCGGATAGCCGGTAGCCTGCAGATTTAGGAGGAAAGAATGGCAAAGAAGGATGCGTATCGGGTGCTTGTAGTAGGCGCTGGTATGATTGGACAGGAGATGGTTAAGGTTTTAAGGCAGAGGAAATTCCCTATGTCTGAGTTGAAGATTCTTGCTCGCTCCAACCGGAAACAGGTCATAGCCGGAGAGGAATATGATGTAAAAGAGACCAAGCCAGAGGAATTTGATGGATTTGACCTGGCGTTTTTCGCTGGAACAGAGGGCGAGAAGGGCGCATGCGTGACCTTTGGTCCAAAAGCGGTAAAAAAGGGAGTGGTCTGCATAGATAATGGCGCGGACTTCAGGATGAAGCGCAAAGTTCCTCTAGTGGTTCCAGAGGTTAATCCAGATGCGCTCAAGACCCATCAAGGTATAATCGCAAACCCGAACTGCTCAACAGTTCAGATGGTAATGGCTATATATCCTATTCATAAGCTATCCCGCATAAAGCGTGTCTGGGTCGCGACTTATCAAGCTGTCAGCGGAACAGGAACCTCTGCATACAAGGAGCTCCAGGCTCAGGTGCGCGCCTGGGCAGAGGGCAAACCCCTGGACGGACTGATCAAGGAATACCCTGTCCAGATTGCATTCAACCTCTTCCCTAAAATCGGAGACCTGGAGCAACCGCCTGAGAAATTCCCGGGATATTATAAGGAAGAGATAAAGATGATTCAGGAGACCCAGAAGATTATGGGAGACAGGAGAATCAAGGTGACTGCAACCTGCGTGCGTGTGCCTGTGCTTAATGGTCATTCAGAGGCTATCACTGTTGAGACTGAGGCGCCTGTATCGGTTGAGCAGGCAAGAGAGGCGCTAAGGAATATGCCAGGAGTGGTCTTAATGGACGAGCCGGAAAAAGGAATCTGGCCACATCCGCTCATTGCATCTGGCAATGACGCAACCTATGTTGGAAGAGTGCGCAAGGATAGCGCTGTAAAGAACGGATTGAGCCTGTTCTGCGTTGCTGATAATATAAGGAAAGGCGGAGCTTTGAACGCAGTCCAGATTGCGGAGAAGATGATGGAGATGAATTTAATTTAACATTTGGAGGAAAACATAAATGAAGAAGAGAACAGCTAAGAAAATTTTTAGCCAGGTTGGAGAAAAGGAAGTCACCCGCGCCATCGTCACAGAGTTTAGCAGACAATTCGCCGAGTATGTGGAGAGCGATGTAATCATTGTTGGCGCAGGTCCTGCGGGCTTAATGGCTGGAAGAGAAATTGCTGGTAAGGGCAAAAAGGTTCTGCTCATAGAGCGCAACAATTACCTTGGCGGAGGATTCTGGCTCGGAGGATACCTTATGAACAAGGTCACATTCAGAGAGCCTGCGCAGAAATATCTGGATGAACTCGGAGTGCCTTACTTTGAAATAACCCCAGGTCTATTTGTCGCAGACGGACCTCACGCAACCTCCAAACTGATAGCCTCTGCCTGCGACGCTGGTGTAAAATTCGCAAATATGACATCATTTGACGATGTGGTTCTGCGTGGACAGGGAAGAGTCGCTGGCGTGGTGGTCAACTGGACAGCTGTGGGCTCCCTCCCGCGCCAGATAACCTGTGTTGACCCTGTTGCCTTAGAGGCTAAGCTCGTGATTGATGCATCAGGACACGAGGCGGTTGTTGCGAGCAAGCTCGCAGAAAGAGGCACTCTCAAAGTCCCTGGATGCGGTGGTATGTGGATTGAGCAAAGCGAAGACCTGGTCGTGGAATACACTGGCGAGGTTCATCCCGGATTGCTCCTTACTGGAATGGCTGTCTCTAGCGTATATGCTCTTCCAAGAATGGGTCCCACTTTTGGCGCTATGTTGCTTTCCGGAAAAAAAGCAGGCGAAATCGCTCTCAATATCCTCAAAAAATAGCCCATTCTGATAGCATAAGCGCCATAAAAAAATTCCCAAACCATTTGTTTTGACCAGAGCGAGTAAGGCAGGACACTATACCCCTTCAAAACTTTGCTGAAAAAATGTCAAAGTTTGCCCACCAGCAGTTTAATTTGTCCGCTCACAACTATTCCAGATTCTCCGAACTCTCTGAAAGACTGGAATAATAATTAATCAAAAATTCCATAAACTCTCTTTCCACTTTTTCATCTTTAAATTCATAATATGTGCTGGCTGACTTTGAACCTAACTTCTCTCCCAAAATATATCCACCAATGCCACAAATGCCACAAACTAGAGTTCCCACACCAGGAGCAAAAAGAGTGCAAGCTTTGGCCGCCGCTTCACCTATAGCAAATCCAGACGCAAACGAAATGTTATCTTTTGTAAATTCGCGAGGCGACAAGTATCCCTTATAATATCTATAAATTGAATATACTTCAGGGCCGACAATAAATATCGCTCCTGCCACCCTTCCCACCCAACGAGATCGAGATGCTGTTATAAATTTGGGTCTTTTATTTAAATTTTTTAATTCTCTCATTCCCCGCTCCGTATATTCTTGTGATTCACGAGCTGTTCTGGTGCCATTTAAAGGCTTATAAATAGCGTCTTTGTATAAGGGATCACGATAAACGCTTCTATATTTAGTTTTGGTTAATATACCTTTTTTAACCAAATTTTCTAAAGTCTCTTTAGGCATCCAAACTTCTTTACGAAATTTTTTACCTGATTCAATATCCAAATTCTTCCATTTTTCTCTCATTTTTTTAACGATTTTCGCTGCACCCCTAGGCGCTACAGTCTTAATCTGAACACACTTTCCTCCTCTCCCAATTCGCCCTATACAAATATCAAATTTTTCTGATCGGATACTTTTAGTTAGCTTTGCGTTTTTATTCATATATATTTGTTTCACCTCTTCCACATTTCCTTTGAATTGGGGACCATTTTTTAAATCAAAATCTTTGACCTTTTCTGAAAGTGGCTTTTCAGGACTTTGACGCATAAGAGCTTGAGCATTTGCTATTACTCTGGTTATTTCATTTGGCGTTTTGCAATATGAATGGAGTCTACATAGATTATTTGTTAGTTTTTTTATTTCCGTCTTAGGCACAGGGTTTCTATACCGTAACATGTCCTTTCCTGCCTGAGCCATTTTTATAGTATCTTCTATTAATTCTAAAGCTGATTTTTTTTGTTGTTCCAAAGTTAAAAAGCCATATCGTTGATAGCGATTAATAAAAGAATCCTGCAATTGCGCTTGTGCAGAAACTGATGCCGGAATTATTAGAAAGCATATTATAATAGCAATAACATTATGTAATTTTTTTGATTCCAGTTTCATTTCTCATCTCCTATAAAATCTTTTGGTGTCATCTTCTTGGTCTTAATGCTTTCTTCATAAAATTTTAGCAATATCTTTGAATCATCTGCAATTTTCTCTATACCTATCTGATAAACCCTGCTATACCGATCTAGGACAACTTGATCAAGAAATCGGGTATCAATAGGTGATAAATATTCTAACATTTTTTCAGAAACGAATTTCTCATCTTCACTTATTTTATCTAATACAGATTTATTAATTTCTTTATCAAAGGCTTTTATTTGTTTGAGTGCCCATTCTTGGTATTTCCAATATGCTTTTTCATCGTTTTGACTTTCAGTTATTCTCTGACTTTCAATAACTTTGTGTAGCACAGATATTTCGTTTTTAATATCCTCTTTCTCTTCTGCACTTAGCTCATTTTCATAATTAAAAAACAGGTTAGCGGCTCTATCATAGAGAATTTGTAGCCCATAAAGTTTAAGGTAATCTATATCTAAATCCGATAACCGTTTATGTAATTCTTTTATATTTACGATTTCTTCGCTCATGGTTTCCTTTTCATTCTTTTCGGCTTCCTGTTTTTCCATGCATTTAATCTCATCATATAACTTTCCAATCTCCTCTTTTAAGCTCAGTAGCTCCTCATTGCTTGCCATATCGGCTTCATAAATATAACTAAAGTAAAATTCAAGCGCATAATTGTAAATATTTTGAAGAGCTCGAAGTTTTAAGTATTCCGGATTCAATTCTACCGCTTTTTTATGATACTCTTTTACCTTTTCTAACTCTTGGGAGATTGATTTGATCATAATCGCTTTTTGTAGATTTGCAACCATTTCAGGCGTATTTTCACAGTTTAATGTTTCTATCCATTGAAGCGTATCTTGGCAATCTTTAGTTTTTGATATACAATCCTGGACTTGTATCTCTGCCTGTTTACACTGAAATTTATTCAACTTATCAGTCAATGAACTTATCTTTTTTTCTCCTTCTCTGATAACCACCTCATATATATCTACACCATCTAAACGTTCTAATAACCGCAACTCAAGATCATCTTTAAGTTTTTCCAAGTCCTGTTCTTTAGCAATATCGGCTTCTCTTATCATTCCAATCATCTCAAGCGCCCAAAGCATTCTATTTATTTTCGGAAAGTATTCATCTTCTGCGTAGGTTGGGATTTCTCTTTTTAGATTTTCAAGCTCTGTTATTTTTTGTTCAGCGTCACTTTTAGTTTTTGGCCAGGAATCTTTATCCGATATTATTTTATCTAAATTATTCAGATTTTTTTCTATATCTTCGCCAAGTTTTATCGGGATATACTCACCCAGGGCGTCGTGAATAAGAGAATTTTGACCATCAACAGCAGTTTTCAGATCAGTAAGAGCTTTTGCCGCCTCTGCGATTCCGGCCTTATCTAGGCTTGATAGCTTATTCGTCAAATAGTTCAATTTTTGAATTTCTTTTTCTAATTTTCGGTTTTCACTCAAAAAGAAGAATAAAAGAGTTGCTCCAACCGCGATGATGGCGCTAATATTGATTGCCGAATGAACCCATTGTTTCATTCTTTTCCTCCTTTTTTCGGGAAGATATTTTCCCCTCTTGTAATCTCTGTATCGCACCCGATTTCTTGGACACTATTTAAGCGCATTTTGTCCACTTTTCCCCTTTGCCAAAAGTTAAGCGCATTTTGCCAATCCTGTCAAGCATGTTTTCTTGCCTCATAAAATTTGCTTCTTGGAATAAAAAACGCGAGGTTTTTATCCCTCGCCCACCTTGTGCGGAGTCCAGACCCGGTCAAGCTCCGTAACCTCCTGTCCGGACAGTATCAATATCTTGACCACCTGATCAAATATCCAGCGCCGATTGAGCGCGTCTTCTGCAGGAGTGCGTGGATTCAAGAATTTTTCTCTTTTATCTAAAACCCATTTTTTCAGGTATCCAAAGCTCCAGGGATTTAGCTTAACCACTTCTTCCATTTCAGCCAGGAGAGATTCTATTGGAAGCTTCATCAGATCGTTATATAGCTCCGGAGCGTTGATGTGACATCTTCCCATCTCGTCTTCGTAGCTTTCGCAAAACACATTGCCAGCTTGTTCACAGGACTCGGGTTTAGCCGTATCATCCACCACTCTGCGAGGCTTCCGAACCCGGTCAATGTTATCTATCTCAAACTCCAAAAGCGCAAGCACCTTGACCAGCTGGGTAAATATCCAGCGCCGATTACTCATATCTTCGCTAAAAGTCTTTGGATTCAAAAAGCTATGCCTCTCCCCATAAATCCGCTCCTTGATATAATCAAGGTTCATTGGAACCATTGCGCTCAGTTTCTCTAGCATATCTAAAGAATCCTCAATAGCCCCCTCCATAGTCTCTTTATACAATTCCTCCGCATCAGCGCGCAGTTCGTGCACTACATTGCCTTGAAGGAACCTCTTTAAGGTATCTCCCATCTCTCTCCTCCTATCTCCCGGACAATGGTTAAAA
>Ga0078972_1010235_pt1 | contig 17699 bp, 15 predicted proteins | sample YelNatPaOPGAMG01_FD_67568 | JGI IMG/M metagenome (GOLD analysis project Ga0078972, IMG submission 67568) | Hot spring thermophilic microbial communities from Obsidian Pool, Yellowstone National Park, USA - OP-RAMG-01 (SPADES assembly) (version 2) | ecosystem: Environmental > Aquatic > Thermal... | reverse complement strand
AGGAGATTTTTTGGTTGGATCAACACTGTGTGAGGATTGAGACTGAGCCGGTATCGAGGGCGGCAGCGGACGCAAGCGTGTGGCTATCCCGCAGTTGCGTGATGGTTGCTGCCCACAATCTGCTGCGGACGGGGCGCTTGAGCCTGGCACCCGCCCGGTGAAACGGCTGCGGTGAGTCGGCAAGCGCCGCCGCGGGCTGAAATAAGCCGCCGCGGCGGATCCCAGCGCTGCCGGGACCAGGGCCAGCAAGCCAAACCTTCGGCTTGGATCAGACACAATCGGACGAAAAAACGCAACCCCATCAACTGCCCACCTCACCCGAAAAACATTCCTTCCTTTTAACAGCCCATTTGTGTCAACCCATGCCGCCAACCCCGTTGTCGTACTTCCAACGCTTTTTACGAAGTGTAAGGCTGAACTAACAACCACAACCACCACCTGCATGGTGAGGAATCACATCCCCAGGTGGGAAGTTGACTGTCCTAACGTTTCCATAACAATCCATTTCAGTCATCCGACAATAACATTGAACAGGATCCTCACTTACACAGCCTGTGTTTCCCCCACTGGCTATGGGCTCACAGAAGTTTATGTAGGGCCATGAAAACCAATCATATGTCCACTTTGGTTGCGTGCCCACACCATTGCATGACCCTTCTTTATGTTCCTCACCCATACACGGTCGGCTTACCGTGTGATAGCAGGATTCGTAAACTCCGTAAACATACGTGGCGAGTACTAACGTACCTGCTAGGTTGATTAGCTTCCTGTTCATCTTTCGTGTTCTCCTTTCCTTGGTTGGCGCTTTCTGTTCAAGAAAAGGTTCCTGCATACAGTTACCCAAAAGATCAGCGTCAAAAACCCCAAAGCGCAAAGTATGATAACCCGGTGGACCGGAGACCAAGGTTTTTCAGCCATCCGATCTCCGGCAAGCGGCGTTTTTACTGCTTTGCCCTCCGGGAGAATTGAAAAAAACGCCCCATTGCTATAAACGGTTATTAATTGGACGTTTGTTGTGACAAACTGAGCTTCGCGAAAAAACTCTTCACCAAGAGGATGCTCTGCGAGCTGAATTTCAAACAAAGTGAATTCGTCGCACGGCTGCCAACGTCCCTCGGATAGCATTGTCCTGACAATCTTTCTAGGATAGCCTTGAAGGGAAAATGGAGGATCCGGGTACACATAGTTCAGTATTTCATACGGAAGCCCGCCTTTCTGTGTACTGACTTTGAGGGCGAATGGCAAACCATTTGAAATTACGAGTTCCCCGTACATAGTAACGCGGCCATCGCTTTCGGCTGTGAATTCATTACCGTCCCACACTACGGTTCCTGCCTTTAGGCCACCGATCCCCATTTGAAATAGCTGGTTTATTAAATTGTATTGGCCTTTGCTCCATCTAGCCACCGGATTTTCTGGGTGCGCCTCTGCATCTTCCTGCGTGCGCCTCAACACGTTGAAGCCTATTTGGTATGAGTTAGATCCTGCACGACCAGTAACAAGCCGTCTTGGATCAAAGCCTCCAATCGCATTCGTTAAATCGAAAACATAAAAGTTACCGCCGGACAATGCACCCTCGAAATAGAAAGGGGGCTGCGGTTTCTTAGCATTCACGCCACGTCTGGTCAGTTCCGCTGCGATTTCTGGTGGCATTCCGCACGGATAATGCACCTGCTGGCAGGCGATGAAGTGCTCGACGTCAGGTGGCGAACTGATCGCTCGCTTAAAAAAAGCAACCAGATCATCGGTCCTGTTTGGAGCCTTCTCATCAGCAGCGCGAAGTGCGATTGGCAGGCCGAAAAGCAACGTAAACAGAGGCATCACTGTCAAGGCGACTAGGCAAACGCTTGCGTTTATAAAGGGCTTGTGGGTACTTGAAAATACCGTTCCATGCCTCGACTGCATATCATTCGAGAAAGTGTCCCTCAATGGCATTGACATATTGAACCCCCTTGGCAGCATGTGCATAAACGCATTACCATCCGTGCCGGCATGTTGCCGTCCTCTTAGTCCAGCACTGCAGCCCTCAATTCTGCGGCCATTGCTTTTCATGTCGCTGCTCGCCTTCTTTACCCAACGAATTCTTTTTGCTATTTTTTGGCCGTGGAAAAAAGTCAACACTTTTTACCGTCTCGTAACATCCTCAGGCCCAGGAAGTTACATACATGGCGGGCACACAATTGTGCATGTCGTGCTGCCCTGCGGCAACTCATTTGGTCGCTGCCCCTGCATCCACTGCCAGCGGAGCAACGCGTAACTGCCAACCAACAAATATACCGAGACAATTTTCATGATCGTGTCTGCGGCGCGCGGCTACACGCCCAATAGGTCGGCTAAGTTGCCCAGGCAACCATAAGGCCGATGCCGACCTATCCACCACAACCCAACCCGGTACACACAAAGTTAGTAGCCAGCCACAAAACCGCCAGCTGGCCGAACTGCCTGTTGTTCGTAAACAGGCAAAAGAACGTAATGAACAACTCAAGCAAGCCAACTGCCCACATCCAATGCCGGAACTAGTGTTATGTAACTGACACAGCTTTACAACGGCGGACTTTCTCTACAATATCTTCAACCTTCTTGGTCCAAACGAACGGGCGCAGGTTCTGGTTGTGCGTCCGGATGTACTGCTCAATCACGGTTTTCAAATCCTTCACGCTCCGAAACGCACCTGTGCGTATCCGCTTGCGAGTCAGTTCCGCAAACCACCGTTCCACCAAGTTCAACCAACAAGAGCCTGTGGGAGTGAAGTGCAGGTGAAAACGCCGGTGCGCCTGGAGCCATTGGCGAACTTTGGCGGGCTTGTGCGTCCCATAGTCCCGCCCAACGGGCGGGATCAGATCCAGATCCGTGTCAGGTGGAGTCTGCCGGTCAATCAAACGCAGAAACCGCAGAAACTCCTCATGCCGATGTCGGGCCAAGCATACGCTAGTGACCGTGCCGTCCAGCACGTTCAATGCCGCAAACAGGTTCGTGGTACCGTGCCGCACGTAGTCGTGCGTCATTGTGCTGCAACGACCACGTTTCATCGGCAGAGCTGGCTGCGTTCGATCCAGCGCCTGAATCTGCGACTTCTCATCTACGCACAGCACGATGGCCTTATCCGGCGGATTCATGTATAACCCAACCACATCAGTGAGCTTCTCCACAAACTGCGGATCGCCGGAGAGCTTGAATGTGCGCACCCGATGCGGCTGCAACCCGTGCGCATCCCAAATCCGAGCCACCGTTGTGTGGCTCACACCGAACTTGGCAGCCATGCTTCGCGTACTTCAGCGGGTCGCCTCCGGCGGTCTCGTATGCAGCGTGGCGTTTACAATGGCCTTAACCAAAGCCGGATCGGTTCGCCGCGGGCTTTCTGCTCGGGGCGCATCATGCTCTAGAGCGTAGGGCCCACCACTACCAAACCGCTTCCTCCACAACAGTACCGTAGGTCCCGCAATTGCGGGATCTTGAGCGCTTTGGCGATCTGGCTATTGGAAAGCCCTTCATGAGCCAGCAAGCAAATGCGTGCGCGCAGCACAAGGTACTGGGGCGTGGTCGGAGCGCGAACCCAACGCCTCCAGGATCCGTCATTGTTCAGGCGTCATAGCCAATGGCGGTGCTGGATTCCACATGCTTGTAGTGTACCACATCCCAGTATATTGTGAACATATAACGATTGCGGTACACCAGCACTGCTTTCGGTTTGCCCGAGCACAGCCGGGCTGCTCCAGCATCAGCCGGCATCTGGCACATGTGGACTGCGCCCCGGAAGGCGCGCGCCGTTCTGAATCGTCGCCGCGCTCGGTAAGAGCGCGGAAACCAGGGTCCAAACTTGGAAGCCGAGTCTGCGTGAGTAACCGGGGTGTGTATTGGCCCTGCGCGCCCTCCCAACTCTCTGTGTCTCAGCGGTGAAGGATTGGAGGAGAGGTTTTTGCAGCGCGGCACTACAGCACCGGTTTCGGCAGGGTTGGGAGTACGACTTTCACATCCCCCAGAGTTTGGTGCAGGGCGAAACGCGCATAGCAGCCGGCTCGGACCCAGCGTCGCCTTCCAACGCTGAATCTACTGCGCCCCGTAGTGGCGCGCGCCGTTCTGCCCCGTAGCCGCGCTCGTAAGGGCGCGGACGGCAGGATTACAGCCGGGGAAGGCCGGGTCTGCGCGGACCCACATTGGCGCACAGTGGACTGCGCGCCCTACCGACTCTCTGCGCCCTTGGGCAGATTTGGCGCGCGGCCATCTTGGCCGTAGCACCTCCTGCGACCGAGACAGTCACGCGCCGGGGTAGATTGGAGCGCGGCCATCCTGGCCGCAGTGACTGCGGGTGACTGTAATTGGTTTGAGGTCTTTTTGGGGTGTGGAAGTCGCAGACCAGTGGGAACGGTGATGTAGCGGTGTTAAGCACAGTATTGTTTCTGCGGGCGTGGACGCCCGCGCGCCTGCCAACTTGGCAAATGGTAACAGCACGGACGCATCAGGCCATGCGTCTCTACCGCAGCCATAGTCAGAGACATTCCGTGCACGCTGGACCAATGTGCCCGCAACTGAAAATGGTAGGGAAGCCCGCCGAGCCGTCCGAAAACTAATTTCATCTGCCGGCAAGATGCCAGCAGCACGTTAGATTTTGGACAATTCAAATCCACTCTGTGCCTCTTGCGGTGCGAAATTGAATCCCGCAAATGCGCAAGTGCTGATACAGAACGTCTTGGAGCGCGGTGCTCCAGCACCGCTTTCGGTTTGATTGGAGGGACGACTTCCGCGTCGTCTAAAGTTTGGTATAGGCCGACCGCGCACAGCAGCCGGCCCTGACGAAGCCTTGCTCTTCAATGGAGAATTTACTGCGCCCATTCAGGGGCGCGCCAGTTCACTTCTGTAGCGGCGTTCTGCGAACGGCGTCTGTTTTCCCTCAGCACGGGTGCAGCAAGACAGTCCTGCAGATGCGGGCCAACGATACCCGGCGGTCACAGACTGCCGCTACAGCACTGCAGATGAGCGTAGCCGCGCCCGTAAGGGCGCGGACGGTAGGATTCCGGCTGAGACGCCGGGTCTGCACGACCCACCCCGGCGCGCAGTGGACTGCGCGCCCTACCAACTCTCTGCGCCTTTGCGCCTCGGCGGTGAAGAATTCAACGAGTGATTTTGTAGCGCAGTGCTCCAGCACCGCTTACGACTGGCCCGCCCGGGGTCAGGCAGCTCTCAATTCGTATGGCATCTGGCACATGCGTAACTGGGCCTCGGATGGGCGCGCCGTTGTCGCAAACACGACTCCGGGGACGGCGCCGATCGCGTATATGCGCGTCGGTGGGCCTCCCATCTTTCTTGGAGGGTTTTTGCGGCGTTCTGTGAACGCGGCCGTTTTTCGCGAGCATGTGCGCGCCAAGACGGTCCGGCAAATATGGGACGGCAAAACCGGGCGGTCATAGACCGGCGCTGCGACCCGCCCGGTGAACATGTGGGTCAAACACTCGAACCTAAGGAATGCAGTTGCGATGGGCTGCACACGCGGCCTGTCCCGCAGTTGCGGGAGCGGGCCGGGGAAAACGTTGTCTAACTCGGATATTCCACAAACTTACAGTGCTTAGCGCGCCGATACCGTTATGGTGCATCCTGCCATAGCGAGAAAACCTGCTGTGTCGTCTCCCTGCGCCGCAGCCGAGGCGCCGGTGGCGGGCTGAGTTGAAATCGGCGTGACTTAAGCGTTCTCGAGCCGTGGTGCTTGCGCAAGGGCAATGCGCATTTGTCTGGCGGAAACAGGAAGGCAATACCTGTCTGTAGCCAAGCGGGGCGCCTCCGGGATGCGCAATGCGTAAAAGCGTTGAAGCGATAAGTGTGAGGGGCAATACTTGCCTGCACCAAGCCACGCGCGAGCCTGTGCGTGGCACGCGGACGCGCGTGAGGTGGGCAGCAAACTCGGAAAGCTGTGGCAGTAAAAAGTGCGAAATCTCCGTGCTTAAGGTTTAGCAGGCTGTTGAAAAAGGCTGTTTTGGAAAACCGACCCTCGAAAACATTGGGATTTTTGCATGTTTTTCCTCCGAAAATCACTTTTTCAACACCCTGTTAGGCAGTCGGCTTTGGCCGCAAGGCGGCTGGACAAAATAGCCGGTTCTACATTCTACTGGCACTGAGTCGGATGCGCCGTGCCGGTAAGATTGGAACACTGCGGCAATGGCGCCGAGCGCGCAAAAACTGCCGCTGATCTGCCTCTCAATGGCGAGTCGGGGTGATGTAGTGTACAGAACGTTTCCGTTTCACTACGTCTTTGCAAAAGTCGCGTATTTGTCTGCTGGGCAAGTGAAAAATTTCGGCTGAGCCACGGCCAACTGATCTAATCGGTGCTCAGACCTTCGGCTCGATCCGGCTGTGTGCGCAGGAAATCAATAACGGGCAGATTGGCAAAACATTTGTTGTTTATCTGCGTGTGCGGAGTCAATCGTCCGGGCCGTTGCAGTGAAAACTATGCTTGCGGCCGGAAAAGTGTGGCTGTAATGTTTGAGGGTTAAATTTCGTGTGCACCCATAGCTCAATTGGATAGAGCATCTGACTACGGATCAGAAGGTTGCAGGTTCAACTCCTGCTGGGTGCGCCAGTCTGCTAGAACCTACGTCCTGGCATGGGGAAAACTGACTGCGACCGGGCTTGGAAATGCCTGCATAGGCAGCTTTGGCGCGTGAGGATTACGCGCTGTAGGTGTCATTGACATGTGTGAGGCTAGCCGATAGGTTTCACTGGACACGGTTTTCAACCTTGGAACAGAAGACGAGCGAGCCGTGGCAGAAAAAGACGATTATTTGGTTGACATGCTGATTGACCTCGGCTTTGTGACGGCGGAGCAGGTGAAAGCTCTGCGGTCGGAAGCTGCGGCGAGTGGGGTGGGTGTTGTTGACCTTATGGTGGCCAACAAACTCATTCGGCCATCGGATGTTGTGCAGGCAAAAGCGGCGCACTTCGGCGTTGAGGCGGTCAACCTGCGCGAAATATCAATACCACAAGAGGTAATTTCACTTGTGCCGCGGCATGTTGCGCGGAAGTTCAGGGTGATACCGGTGCAAAAATTTGGCAACTCGCTCACGGTTGCGATTGCTGACCCTTCGGACCTGGACACGCTCGACAGTCTCAGTCACGTGCTCGGCATGGAGATAAACTTCCAGGTTGCGTCTGAGGAAGACATCGAGGCAGCACTGAGCAGGTACTACGGTGGCGCAGGGCAAACCGCCGTGGACAAGATGATCCAGGACATTACCAAGGGCGAGGTCGAGATAGCGCAACCGCAAAAGGCCGACGAGACCGACGACGGGGCGGTCACAGAAGCGGACGCGCCGCTGATCAAGCTTGTCAATACAATGATAGCTGAGGCTTACAGGATGCGCGCCTCGGACATTCACCTTGAGCCGTTGCCGAACAGGTTCAGAGTTCGATACCGGATAGACGGTGTGTTACACGAGGTCAAAAGTCCACCAAAACGATTGCAACCGGCTATTATCGCGCGACTTAAGATCATGTCGAACATGTCAATCGCCGAGCATCGTGTGCCACAAGACGGCCGTATTCAGGCTGCTGTTGACGGTAAAACGCTTGACCTGCGCGTGTCGTGCATCCCGACCAACCACGGTGAAAGCATCGTGATGCGTATCTTGGACAAGGAAGGGTTGATGCTTGGCTTGAGCGAGCTTGGGTTTTTCACTGACGACCAGCAGACGTTCGAGCGATTGATCAGTTTGCCGGATGGGATATTGCTCATAACCGGGCCGACCGGTTCGGGCAAAACAACCACGCTGTACGCGGTGTTAAACTTCATCAACCGGCCCGACCGCAAGATCATCACCGTCGAGGACCCGGTTGAGTACGTTTTGAGTGGCATCAACCAGGTGCAGGTTAATGAAAGCATCGGGCTCACATTTGCGGCTGCGTTGCGTTCGATATTACGGCAGGCGCCGAACGTGATCATGATCGGCGAGATTCGTGACCTTGAGACAGCGAACATTGCGATCAACGCGTCGCTGACTGGGCATTTGGTTTTCTCGACGCTGCACACCAATGACGCCCCCAGCGCAGTCACACGCTTGATTGACATTGGCGTGAAACCATTCCTTGTAGCTTCGAGCACACGTGCGATGATGGCACAACGGCTCGTGCGGAAAGTCTGCAAACGTTGCGCAGTACGCACGATGCCAACTGAAACTGAGCTGCGCGCGCTCAACATTGACGAAAACGCGATTCAAGGCGCTACTTTCCTCAAGGGCAAAGGCTGCCCGGATTGCAACAAAACCGGTTACCGCGGTCGGATGGGAATATTCGAGATTTTCCTCGTTGACGACGAGGTCAGAAAGTTGATTTACGAAAAAGCGCCGGCGTCGGTCCTGCGCCAACGCGCCCGAGAGATGGGCATGCGGACCCTGCGCGAAGATGGTACGCGCAAGGTGTTGGCTGGCTTGACGACGCCTGAGGAAGTTATCAGTGTAACAGTAGGCGACGTTGATTAACGCGGTTTGTTAAGTTGTATGTCGTACTCGATGTCAGACCTGTTGCAGTTGGTTGTGTCCGAGGGCGCATCCGACCTGCATATTCGTGTAGGTGTGCCGCCCGTAATCCGGCTGCATGGTATCTTGCACAGGGTTGAAGGCCCGCCGCTCACCCCCGAAGACACCGAAGAATTGATGCGCAGTATTACCAGCGAGGAACACGTCCAGCATGTGCGCGAACGCGGCACGACCGACTTCGGGTTTGCGTTTGGCGACGCTGCCCGGTTCCGCGTCAGCGTGTTCAAGGAACGCGGCAATTTCGGCATAGTGCTGCGGCAAATCCCAAACAAGCTCATGACCATGGAAGAGATTGGCCTGCCGCCGTCTGTGCGGGAGTTGCTTTACAAACCGCGTGGTTTGGTGCTTGTGACGGGGCCGACCGGATGCGGCAAAACAACAACGCTGGCAACAATGCTCGACATCATCAACGAAGAACGGGATGAAGTGCATATTGTGACCATCGAAGACCCAATCGAGTATTACCACAAACACAAAAAGGCAATCGTAACACAGCGCGAGATTGGCGTTGACGTGCCGAACTTTGCCGAAGCATTGCGGCGTGTGTTGCGGATGGACCCGGACGTGATTTTGGTTGGTGAAATGCGCGACCTCGAGACCATTGATGCTGCAATTACGGCTGCAGAAACCGGCCACCTTGTATTTGGCACATTGCACACCACCGGCGCAGCAAAGACCATTGACCGGTTGGTGAATGCGTTCCCAGTTAACCAACAGGAACAAATCCGGATCCAGCTCTCGACGGTGTTGCAGGCGGTTATATCGCAATTGTTGATCCCGCGTGTGGACAAGCCAGGCCGCGTCGCCGTGTTCGAGGTAATGATTAACACGCCTTCGATCGCCGCATTAATCCGTGACAACAAAACGTTCCGGATAGGCTCCGATATTCAGACGGGCGCCAAGTACGGCATGGTGACGCTGGACAGCTCGCTGCTGGAACGGTACATGGCCGGAATGATTGCGCGCGAAGAGGTGATTACAAAGGCGCAAGACCCGGTCACGATCCAGCAAAAACTTCAGGAAATCGAGCTTGGCAGGGCCATTGGGGCCGAAGCGCCGGTCGGTCAATCATAAATTTTTGCGTCATGCCAGAAACACAAGTCCACCCCTTACTTTCGCTGATCAAGGAACGCGGCCTGATTGACGACCTGCAATTCGAGGAGGTCATGGCCGAGCACACGCGCAGCGGTAAACCCGTGCGTGAAATCCTCAACGATTTCGGTGTGCTTGACTACGCCACACAACTGCATGTTATAGCCGATCAGTTGGGGACCGAGGTCGTCACGCTCCGGGACAGGGAAATTAAAAAAGAAGTGATCGAGGCTGTGCCAGCCTCAACGGCCAGAACGTATCAATGTATGCCGGTGGATTTTGATGGGCCGACGCTGCGGATTGCTGTAGCCGACCCGTTGGACCCGACCGTGATGGACAGGCTGGGTTTCGTGCTGAAGCGCGATTTCCAGATTGTCGTGGCTGACCCAGGCGAGATCGAATGGGCAATAAACAAGTTTTACGGCTCCGAAGGCGAGAGCGTATCGGACATACTCAAGGAACTTGGCGCAGACGAAGAAATTGCGCGGGAAGTCAGGGCCGCAGGCGCCGCCGATGACGAGGCTGCGATGGTTGACCTCGCCAATGAAGCACCGATTGTCAAGTTTGTTAATCTGGTGCTGAACCAGGCGATTCAGGACCGCGCGAGTGACATACACTTCGAACCGTTTGAGCACGAGTTCAAAATCCGATACCGCGTTGACGGTGCACTTTACGAAATGGCACCGCCGCCAAAACATCTTGCATTGCCGGTGATCTCGCGCATCAAGGTAATGGCGAACCTGAACATATCGGAACGGCGTTTGCCACAGGACGGCCGTATAAGTTACAGGGTAGGAGACAGGATAGTTGACCTGCGCGTATCCACGTTGCCGACGCAGTTTGGTGAATCCGTGGTGTTGCGTGTGCTTGACCGTGCGGCTGTGCAGCTTGAACTTGAAGCACTCGGTTTTCCCGACCACATCTATGAATACATGTCGCAGGTCATTTACAGGCCAAACGGGATTCTGATAGTCACCGGGCCAACTGGGTGTGGGAAGACCACAACATTGTATGCGTGTTTGCGCCGGCTCAACACTGTCGAGTTAAAGCTGTTGACCGCCGAAGACCCCGTCGAGTACGACCTCGAAGGCGTTATGCAGGTTGCCATTAACGAAGCTGTGGGGCTGACTTTTGGCCGGCTGTTGCGGTTCTTCCTACGGCAAGACCCGGACATTATCATGGTGGGTGAGATGCGCGACCTTGAGACCGCGCAGATTGCAATTCAAGCGTCATTGACAGGCCACCTTGTCATGACCACGTTGCACACAAATGACGCCCCGGGCGCAGTTACGCGCATGATTGACATGGGCACGGAACCGTTTTTGATCTCCTCGACTCTTGTGGCGGTGCTTGCACAGCGGCTTGTGCGGAAGATATGCAATAATTGTCGCACGCCGCACGAGCCGACTGAACACCAGCTTGCGTTGTTAAACCTGGCGCCGCATGAAGTTGCCGACAAAACCTTTTATTACGGGCGTGGTTGTCCCGAGTGCAACGAAACCGGGTACAAAGGCAGAAAAGGCATTTTCGAGTTGTTGACTATCAACGACACAATACGCGCATTGATCAACGAGCGTGCGCCAACGGTTGTCATCAGACAAAAAGCAATCGAGATGGGCATGGTCACCCTGCGCGAAGACGGTCTGCGCAACATATTCGAGGGGCTGACAACCATTGAAGAAGTGCTCAAGTACACCTCATACTAACCGGCGCAAAAGACCGCACCGTAGAGCTTGTTATGCCAAAGTTCAGTTACGTTGCAATGGATCAAAAGGGCAAGGAGACCAAGGGTGTGCTGGAGGTCTCAAGCCAGAGCGAAGCAATTGACCGGGTGAAGGAAATGGGGTTGTTCCCCACCCGTATTGTGCAAATCGAGACGGGTAAAGCCGCGAAGAAAGGCAAACTCGTAACGAAAACGCCCGGCAAGAAAAAAGGCGCCTTGGATATAAACATCAACATCAAAATCCCCGGTCTGGGCGGGCGCGTCAAAACCAAGGTGCTAACAACTTTCACGCGTCAGTTGGCTACGCTGGTTGACGCCGGTCTGCCCCTGTTGCGCGGGTTACGCGTGCTCGAGCGACAGGAAAAAAATGCAACGCTCAAGCGGATAATCGGCGAGCTTGCACTTGCGATTGAAGGCGGCAGCACGTTCTCAGAGGCGCTAGCACAACATCCGAAAGTGTTCAATCGCTTGTTTGTGAGCATGGTCAAGGCAGGCGAACTTGGCGGTGTGCTTGAAGTTGTGTTAAACCGGCTGGCCGAGTTCATGGAAAAAGCGCAGCGAATCAAGGGCAAGGTGGTATCTGCGATGTTTTACCCATCTGCGGTGTTGACCGTTGCAGTTGTGATTCTGCTGGTGCTGATGACATATGTGGTGCCGAAGTTCAAGGAAGTGTTTGAAGGTATGTTCCAAGGTAAGCCGTTGCCTGGGTTTACCCAATTTGTGTTAAACATCAGTAACACGGTCAGGCAGCATTTCTTGCCGACGTTGGCTGGCATAGTGGTGTTTTTCATCCTGTTCAAGCTGTTCAAACGCACCAAGTTCGGCAGAAAAGCAGTTGACTTGCTGAAGCTAAAAATGCCAGTCCTCGGCCCTGTCTTTACGAAAGTTGCAATCGCACGGTTCTCGCGCACCTTGGGCACACTCGTGCATAGTGGTGTACCGATTTTGCAGGCCCTGACAATCGTCAAGGAGACAGCCGGCAACGTTGTTGTGGCGAATGCGATCTCTGCAGTTCATGACAGTGTTAAGGAGGGTGAAACGATTGCTGCACCGCTGGAAGCAGCGGGTGTATTCCCGCCCATGGTGATCAGCATGGTTGACGTCGGGGAACAGACCGGGGCATTACCGGAAATGTTGCTAAAAATAGCCGACACGTACGATGACGAAGTTGACAACGCCGTATCAGCCATGACCTCGTTGCTTGAGCCAATTATGATCGTTTTCCTGGCGCTTATCGTGGGGAGCATTGTGATAGCAATGTTCCTGCCGTTGATTGGCGCAATTGGCATGATGAGCGGCGAAGGACTCGGCGAGCGCGGCGGGGATTGAGCACCTTGAGAATGTCAAACTGCGCGTAAGTGCCATCTGCTGGGAAAGCTTGGCATTTATACACCGACAATCGAGCTTTTATCCGACCGGCTTCGCCATTTTTTGCGCAAGCGGCCCGGTACGTAAAGCGGGTAAAGCGAGCGATTTAGGTCTTTCTTTGGCACTTCGTTGTCCGCGTGGAAAGGCCCAAAACGAGTTTATTCAAAAAACTGTTTGACAATTTCGCTACGGGCGCGTAATTACTTTGTAAAGACAATGAATATGCGATTGACACACGTGGGTTGCCAGGATTGCCAGGTATGGAGTTTGATTGGACAAATCCGCCTTTCGAGTTGAACGGCGCCTTAAACCAAAAGGAGATTGAAGAGTCGTTTGAAGACCCTTTTGCGGTACGGTTGATGCCTGATTCGAAGCGGTTTTCTGTCCAAGCGCGGTTTTTCAATCTTGGCATGTCATCAAGTGGCATAGGGATTATCAGTGTGTACCGGACGAACGGCAAACAGATTCGTGTCATTTACGCCCGGCCATTCGAGCCTGAGGAACGGTTCTTTTACCAGAAAAAAGTTGATCAAGCGTTGAACCAGTAACCTTGAACATTGCTGCGCAAACAACATTTGATGGCGATAACGGCAGTGCCATGAACGTGATCAACAGTTGGGAAGACGTACCACTGTTTGATAGCGAAGAAGCCGAGGCGAGTTTCTGGGCTGAGAACCGGCCAAGCCTGCGGCTGATGGAAGGTGCAATTGCCGGACCGACTGAAAGTGTCGAGTCGGTAACCATTACTTTGCGCATTGACCCACGGATGCTTGCAAAAATAAAGCGCCTGGCACGGTCACGTTATCTCAACTATCAGAGCATGATCAAACAATGGTTGAGCGAGCGCCTTGAACGCGAACTGCGTGAACGATGAAACGAAGAATGAAAACGAATACGCTGAATGGATGTTTCGTGAAACGCTATCGTGCGGCGTTTACGTTGATCGAGCTGTTGGTTGTCATCAGCATAATAGCTGTGCTGGCTGGGTTGATTCTCGGCATAGGCGGGGTGGTCGGGCAGAAGAAAACAATCGCACGCGCACAAGCACAGATGCACAAGCTCGAAATGGCAATCGAAACCTACAAATCCAAGATGGGTTTCTACCCGCCTAGCAGCGTTTATTCGCTTGCGGATAGGACGAACCCAACGATCACGGTAAATCGCGCGGCGCGGAATCCGCTCTTTTACGAGCTGACAGGGACAGTTTTAAGCGAAACGGGCAGTTATGTGAACATTTTTGGGGATATGCTTACCAGCGCGCAAGTCAACAGCTATTTCAACATGATGGGTTTTGCGAACGCGGCAAACAGCAGAGATGAAGCCCAAAATTTTTGTCCTACGGTCAGCTCCGACGAGTTGGGTAACATAAACACAGGCAGCAGCCCGCTGGCGCCACCGGTTTGGGTATTTGTGCTTCCGGCTGACGGGCCACTTGCATTTCAGTCGCAGGAGCGCGGCGGCAAACAACGGTGGGTAGTGCCCTGGTGTTACGACGCGTCTTCGACGAACCGGATGAATGCAGAGTCGTACGATCTGTGGATTGACATCGTTCTGGGCGGAAAGACGAACCGCATTTGCAACTGGAGCGATTCACCGCTGATTTTGTAGGAACCTGAAAAGCGCAACTTCGAACAATCATGAACACAAACGCTATGATCAATTCCGGCCAAGAGAAGGTTCGGCCCTGTCGAATAAACCGGGGCTGCAGAGTTCGCAAACCTGCCGGCTGCCTGGCCGGTGCGATGGTTCGGTCGGGGTTCACCTTGATCGAGTTGCTGGTCGTAATAAGCATCATTGGCATACTAGCTGGCTTGTTACTGCCAACACTGGCAGCAGCAAAGCAAAAAGCCAAAATCAATGCCGCACGAATGGACATGAAAAGCTTGGCAGCGGCGATCACTGCTTATGAGAACGATTACAGCCGGTACCCGGCGAATCCGATTGCAGACAACCAGGGCAACCTTTGCGACATAACTTTTGGGTTGCCAGCGTTGCCAGGTGTGAATCCGGGCGCTGCAAACAATGGCAGCGCGTATTACCCGACAAACTCGGACGTGATACGCATCCTAATGGACGAGGATGTTAACACGGCCAATACAATCAACTATGGCCATGCAAAAAATCCGCGGCAACAATCCTATCTGGATGCCAAGCAGGTTAGCATTGTAGGTGTGCAGGGCGTTTTCACTGGGAACAATCCGCCGGGTGTGAAATTCCAGTTCTACGATCCGTGGGGCATGCCGTATGTGATCACGATGGACATGAACTATGACGGGCGATGCTTGGATGCGCTATACCGGCGTCAGACCGTTTCACAAGTCCAGGCGGACAGTCCGGCAGGGTATAACGGCCTGTCCAATGTGCGGCAACCAACCGGCAACTCAGATTTCTACGAGCTGAACGGCCCGGTAATGATCTGGTCGTTTGGCCCGGATAAATCTGCAGATGTAAATGCGAAAGCGAATGCGGGTCTGAACAAGGACAATGTTCTTGGCTGGCAATAAAAATTCGGTGCAGCGCCTGAGTCGGGCTACATGCTCACAGGCCGTGCGGTGCCTTAGTGACGTGAAGGCCGGTGGCCGTACCGTGTCGTGGGAAGGCGGCTTTACTCTACTTGAGCTGTTGGTTGTGATAGCGATTTTCGGCATGGTTGCGGCGATTACCTTGCCTGCGATAAAAGGCATTGGCAAAACCGCTGCCATTAATGCTGCAACACGCCAGGTACTTGATGATGTCGCTGCGGCGCGTCAGGCGGCAATCAGCGGGCGGTCCGAAGTTTACGTTGTATTTGTACCCCCGTATTTGCAGTGGACGAACGAGGCAGGTGCCATGTTAACCTGGACGTTGTTACCACTAAATGATAGGCGGATTGCCACAAATCTGCTTGCCGGTCAGTACACAAGTTACGCGCTGTTTGCAGCACGACAAGTCGGTGATCAACCCGGCCAATCGCATCCGCGGTATCTGACGCCGTGGCGCACGTTACCGAGGGGTACATTCTTTGCGCTGCAGCAGTTCTACGGTGTTCAGATGACAGTGCAGACTGGTACCGGCATGCTAACGGTTGCACCATTTGAGCGCCGGCTGTTCCCGTTCCCGACGGCATCATCGCCGGTAAGCATCTCTCTCCCATGCATCGGGTTCGACAGCGCAGGTCGCCTCATAAATCTGAGGGATACACCCATCGGGTATGAAAGTATTGCACTTGCGCAGGGTAGTGTAATGCCTTTGCGCGATCAAAATGGCCAGCTTCGGTTGGAAAACGCTGATGTGCTCGAGACACCACCCGGTAACTCGACCAACACATTTAACGTTGTGCGCATTGACTGGTTAACTGGTCGGGCCCGTGCCGAACGCAGGGAGGTCAAATGAAACTACGAAATTGCAATCGGTTCTTGGGTAGTGGGACGTGGGATTACATTTCAGTCAGGGGCGCCCATGTACCAGCCGACGGGTTCACCCTGGTCGAGGTTGCGCTTGCACTGGCAGTAATCGGGTTTGCCTTGGTGGCAATTATTGGCGTGTTACCGCTCGGCATGAATGTCCAGCGCGAAAATCGCGAGGAAACAATCATCAACCACGACGCAATGGTGTTGATCGAAGCAATCCGGACCAGCGCAAAGGGGTTTGACGAGCTGACAAATTATGTGGATGCCGTATGGGTGTCGAACGTGGTCATGCGCGCCGATGTTTTCGGTGGGGCGCAAACGCAGGTAAGTGGGGCGATCGTGAAAGCCAACGTTAGAACTGCGCGCGAGCTGATTGGTCTGTTCAGCACACCGACCAGAGTTAGCAGCGAGCTGTTTGAGGGTCGGTATGTGTTTGTGACCAACACGTACGTAATTGTTCACATGCGCGCCTTGACAGGTAATGCTGCAGATAAACCGCCTCAGGCCAACAAAACACTTCTGGAAGGCGCGTTCAGCTACAGACTTGAAACACAGTTGTTGCAGTGCTTCGCGCCGGACGTAACGGCCGTGCCACGCTTTCCGATCCCGAATCTCTACGAGCTTAGGCTCACGTTTCGCTGGCCATTGCTGCCAAACGGTCGAACCGGGCGCGGTTTCCAGCGGTTTCAGACACGTGTGAGCGGCACGTTGACAGGCCCATATTACTGGCGGCAGCAGCAACTGTTGCGGCTCTATTTTTTCGACCCGGGTGTTTATGTTCAATCAAACCAAATGTGAACACTGATTTGGTGCAAAATAACTTCCGTGGCGTATCCGGCGCTGCCGGTGGAGGGCTGCCGTGTGGAACGGTGTTCTCACGCGCACAGCTCGTGCTTGCACAGGTCAAATTGCAGCGGCCGTTATTCACAACTGCACTCGAAGGACAATTGACAAATGAACTGCGCCTGCGACGCACGGCCGGTTTCTCGCTCATTGAAGTGATGGTTGCAGTAACGATCCTGACGGTGATCACAGTTGGCCTGCTGATGATGTTCAATCAAACACAGCGCGCGTTTCGCAGCAGCATTACCCAGACCGACGTGACGCAATCAGGCCGCGTTGTGAGCGAAATGATTGCCGGTGAACTTGCCCAAGCAAAAGCTGCGGGCCTGAACCAAGTCAATTTTGGTGTAAGAGTGGCTGCGGCTCCGTTTTTCCAGACGTTGCCACCACCCGCAACCGGCGTGGCTCGCACGAATGTGTGTCAGGACGTTTTCTTTCTGATGTGCGAGAACCATCGTTGGACAGCCATTGGATATCGTGTGTTCCCCACAAACACGGGTGCAGCCACGCTGTATCGGTTCAGCACAAACATACCGGCGAGTCCGCCGAGGCGCTTTACGCAAGGGATCGCAGCCGCAGCGGGAATGTTCTTGTATGCGAACCCGACCAGTGCACCTGCATTCTTCAATCGGATGGCGGATGGCGTGATTCATTTTCGCGTGCGCACATTTGGCACACAATACCTGACAAACCTGTTCACGGGGCAAATTGAGCTTACAAACCACGGCGCATGGATACAGCGATCAATTGGCAGCCCCGAAACTG
>Ga0078972_1010229_pt1 | contig 17720 bp, 16 predicted proteins | sample YelNatPaOPGAMG01_FD_67568 | JGI IMG/M metagenome (GOLD analysis project Ga0078972, IMG submission 67568) | Hot spring thermophilic microbial communities from Obsidian Pool, Yellowstone National Park, USA - OP-RAMG-01 (SPADES assembly) (version 2) | ecosystem: Environmental > Aquatic > Thermal... | reverse complement strand
TCTTTCACGATAGTATTACAAATACAGGAGCGTTTAATGGATGTAGTCAATAAAACCCATTAAAAGGAGGAGTAAGAATAATGAAAAAGAGGTGTTTTGTCCTTCTAATTGGTACTTTTATCTTGTTGCAGGGATGTGCAACGGTAAAGAAACCCGAGGTGGAGGTGGTAGACAAAAAGCCACAGGTGAGCAAGGTTCTAACAGAGAATCCCCAGAGGTTCTTAAAGCGAAAGGTAGCGATTGCGAGATTCTCCAATGAGACAAAGTACGGGCAGAGTTTCTTTGTGGATGAGAACAAAGATGTCATCGGCAAACAGGCTATGGACATACTCTCTGCAAAACTGGCAGCCACAGGGAAGTTCATTCTGCTTGAGAGGGCGGATATTGACAAGATCAATAAGGAACTGGAGATGGGTGGTCTCTCCAAACTCAATATAACCGCTGATTATTTAATTGTAGGGTCTGTCTCAGAGTTCGGAAGGAAAGAGGTCAGCGATGTAGGGGTCTTCAGCCGTGTGAAAAAACAGGTGGCATATGCAAAGGTAAATGTGAGATTGATAGATGTTCGCACAGGGCAGATAATATACTCCACCGAGGGCGAGGGTGAGGCATTTTCAGAGGCAGGCACTGTAATGGGTGTCGGGGCAAAGGCGGGTTATGACTCCACTTTAAATGACAGGGCTATATCAGCAGCCATATCAAAAATGGTGAATAACATCATTGAGACACTTCTGGACAAGCCCTGGCGGTCTTATATCCTCTCTTATGAGAACGGTAAGTACATCATATCTGGCGGTAAATCCCAGGGGATCAAACAGAATGATGTCTTTGGTGTATATAAAAGAGGGAAGATAATCAAAAATCCACAAACCAATATGCCTGTAGAACTCCCGGGTGAATTGCTCGGAAAGATTAAGGTTGAGACATTCGTAGGGGATGACCCTGTAAATGAGGTCTCCATCTGTTCGGTTGTGAGTGGTGATATACCTAAGGATGGTTTTTCTGAATTGTATGTTCAGGAAGTAGATAAAAATTAGTAAAGGGAGGTTAAGATGAAAAAACTTTTTTTGGTTCTTCTGACCCTATCACTTGTCTTTGCCTGTCATTATCAATCAGGCATAGTACAGAGAGCCGAGAAGGGGTTCATCAAATTTACGGGAAATATAGAAAATGTAAGCGTACAGATTGATGATGCTGCCCCTTTTACAATCAGCGATGAAAATAAACTATATCAGGTCTCCCCGGGCAGACATACTGTAAAGGCATATCGCAACCAGAATCTCGTAGTAGACAGGGTACTGATTATAGACAATGAGACAACAACGGAGATTGCAATACCATGAGAAGATATCTTCTGTTGTGTTTCTTGATATCCTTTGTCTCAACAGGTTGTGCCACAGCAGAAAAGCCTATGTACATCTGGGGGGATTACACCTCCTCCCTGTATAAATTGAAGAAAGACTCCAGCAGGGAGAATCTCGAGAAACACAAAGAGGTTCTTGCAACTATCCTGAAAGAGTCGGAGCGTAATCAGATACGAGTTCCACCAGGCGTTTATGCTGAATATGGCTATATCCTGATGAAGGAGGGGAGAACGGATGAGGCCCTGAAATATCTTGACCTTGAGGAAAAGACATACCCCGAATCGGCTGTATTTATTCAGAGACTAAAAGCAAAATTAAAAAGATGAAGGAGCAGGTGATGAATAGATTTTTATGTCTGGCATTGCTCTCCGTATTTATTCTGCTGTATGGCTGTACTTCAGCCTATGTCACAAAAAAAGATGCCTTCCCGGAGATGTACAGAGATCATCCATTGACCATACTGATTCTACCCCCTATCAATATGTCAACAGCCTCGGATGCAAAAGAGCTCTTTATGTCGACACTGGCGGAGCCACTTTCATTCAGGGGATATTATGTCCTCCCCATAGAGATCACCACCGACATATTAAAAAATGAAGGGCTTTATGATATCGAGGCGGTAAAAGACCTGCCCCTTCAAAAATTTAAGCAATACTTTGGTGCTGACGCAGTGATGTATGTAAAAATACTCAGATGGGATACGGTATATGTTGTGTTAGGGGGTAGTATAATAGTCGAGGTAGAATTCTTGCTCAAGTCTACAACCACAGGGAAGGATCTATGGAAGTATAGCGGGAGAGTGGAACAGAACACCTCCGGTACCTCCAGGGGTCAGGGGATTGGGGCCTTAATTGCGAATGTAATCGAGACTGGAGTAAAGACCGCAGTCACGGACTATTTCCCCGCTGCAAGGGAGGCGAGCATAATTACCTTATCCGCCCTGCCTTATGGTAAATATCACCCCGATTTTAATAAAGACGGAGATACAAGGATAAAAAAGGACAAGGTAATCCTACAATTAAGATAGAATCCAGACCTCTATAAAAGTCATTCGAGGGCACTCCTCAGTCTTTCAGAGAAGGCATTCAGTCCGTAATATTTGTCTTTAAATTTCGAAACAAATGGAGTATGCCAAAACTGTCATAGTTGTTTATTATGAATATAGAACCAAGATATCAGATTCTCGAGAAGGCAGGTTCAGGCGGGATGGCGACCGTTTACAAGGCCCGGGACACCGTCCTTAACAGGGATGTCGCCATCAAGGTACTCCACCCCCACCTCGTTGAGAAGGAGGAGGTCAAAAGGAGGTTTTTGAGAGAGGCTCAGGCTATCGCTCGATTAAGGCATAAAAATATAATTGAGGTCTATGATTACAGGTCCACTCAGGAAGATTGCTATATAATCAGCGAATTCATAAAAGGAAAGAGTCTTGCAGACTTCCTCTCAGAATATGAGATCTCCTCTCCTTTCGTATCGGCTATGATTGGAGTGGTTCTCTCAGACGCCATTGCCCACGCCCACAAAAATGGGGTGATTCATAGAGATATAAAACCAGAGAACATACTGATATCCGAGGATAAGATTCTGAAGATTACTGATTTTGGTATAGCCCACATTACAGACGCAGAGAGCCTCACCATTACAGGCTCTATATCCGGTTCACCAGCCCATATGTCCCCTGAGCAGATAGATGGGAAAGGTGTGGATGACCGAACAGACATATTCTCCCTCGGGACGCTACTATATCTCATATCCACAGGCGAGCTCCCCTTTAAAGGCAACTCCCCCGCTGCCATATTCAAGGCCATCCTTATGGGGGAATACAGAGAGCCAGAGGACCTGAACCCGCTGATTGACAATAGATTCTCCTCAATAATTCACAAGACGCTGAAGAAAAACCCCGATGAGAGATACAATAGTGCCATTGAGTTGAAAAATGAATTGATGGAGTATCTGAAAAGGTACGGGATAACAGATGTAGAGCCAATGCTTGTGGAGCTGTTTTCAAGACCTGTTGAGTTTACGGAGGAATTACATAAGAGGATAGTCCGTCATCTTAAGGATTACCTCTACAGGAATTTGACTGAGGGGAAGAATATAACGGAGATCAGGGATTTTATAAATATACTGTTGTACCTCGCCCCTGAGGATGGAGATGCCCAGGCCATATTCAACAGATTCACCTCTCTCTCAATTGAGGATAAAAGGAGACAGTTCATAAAACGCCTCTCTTATGCCCTGCTTCTTTTACTGCTATTTACACTCACTCTATACATATTCATCAGGAATAGATCTGAGAGTTTCAAGTATGTATCTTTGATGGATAATTCATTATCTGATGTAGCGATTGACTATATAGACTATGACATTGTATCCACGAAGGACATACTCATTGAAGAGGAAGTTATAGAGAGTTTTGCTGAGGAGAGACAGATACAGGCTGTCCAGAAAGAGGTGAGAAGGATTGGGAAGAGGCTCATTCAAAACTCAAGACACAGGGTATTGCCTCAGGAGATTCCATCTACTCCAAAGGAAGAGTCAGGGTTTGGAGAGATAAGGCTGTTTATAAAGCCCTACGGAGATATCTATATAGACAATCATCTATATTCAAAAGAGAAGTCCGTTGAGGTCCTGAGACTCCCTGCTGGAAGACACAATCTAACAGTCAAAAACCCCTTCTATTTCGACATAGAGAAGGGGATCAATATAGCAGCGAATTCCACCTCTGAGTTGAGGCTCGTATTTGAACGCATAAAACCTGCAAAATTAATTATCAATTCACCCGTGGAATGTGATATATATATCGATGGGAACTTCTTAGGGAGGAGCGATGCCTATATGAAGAATGGTATTACCATCCCAATAGACTCGAAGGATGGGAGAAGGCAGATACAGTTCAGAGCCACCAGAAAGGGGTATAAAGACTTTGTAAGGAATATAGAGCTTACAGCGGGTGAGACAATGGTATTGAAGATTAATTTTACACCATAGGTGCAATGAATCTGAGTAGTCTCCTGTTAATTATTCTCGTATCTGCAGGCGAACCGAGTGAGGAACTCTTCAAAAAAGGCATCTACCTCTTTGAACACGGAGACTACCGACAGGCTATATCTATCTTAAACAGGGTGGTAAAGGAGAATCTATACAGAGACGAGAAGGAGCTTGTCGAGTGTTACAAATACCTTGGGGCGGCATACTTTTATATCGAAGACCTAAAGATGGCTGATGCGAGCTTCAGACAGCTTCTACTTATAGACCCTGATTTCAGGCTCGATCCATTCTTATTCCCACCTTCTATGGTCCTCTTTTTTGACAAAATAAAGAAGGATGCGGTAAAGAAGGATAAATTTAGAGAGTCTTTTGCGAAGGGGACATCCACACTGAAGGATGAGAGGTACCTCTTATATATAAACCTTCTCCCCTTTGGACTCCCCCAGTATGCCCACGAACAGAGGATAAAGGGGAGTTTGATTCTCTTTTTGCAAATAGTCTCTCTTGGCGCCAATATCTATTCGTACTGGAAAGTCAATTCTATGATTGACTCCTATGGTTATGTGAAGGATCAAAAGAGTGCTGATGAGGCAAACATCTATAAGACCATTCAGATAGGTTCGCTCTCTATATTCGGCGCTACCTATCTCTATTCTGTAATTGATGGTATGATCTTTACCCTATCAGAGGAGAAAGGAGGGAGGAGATAATGCCTTTTCTCGTAGTACAGAACAGGACCACGGGTCAGCAGAGGACATATGAGTTGAAGAAGAGGATAACATCAATCGGGAGTGCCTCTGACTGCGATATCACTCTCGAGGACAGGAGGATACCAAAACAATTTGCCAATATCTTCTTTGACGGCCATAGCTACACAATTCAGGTGGCGAGTTCGGATCTTGAATTTGTCTATGACGGCAAGCCTGCACGGCGAAAGAAACTCCAAGAGGATGTAAATATTGAGATAGAGAACTTCCTCCTGAACTTCTTCTGGGAGAGGAGGAAACAGGAGAAGAAGGAAGGGGACACAAAGAAGGACATCTATCAGATTCTATTCGAGACATCAACCAGACTTATGTCCGACTTCAAACTGGATACATTCCTCTCCAATCTGATCGACGCCCTCATCTCCCTTACAAAGGCAGACAAGGGGTTTATAATAATATTCAAAGAGAACACCTTCGATATAATGGTCGCCAGAAATCTGGAGGGGAAGAATATCGATAACCCCAGAGAACTGATATCTGACTCCATAATTGAGAAGGTGATAAACACCAAAAAACCCATAATTGTGAATGACGCCCTCAATGACACGGAGTTCAAGATGAGCGTCTCCGTGATAAACCTGAAACTCTGCTCTGTCCTCTGTGTACCTCTGATATATCAGGGGAATATTCTGGGTCTGATCTACATCGGGAATGACAGCGTAGCCAACCTCTTTGACCAGTCCACCCTCGAGATGATGACCATATTTGCCTCGCAGATAACCCTCCTTCTGAAATCGGCACTGCATATAAACAAACTTGAACAGGAGGTGGACATCAAAAACAATAATTCCATAATATATGCAAGTCCGGTGATGACGGAGATAATGGATAAGATAAAGAAGGTTGCTCCTACTGATGTGACAGTCCTGCTGGAGGGGGAGACAGGAACAGGTAAGGAGATACTCGCGAGGGAGATCCACAACTATTCCCCGCGGAGGAACAACCCATTTGTAGCCGTCAATTGTGCTGCCATTCCAAAAGACCTGCTCGAGAGCGAGCTCTTTGGACACATAAAGGGGGCCTTTACAGGTGCCATATCCAGTAGGGAAGGGAAGTTCCAGCTCGCATCTGGTGGTACCCTCTTTTTAGATGAGATAGGTGATATGCCCCTAAACCTTCAGGTAAAACTTTTGAGGGCATTACAGGAGAAAGTGGTAATAAAGGTGGGCTCCAATAAATTAGAGGAGGTGGATGTAAGAATTATATGTGCCACAAATCAAAATCTTGAAGAACTGATCAAGGCAAAAAAATTCAGATCTGACCTGTATTACAGAATAAATGTGGTGAGATTCTATCTCCCACCCTTAAGAGATAGAAGTGAGGATATAATGCTCATTGCAAAGTACTTCCTGAACAAGTTCAAGAAGGAGTACAACAGCAATGTTGAGGGCTTCTCCATAAACGCCATAAAGGCTATAAATACCTACAGATGGCCCGGCAATATAAGGGAACTTGAGAACAGGATCAAAAAGGCAGTCATACTCGCCAGGCACCCTCTGATAGAAAAGGAAGACCTGGAACTGCCCGATGAGGAGGAAACCCCGATTCTACCCCTTGCACAGGCGAGGGAGGAGTTTCAGAGGAGATACATCCTCGAGGCCCTCAGAAGGAATGGAGGGAATCGTACCAAGACCGCCAGGGATCTGGGTGTGGACCCGAGGACGATATTCAGATATCTGGAGAATATCAAGGACGAGAATATATGACTAAATTGCCCTGAATAGAGACCCTCACTATGGTGTCCTGTAGACTCACAGGTAGAGAAAAGATAAAATACCTAATTGCAATGGTTGCACTCATTCTCAATACTACCTACTGTGTAGATGTACCTGAGATAAGGGTCCTTGAGGCATCAAACAGGCCACCTGTCATAGATAAATCAACAGTGACACCGACTTCACCTGTCGTAAAGGTGGACTCAACCTGCAAAAAGGACTTCTCCTTCATGGGAGTCACAGAACTTGATATAGAGGACACTCTCTATGTGCGGTGGTATGTAGACTATGAATATATCAAGAACTACCAGAAGAGTTCAGTTATTCCATCCCCTGCAAAGAAGAGTATCACAAGGGGCGGGGACAAGTTTACCCTCGATCTGAAAAACTCGATTCTTTTGAATAAGTCTCGCGGCTCTCTCCACACTGTAGAGGTAATAGTCTCTGATAGACCATTTACAGCCGATTCGACAATCCCTCCTCCATTCAAGGCAATCGAGGAGGGAGGAAACTATGACTACATCTCCTGGACGGTGGTTCAGCTTGAAGACTGTTATTAGATATATATCCATATTACTCCTGTTACTCCTCTCCTGCAGGGATACCCATAAGAGTATATCTCCGAATGAGAACTGTTTTATTCTCGGTGGGTGCGAGAAGAGTGACTATGACCTCGAAAATCTCTATTACAGGCTCTCATTTATAATTGATGGCAAGTATACATTTATGCAATCGGGCTATCTCAACAGGAGTCTGATTTCAGAAAATCTCTATATCCCTGTGAGGGATATCTTCGAACTCTGTGGCAGAGTTTTGTACAACAATTCCTCTGTACAATCGAGCCTCACATTTATCCTCGAACCGCCAGATAGTCTTGTATCATCTACCATTGTCGACACTGACGAGGGAGGGAACTTCTGTGTGATGCTCAAAAAGGGTGTGTATAATCTCCTCATATCTCCGCACAAGCAGGATGCTATACCTCAGCTCTTTAAGAAGATAGAAATAAGTGAGGACACATCGGATCTTTCCATCTCCTATCCTGATGAGGATATAAGATTTGTATACGGAAGGGTTCTGCTTGATGCAAAGAGCGGACTCCCTGTAAAGGGCATCAGTGTTGTAGCATATAAGGAGATCTCAAAGGATATTGTACTCAAATCCAATCTCTCCACCACAAACGATACAGGTGATTTCTCTCTCGTAATCCCCGATAGCGACTCTGAATACTCTCTGAGACTCTCAGGCTCTCCCGTAAACCCCGATTGGCCCACTATTACATTTAGGGATATAATCACAGACGGAGTTGTCCAGCTTCAGGCCATAACTCTGGATTCGGTACCACCCTTAAGACACATCATTGGACAGGTAAGTAGTGGTGAGAGGAGCCAGCTCATAGCCATTATGAAAAATGACTGGATGTCCTATAGAAAGACATTTACCACAGATTCAGATGGATACTTCGAGACGGATCTGAGAGAGGGGGAGTATGATATCATAATAGCCCCTGAGGATATATTCAGCAGCAGATGGGGCATCTCTACCTGGTCCAGCATCAAGGTCCCGGATACAAAGGATTACGAATTCAAACCCAGTACTAAAATACTCGTTGAAGGCAAAATCATTAATGACCCAAAAACCAGAATAAATTTGAGCAGATCAGGAGGGTGTAGAGGGACTGATGACATTAAGTTATTTACTACCATCCTGCCAGAAGAAGATGGCTCTTTTGTAGTTAAGGTTTCACAGGGTTTGTACAGGATTTCTGTGGAGAGTTTAGACACTCAAAGGACTCTCATACTTTCGAATCAGATGTGCATAGATAAAGACACAGACCTCGGGGATATAGGCATCCCCGAGTCAACTATTTTAAGAGGCAGGATAGAAAACTTAAGCGGGCATTTAATCTCTAAATTGCGGTTAGATATATTATTAAAAGAGATATCCTCTCAGGATTTCATACCCGTTGCATCTTATGAGATCAACGGGGGTGAGTTTTCGGTGAGAGTCCCGTACCTCAACCACATTCAGATCAAAGACTCACACGAATAGGAGTAAAACAAAGAATACAACAAGTAAAACCAGTCCTATAGGGATTCCAATTTTAGCCCATTCACGGGATTTTATTCTGAGCTTACTGGCACAGATAATATTCGGGATGTTGCCCGGTATCAGCATAACTCCTGAGAGCAAGAGTCCAAGCAGGAGATCCCTCACCTGTGCCTCAGTCATAGAGGTACTTATCTCGGCAGCGGTAAGTGTGGCGTTATCTACAATGGCAGAGATCATATTTACCCAGTATAGAGCCAATGGGGACAATTTGAGCACATAGTTGTCGATTATCGGTTTGAAACCGTAGCCCAGGAAGACAAGAGCCATTACAAACAGATAGACCTTGAATGTTCTGAGTAGTATCTCCTTTATTGACTCGACCTTCCTCTCTTCCTCCTCTGGCTCAGAGAGAGTATCCTCTGCCTTATGACCCCTGTAAATCCCTGCAGCCAGTCCTGAGAGAAGGACGATGGGTATTATAAAAGGACCCAAGAGCCTCAGAAGATAGAAGAAATCCACCTGTGGCCAGGTCTTTAACTTGGAGATGGCTATAGTAGCGAGAGGCTCTCCTATGGGGGTAAGTGCCGCCCCTACACCAATCGAGAGACAGGCCACCACTACATAAAACAACTCGTGTCTTCTATCCATCCTGAGGACATTTATAATCTCCACCAGTACCAGAGAGGCAATTATTGCAGTAATTATGCTCGATAGGAGCCCAAGGAGTACAACTACAAGGAAAATGAAGAGCCCAAAGGGGATTCTCCTCAAAGAAAACATTACCAGATCCTTTAGGTACTTGTGCGTATATTTGAAAATAAGACCCGCAAAGAACACGGCAAGAGATATTTTTACAGGTTCGTGCAGACCCTCTTTTATGATATCCATATGCAGACTATTCGTAACAACGAGAGAGAGCAGACCCATAAAGAAGAGGAATATCTCCAGATTCTCTTCGACCTTATGAATCAGGAATGGCAGGAGGAGAACCATCAGCAATATGACAGAAAGTGCAATGATTACAAGACCACTTACCATTTGATTCTTTCTCCTTATTCTTTGATGTTGAAGTGAAACCTCGAACCTACGATTATTGCAAAGACGGTAGTAGACGGAGTCTTTTCCATATCGTGTGTGATATCCTTATCCCAGTCGTAATAGAATTTGGAATACGAGGGGAAGTAGAAGTTCAGATCCAGAAAGAGAGAAAACCATCTCTTGATATAAAAATCAGAGCCCAACCCCGTCTCGAAAAATGACCCGGCAATAGCCTTGGACTGTTTCTCCGGAAACATCGGCTCATCTACATTCAATCCTATCATCGAATATCCGCCGCCCAAATAGACATAAGGGTCTATGAAATAACCCATCTTCCAGTGATTTATCGGGTGATATTTTGCAATACCCGAGATGAATCCACCGCCCTTTCGCTCCGTTTTGGTTGTAATATCAGAGCCGGTGAAGTTGAGTTTGAGTTCTATCGAGGCATAGTTCATAATATTGTAACCCATATTGAATTCGAGGGCAAAAATGCCACCCAAATCTGTGGTCACAATATCAGTAGTGGCATATCTTGCGTTGGTCCCATCCGTCACTATGACGGGATAGCCATTCTTGGTAATAATCTCCGACGGCATTTTCTCACCATAGAATATATCACTACCCAAGCCCAGTGAGACATAAAACCCCTCTTCGGCAAACGCCAGAAGTGGAAGGGATATCGCAAGAAAAACAAATATTACCTTCTTCATATCCACCTCACTGAAGGAGTCAGAACAAGCAGCGGAAGACTCTAATCCTTCCTCAAAATAACAAGACCAAATATAATATGAAGAATATTCCTACTGCAAGAAAAATAGACACACCTCAAATCAGGCTTATTTATTTGTCTTAGAATTAAGTTTGACAAAATTGTTCTGGGTTTATATGAAGTTGGATGTACCGAATTCAGGAGGAGATTTTATGTTAAAGAGATCATTACTGGTTCTTGTTATTATGTGTATTTCTGCATACGCATTTGCGGATGAAGGGATGTTTACATTCGACAATCCACCAATTGCCCAGATAGAAAAGAATCACAATGTCAAACTCGATGAAAAGTGGTTCGAATACTCGATGCGGGCATCTGTGCGATTCAACAACGGGGGCTCCGGTTCATTCGTCTCACCAAATGGACTGGTGCTCACCAATCATCACATAGGTTTCGACTGTATCCAGAAGATATCTACCCCCGAAAAGGACTATGTAAAAAACGGCTTCTCTGCCGCAAGCCCTGCCGAGGAGGCAAAATGCCCCGATTTAGAGGTAAATATGCTGTATTCCCTTCAGGATGTGACAGAGCGAGTTACTGCATCGGAGAAGGGCGCAAAGAGTGACAAGGACCGTGGAATTCTACGCAAAAAGGAGATGGCAAAGATAGAGAAGGAGTGCAATGAGACCACCGGGCTAAAATGTAATGTAGTAACTCTATATGGGGGAGGGCAGTATGTCCTCTACAGATACAAGAAGTTTACAGATGTAAGGCTCGTATTTGCACCCGAGCAGCAGATCGCATTCTTTGGAGGGGACCCCGACAACTTTACATATCCAAGATACGACCTCGATATGGCGTTGTTTAGGATATATGTGGAAAACAAGCCATACAACCCTGAGTACTATTTCAAATTCAGTCCAAATGGGGCATCCGAAAACGAACTCGTCTTCGTAATAGGAAACCCGGGTACGACCAAACGACTTTACACACTATCACAACTGAAATTCCAGAGAGATGTCTTCTATCCTGCAAGGGTAAAAAAGGCAAGGATATTCATAGATGCCCTCAAAGACTATGCGTCGAAATCCGAGGAGAATAAGAGGCAGACAAAGGAACTGATATTTATGTTCGAGAATTCATATAAGGCTCACAAAGGGATGCTCGACTCGCTCCTCAACAATGAGACCTTCGAGAGAAAAGAGCAGCAGGAGAAAGAACTTACCAGATTTGCAGGCGGGAATCCCTCCGACCTGAAGGAGATAAATGAGGCACTGAAGAAGATCGAGAATGCCGAGAACGAATATAGAAAAATTTTCCCTACCGCCCTTGCCATAAGAACCATAGTAAATTATTCGGAGCTCTTCTCGAGGGCATATACACTCATCCAGATGGTAATCGAGAAGAAGAAACCAAACGAGGAGCGATTCGAGGAGTATAGAGATACCGCGTTGCCCTCATTGGAGCTACAGTTGTATTCCACCGCCCCAATCTATAAAGGTGTAGAGAAGGTCCTATTGAAGACGGCAATCGAGGAGGCGATCAAGGAGCTCGGCAAAGAGAATGAATTCTTAAAGGTCCTCCTCTCCAATACTACTGTAGATAAACTCATCGAGGAGATTGTGGAGAAGACAAGACTCTATGATGTGGCTTACAGGAAGGGGCTCGTCAAGAAGGGTGATGAGATGAGGCTGGAGGAGTTTACAAATTTCATAAAGAATGGGGATGACCCACTATTGAAACTTGCACTGGCTGTAGAACCTGTTGTGAGAAAGAACAGGAAGATGTATGAAGACAAGGTCGAGAGCGTGGAGAGGACGGCACATCACACCATTCAGAAGATACGATTCAAGATTTTTGGCAAATCAATACCACCGGATGCCACATTTACCCCGAGGATATCTTTTGGTCCTGTGAAGGGATATAATGCAGAAGGTACCATAGTCCCGTTCAAGACCAGTTTCTATGGACTCTTTGGAAGAAGTGCCGATTTCGACAATCAACCACCATTCGACTTGCCTGAAAGATATGCAAAAAAGGAGAAGTCGATAAATATGAAAGTCCCCCTGAACTTTGTCTCTACTGCTGATATAGTTGGTGGCAACTCCGGTAGTCCGGTAATAAACAGGGCACACGAATTGGTGGGTTTGATATTCGATTCCAACATAGATGGTCTTGCAGGGACATTCGTATATTCGGACGAGAAGGCACGCGCAGTGGCCGTTCATTCGGCTGGGATACTGGAGGCATTGAAGAATATCTACGATATGAACTATCTCGTAGATGAACTACTCGGTGTAAAGAGATAAATCTGCCACATTGACACAATGTGTCAAAAAGTTCTTGACTTAATAGCACAGGTTTTATAAGTATACCTATTGGGTGTTTATTTTTGAAAAACCACATTCAGGAGGAATGATATGGCATCGAATTTTTCGATTGACAAGAGAGATATATTCTTCACGCTCTTCGACCTTTTCGAGGTAGACAAGACCTACAAGGATATCCCGGCGTACAATGAACAGGGTCGAGAGGACTTCGAGATGATCCTGTCTGAGGCGGCAAACTTTGCAGTCAACACTATTGCACCTATCAATCAGGCAGGGGACAAGAACCCGGTGAAGTTCGAGAATGGAAGGGTAATCGTTCCAAAGGAGTACTTCGAGGCATACAAACAGTTCTGTGAGAATGGCTGGGTAGCCACATCTGGAGACCCCGAGTTCGGAGGACAGGGATTGCCAAACGGTATTCACAGCGCAGCATCAGAGATGTTCTTTGCTGCATCGATAGCATTCTATATGTATCCGGGACTCACAATGGCAGCGGCGAGGCTGATAAAGGCTTACGGCACAGAGGAGATGAAGAAGAAGTATGTACCCAGACTGTACTCCGGCGAATGGCAGGGTACAATGTGTCTGACCGAACCATCTGCAGGTTCTGCAGTGGGTGACCTCAAATCCACAGCCAAAAAGGAGGGCGACCACTACCTCATTACCGGACAAAAGATTTTCATATCCGCTGGAGACCACGAGATGACCTCCAATCACATTCACCTCGTACTCGCAAGGGCAGAAGGTGCACCAAAGGGTATAAAAGGCGTCTCCCTCTTTCTGGTTCCAAAATTTATGGTAAGAGACGACGGCTCACTCGGCGAACGAAACGATGTACAATGTATCGGAATCGAACACAAGATGGGAATCAAGGCGTCTGCCACCTGTACTCTCTCCTTTGGCGAGAATGGCAAGTGCATCGGATATCTCATCGGAGAAGAGAACAAGGGCATTCAATATATGTTTATGATGATGAACGAGGCTCGAATGGGTGTTGGACTGCAGGGGCTTGCCTGCGCATCGGCCGCATATCTCGAGGCACTAAAATATGCTCAGGAGCGTATTCAGGGTACCTCGATAGAAGAGTTCAAGAATGCAGATGCCCCGAGAATACCAATTATCAAACACCCGGATGTAAAGAAGATGCTCGCAACGATGAAGGCATACACCGAGGGGATGAGGATGTTGTGCTATCAGGCGGCACTCTTTGGAGACCTTGCAGAACACGGACAGAGTCAGGAGATAAAGGATAAATATCAGGGACTTCTGGACCTATACACACCGATTGTAAAAGCCTATTGTTCGGATATGGGTTTCAAGGTTACAGAGCTTGCGGTCCAGACATTTGGCGGATATGGATACTGCTCAGAATATCCAGTCGAACAATATCTGAGAGACTGTAAGATAGCCTCGATATATGAAGGTACGAATGGCATTCAGGCAATGGACCTCTTGGGCAGAAAGATATCTATGAAGGGTGGATTGCTCCTTATGACCTTCCTCAATGATTTCAATATGTGGTGCGAGGAAAACGCAAATCACCCAACATTCTCCGATATGGTAAAACAACTCGAGACGACAAAGAACAGACTGGCAGAGATATCTATGAAGTTCGCCGAGCTATCTATGGGTGGAGATATGGCATATCCTGCCTTCTGTGCCACCAATTATCTATATATGTTCGGAGATACTATACTTGGTTGGCTATGGGCAAAGGCAGCCATTATTTCGGAGAAGAAATTGAATGAGATATTACAGAAGAAGGGTATCAAGACCGAAGAGGCAAAGGCAAAGGAGATAAAAGAGAATCCCGAGGCTGCATTCTACGATGGAAAGATAAAGACAGCCCGATTCTTCATAAATCATCTGATGAGCAGGACGGAGTGGCTTGCGCAGTCAGTGCTCTCGGTCGACAGGAGCGGTCTCGAAATAAAATACATTTCATAATATTTTGCTCAAAGGCATATTAGGATATCTGAACATATAGAGGAATTGTCAAAGGTAACAATTTTTTAAATTTGACAACTCCCATAATCCTATTATAATCAACTCCCAGTTACGGAGCAAATATGCCACTTATCGACAATGTAGAACAGGCTATCAGGCTTGCAAAGGCAATCGCCTCTGATATAGCCATCTATCACGAGAACAAGATAATCGAGGGTATTATCAAGGACAATCTCTTCGAGAGTATGGCAGCCATATTCGAAGAGGGTAGAAAGCTCTACAAACAGAGGGTAAAGCCAGAGATAGACCCAAACGCCAACCTGTTCGACCGTGCAATTGTGGATGTAATACTGAAATCCAAAGCCAGCGTCCGCTCCAAGATCTGGTAGATGCCAGAGAGAATAATCCTACAGGTAAATAATTCGGGCGAGAGGATAGATAGATATATTGCATCTTCTGTGGAGAGATTGAGCAGGCAGAGAGTCATAGAGCTGATAAAGAGCGGTAGTGTTCTCCTGAACGACTCTCCAACAGAACCATCCAGGAAGATAAAAGCGGGGGACAGAATAACCATCGAGATACCCGACCCCGAAGAGACAGAGATCCAGCCTCAGGAAATACCATTCGACATATTGTATGAAGACGAAGACCTGTTGATAATCGACAAACCCCCAAACCTCGTAGTCCACCCCGCCTGTGGACACAAGGACAATACACTCGTCAATGCACTCCTGTTCAGGGTAAAGAGCCTCTCCACCATAGGTGGCAATATCAAACCGGGTATCGTGCATAGACTCGATAAGGGTACGAGTGGACTTATGTTAGTTGCAAAGAACGACGATATTCACTACAAACTCTCGAAGATGTTCGAACGACACACAATAAAGAAATTCTATAGATTGCTTGCTTACGCGGTCCCCAAACCACTATCCTCGACCATAGAGACTCTGTACGGCAGGGACCCGAAGAACAGGAAGAAATTTACAGCAAAGGTCAGAGAGGGCAAGAAGGCAATTACAATATATAAAACCCTCGAGACATTCAACAACCTCGCCTCATATGTGGAGGCACAGATAATAACAGGGAGGACTCACCAAATCAGGGTACACTTCTCGGAGATGGGTTGTCCAATCATAGGCGATGACTTATATTCTGGTAGGAGAAGAACCCGTCTCTTCGAAGACACAGAGGCGAGAGAGAAGATAGAGTCGGTATCGAGGCCCCTTTTGCACTCTTACAGACTTGAATTTACACACCCGAATAGGCAGAAGTGGATGGTCATCACATCGGACATACCATCCGACTTTATGGAGATTTTGAATATGTTGAGGAAGAACTATGCAGAACAATAGCGTAATTATATCGGATAGAGGAAAGAAGAGAATACTTCAGGGACACAAGTGGGTCTTCAAATCAGATGTCATCGAAACCACAGGCATAGAATCGAATATCGTATATGTCTTCGACAGAAAGAAGAAATTCTTCGGCACCGCCCTCTATTCGGCAGATTCTCAGATAACTCTCAGGCTGATGAGTCAGAGAGATATCAATGATATAGATGTATACATCGAAGAGTCACTCATAGCGGCCAAGGAGTTTAGAAGTGGTCTGAATCTGTCGGGAGATTGTTGCAGACTCGTACACTCCGAATCCGATGGATTGCCTGGGCTAATTATAGACAGGTACGCAGACACGCTCGTCTTTCAGACACTCACCCGACCGATGGAGAACCTGAAGGAGGTAATAATAGATAAGTCGATCGAAATATTCAAACCTCTTCAGATATTCGAAAAGAATGACACAAAGACCAGAAATATAGAACACCTGCCTCTCGCTATCAGGACTGTATATGGCACCGATAGAACAAACCTCTTATGTACAGAGAACCACAGGGTGTTCTACATCGACCTCGTTGAATCACAAAAGACAGGGGAGTTTCTGGACCAGAAGATAAACAGACAAATAGTTGGGAGATATGCAAAAGGCAGGATACTCGACCTCTTCTCCTATCACGGGTGGTTTGGTTGCAATATCGAGAATTATGATGAGATTATTTCCGTAGATACCTCTGAGACAGCCCTGAGGATTTCAGAGACGAACTTCTCGCTGAACAACAGAAGAGAATACAGATTCATCAACGAAAATGTATTCGACCTGCTGAGGGATATGGAGAGGAGAGGGGAGGTGTTCGACACCATCATTCTCGATCCACCCGGTTTCATCAAGAACAAGAGGCAATTCAAGGAGGGATATGCCGGATACAAGGAGATAAATCTCAGGGCGATGAAGCTCCTCAGAAGCGGAGGCATTCTCGCCACCTTCTCCTGCTCCTATTATATGAATGACGAGGAATTCAGGAGTATGGTAGTCGATGCAGCATCGGATACAAGATGTGAATTTGTGATACTTGAATACCTGAGGCAATCACCAGACCACAGAGAGTTATTGGGTTTTCCCGAATCGCATTATTTGAAAGGTCTCTTGATAAAAAAGTTCTGAGTCGGTAATATTTACTCTATTTCCATCTATAATCTATACCAATCGAAACTATGGGACCTCCGAATCCCTCATCGGTCCAGTCTGTTTCATATTCGAGTTTTTTTGTATCGGGATTACAGACGAGTACAGGTGTCTTTTTGCCCTTATAATCCACCACAGCGGCCCCGCCGATGCTCACGGGGATTATGATAGTTCCATCCCCACCATTGCCCTTTACGAAATTCTTTATCCCTATCTCGCCCATAAACCAGCCCGCCTGAGAGTATGCCCAGTGTGTAAACAGATTTACACTCTTTGAGACAGGG
>Ga0078972_1010227_pt1 | contig 17726 bp, 17 predicted proteins | sample YelNatPaOPGAMG01_FD_67568 | JGI IMG/M metagenome (GOLD analysis project Ga0078972, IMG submission 67568) | Hot spring thermophilic microbial communities from Obsidian Pool, Yellowstone National Park, USA - OP-RAMG-01 (SPADES assembly) (version 2) | ecosystem: Environmental > Aquatic > Thermal... | reverse complement strand
TTTTATTGGGAATATATTAATTTAATTAAAATAAAGTTTATTATGAATAATAAAATATACTATATAATAATATTTTTTTGTCTATTTATTTTTACAGGTTGTTCAATAAAAAGTATAGCATTAAATTCTATTGGAGATGCTCTTTCAGGAGAAAGTTCTGTTTTTACTTCTGATAATGACCCTGATTTAATTAAAGATGCTCTTCCTTTTGCTTTAAAACTTCATGAGTCAATTCTTGAGGGAGTTCCTGACCATAAGGGATTAATTTTAGCAACATCAAAGGCGTTTTGTATGTACTCCTATGCTTTTGTTCAGATAGAATCAGAAAGGGTGGATAAAGAGGACTATGAAAAAGCAAAATATTTAAGACATAGGGCATATTTACTTTATTTGAGAGCAAGAGACTATGCTTTAAGAGGACTTGAGTTAAATCATAGAGGGTTTTCAGAACTTATTAGAAAAGATTTAAAATCCGCTATTGCAATGACAAATAAAGAAGATGTTCCATTACTTTACTGGTGTGGTGCATCATGGGTTGCTGCATTGACAGTAGCAAAAGATAATGTAGAGTTAATTGCTGAAATGCCAATAGGAGTAGCAATGGTAAACCGTGTGCTTGAACTTGATGAGAGTTTTGATGATGGCTCTGCTCATGAATTTTTTATATCATATGAGGGTAGTCGTAGTGAAGCAATGGGCGGAAGTGAAAAGAAAGCAAGGGAGCATTTTAAACGAGCAGTTGAATTATCAAAAGGCGAAAAAGTAGGTCCTTATTTATCCCTTGCTACAAGTGTTTGTCTTATGAAACAAGATGTAAATGAATTTAAGAATTTACTAAATCAAGCACTTTCTATAGATGTAAATAAAAATCCAAAATACCGTTTATCAAATATTATTATGCAAAGAAGAGCAAAATGGCTATTGGATAATATAAATGATTATTTTTTGAATGAATGAAAAAAGAATAGGAGGAAATGTGAAAGACAAAATAATAATTTTTCTTCTATCTGTGATTTTAGCATTTTTAAGTAAAGATACTTATTCGCTCACTATTAAATTAGGGACATTAGCTCCAGAAGGGTCAGTTTGGTATGATATTTTAAGAGAAATGGGTGAAGAATGGAAGAAAGCATCTAATGGCTCTATAACTTTAAAAATATATGCAGGTGGAACTGTTGGAGATGAGTCTGATATGATAAGAAAAATTAGAATAGGTCAACTTCATTCTGTTGCTGTAACAGGTGTAGGGCTCTCTGATATTACTTCTGAGGTTCAAGCAATGCAGATGCCTATGATGATACAATCTTATGAAGAACTTGATTATATATTTGACAAGGTATCAAAAAAGTTAGAAGACAGATTAGAGAAAAAAGGTTTTAAAGTCTTAAATTGGGGAGATGTTGGTTGGGTCAGATTCTTTTCTCAGAAAAAAGTTATATATCCAGATGACCTTAAAGACCAGTCTTTATTTGTATGGGGTGGAGATACGAATGTTATCTCTGCTTGGAAGGATGCTGGTTTTAAAGTAGTTCCACTTGCACCTACTGATATTTTAACTTCACTTCAAACAAAAATGATAAATGCTTTTTCAACAACTGCTTTAGCAGCACTTTCTTTTCAGTGGTTTGGTTTAGCAAATAATATGACAGATTTAAGATGGGCTCCTCTTATTGGAGGTACTGTAGTATATTTAAAAACATGGGAAACGATTCCAAAAGATACAAGAACTATATTAGAAGAAATTGCAAGAAAAAAAGGTGAGACATTAAAGGGTAAAATACGAATGTTAGATAAAGAAGCAATAGAAATAATGAAAAAATATGGTCTTGTTGTAAATGAAATTCCAAAAGAGGCTTTGGATGTATGGATGAGTAAATCAAAAGCAGCCTACCCTCGATTGCTTAATACACCCGAACTTAAGGAGATGTATGAAGAAGTAAATAAGTATCATGAAGAATTTATTTCAAAAAATAAAAAGTAATGAATATACTAAACAGAATAGAATACTTTTTTCATAAGATAGAAAATACATTAGCAGGAACACTCCTTTTTGTAATGGCGATACTTCCTACCGCAGAGATATTCTTAAGAAAAATTTTTAGTACAGGGATTGCAGGTTCTACTGTTTATGTTCAACATCTAACTTTATTTATCGGTTTTATTGGTGCAATTATTGCAACTCGTGATGGAAGACATTTAACATTATCCAGTGGAGTTGAGTTTATACCGCAAAAATTTATTAGGATTGCTATACCAGTAAGAAACATTGTTTCAACTATGGTATGTACTGGTTTATTTTGGGCAAGTTTTCAGATGGTTCGTGCAGAAATGTCTTCTCCTTTGAAAATAGCAAACTGGCTTCCAGTTTGGGTAGTAGAGCTAATTATGCCTGTATGTTTTTTAATTATGGTTTTTCGTTTTGCAATAAGTATTCCAAAAGGGATATTAAATAAAGTTATTTCTTCTGCTGGAATTCTTTTAACAGCATTACTTGGATTTTATTTATCTTCTTATATATCTTATTTAATTGTGCCATTGATTGTTATCTTATTGATATTGTCTCTTTTTGGTATTCCAATTTTTGTGGTTCTTGGAGGTTTATCTTTACTTTTATTCTTTAATAATGGAGTACCTACTTCAGCCATACCAGTTGAAACATTCAGGATAGTTACTAATCCAGTTTTACCAACTATTCCACTTTTTACATTAGCAGGATATATATTGGCTGAGAGTGGGACGAATAAACGAATAATGAGATTATTCAAGGCATTATTTGCATGGATGCCTGGAGGTCTTGCTATTGCAGCAACATTAGTATGTACTTTCTTTACAACATTTACAGGTGCTTCTGGAGTAACTATTTTAGCATTAGGAGGTTTACTTCTACCTATACTTATTAATAGTGGATACAAAAAGAAGTTTGCAGTAGGGCTACTGACTGCTACAGGTAGTTTAGGTTTACTTTTTCCTCCTAGTTTACCTATGATCCTTTATGGAGTATTTTCAGGTACATCAATTGCGGACCTTTTTAAAAATGGGATACTACCTGGAATGCTTCTTGTTTTATTTATAGTAATTTTTAGTATGATAGAAGGAGTTAAACACAAGGTAGAAAAAATACCATTTAATATAAAAGAAGCAATTTTTGCTTTAAATGAGGCAAAATGGGAAGTTGCTATTCCATTTATAGTTCTTTTTGGAATATTTGGTGGATATACAACTTTAGTGGAAGCATCTGCCATAACAGTTATATATGTGTTTATTGTTGAAACTTTTATTTATAAGGATATAAATTTATTTAAAGATTTTCCTCATATTCTTTTGAAATGTGTGATACTAATAGGAGGTGTACTAATTATATTAGGTATTGCTATGGGACTTACTAGTTTTATAATAGATGCTGAGGTTCCTGCTACAGTAACTACCTGGGCTAAGGCGAATATACATTCTCCATTGTTGTTTCTTCTATTACTGAATATTATTCTTCTTATTGTTGGATGTTTAATGGATATTTTTTCTGCACTTGTTGTAGTAGTTCCACTTATTAAACCTTTAGGAGAAGCATTTGGAATAAATCCAGTTCATTTAGGAATAATATTTATTGCAAATTTAGAATTAGGATACCTTACCCCTCCTGTAGGGATGAATCTATTCTTATCCGCGTATAGATTTGACCAATCTGTTATAGAAGTTTACCGATGCACTTTCAAATTTTTAATACTTTTATTTATAGCAGTTCTTATCATAACCTACTTTCCATATTTTTTAAGCATAATTAAGTAAACCTTTTACTTTATTTTTAGTCTAATTATTAGAAACAAAAATAAATTTTAAAAAAGGAGGGGGGTGAAATATATGAAAAAACTAAGTAAAATAATGGGTTTTGTGGTATGTTTTTGCTTAATCTCTACAGGAGTATTATTGTCTGTAGAGGAGGGCAAGCAGAAAAATGCTGAAAGTATTGCTTCAAAATGTCCAGAATGTGCAGGGCTTTTTGCTCAAATAAAAGCCAAACATGATGAAATAAAAGTGATAAGTGATAAAATTAAGGCAATAAGAGAAGCAGAGAAAGCAGAAAGGGAGGCAAAAGAGCAAGCGAGATTAGCTGAGAAAGCAAAAAAAGAAGCAGAAAGACAAGCAAAACTTGAAGAGTTGAAAAAGAAAAATCCAAAGAAATACGAAGAAATCATTGCAAAAATTGAAGCAAAGAAAAAAGAGATAGAGGAGAAGAAAAAACAGAAAGAAGCAGAGAAAGCACAAAAACCAAAATTAAGTAAAGAAGAAAAATTGGCAAAATTACAGAAGGCTAATCCTGAGTTGTATCAGTTGTTCGTTCAAAAAGATAAACTTAAAGATGAGATAAAAGCCTTGCATGATGAATATAAAGTTTGTGTAAAAAATTGTGCAGGTAAAGCAGGAAATAAATAATTTTTATATGTATTGCCAAAAGATACATAATCGGCCCAAATGGGCCGATTATGTTCTGATGGTGGTTATATCCTTTTATTGAATCTTTCCCCCAAAATTTTCAAGTAAAATTCTATAGAAACACGAATATTGATTTCACTGAGCTTTTGGGAGAAGTGGATAAGATATGGCTGATATAGAAGAGATTATAAGAAAAAATTTGGACTTCAAACTTATAAGAGAGTATTTTAAATTATTTGAGAGAGAAAAAGAACTGAATGAAATTATGGAGAAGATAAAATGAGACTTTCAGAGATTGAGAAAAAAGAAATGCTTGAAGACGCTAAAAACAAAAAGAGAAAGATAAATTTTAGAAAAGTAAGATATTCAAAACGAAAGATGTCGTTTGAAGAATATATTTCGTGGGTTAGAAGGGATGCAGTCGTTAAATTCAGCTAGACCTAAAAAGAGATTTGTTGTATATAAAAATGTAAAAATTTAAAAAAAGAGATACTATTTCTTATTGAGTTGAATTTGTATATTTATTTGTTATTGGCATTCTTCTATCTTTTCCAAATGCCTTTGGAGTGATTTTTATTCCTGGTGCTGCTTGACGCCTTTTGTATTCACTTTTATCTACCATCTTTAGGACATTATATACTGTTTTCTCATTAAAACCCATTTTAATGATTTCCTTCGCTTCTTTATCTTCTTCAATATAAAGTTTTAAAATTGGGTCTAACTCTGGATAAGGTGGTAATGTATCAGAATCTTTTTGATTTGGTTTTAATTCAGCAGTAGGTGCTTTTGTTAACACTCTTTCAGGGATTACAAAACTTATTGAATTTCTATATCTACATAGTTCATAAACTAACATTTTTGGAACATCTTTAATGACAGCAAATCCACCTGCCATGTCTCCATATAATGTAGCATATCCTGTACTCATCTCTGATTTATTGCCTGTTGCTAAAGCAAGATATTTAAATTTGTTTGATAAAGCCATAATAATATTGCCACGGATTCTTGCTTGTAAGTTTTCTTCTGTTATATCTTCTTTTAAACCAGAAAAAACTGGATTTAAAATTTTTAAATAAGTTTCAAAAATCTCCTGAATAGGTATGGTTAATAATTTTATACCTAAATTTTTTGCAACCTCTTCTGCATCTTCTTTTGATCCTATAGAGGAATACTTTGAAGGCATAAAAACTCCAATAACATTTTCTTTCCCAATTGCATCAACTGCTAAAGTTGCTACTAAAGATGAATCAACTCCTCCACTTAAGCCAATTACAACTTTTTTAAAGTTATTTTTATTTATATAATCTTTAAGACCAAGTATCAATGCATTATAAACTTCTTCTATTAAGCTTAATTTTTTAAATTTTTTTTCTGGTAAAGGAGGTTTATGAGATCCCTTATCCTCTTTAGTTAATGGAATATCATAAAAAAGTAGATCCTCTTTAAAACTTTCACTTTGGAGGATTGTTTTTCCATTTGGGTCAACAATCATACTACTACCATCAAAGACAAGTTCATCTTGACCACCTACCATATTTACATAGGCAATAAAAATTTTATTTTCTTTTGCTTGTTTTTTTATAACCTTTTCTCTTTTATGAACTTTACCTGCATAATATGGTGAGGCATTTAGGACAAATAAAACCTTTGCACCACGTTTTACTTCTAATTCTAAAGGACCTTCTTCATGCCATATATCTTCACATATAATTACACCACAAGAGACACCTTTTATATTAAATATAAATGGTTTATCTCCTGATTTAAAGTATCTTTGTTCATCAAATACACCATAATTTGGAAGATATATTTTATGATATATACCTTTAATTTTATTATTTGATAAAACTGCTGCTGAGTTGTATATATCTTTTCCTACTTTATCTACAAATCCAACAATAGTAGTTATATCTTTTGTAAGACTCGTTATTTCTTTTAATTTTTTTAAGTTATCTCTGATAAAATTGGGTTTTAAAAGTAAATCTTCTGGTGGATATCCTGTAACTGCTAATTCTGGGAAAATAACAATATCTGCTTTAAATTCTATGGCTTTAAGGATATTTTCTTTTATCTTTAAGAAATTGCCTTTTAAATCACCAACTGTAGGATTTATCTGTGCTAAAGCAATTCGCATGAAAACTCCTATATTACAATTGTAGTATCTTTTTAACAAGATTTGTATAAATTTTATAACAATTTATTACTTCTTCAATCTTTACAAATTCATTAGCAGAGTGAGCTTGTTTCATGCTACCTGGACCAAGTATTACAGTATCTATTCCTAACATATTTCTAAAATGAGATGCTTCTGTCCATCCTCTTTTCCCTGATATTATTATTTTTCTTTTTGTAACATCAAAATATACTTCTTTTAAAATTTTTATTAAAATAGAATCTTCTTCTGTTTCCATTGGTTCATGTAGTTTTATTATTTCAAAGTCTGCTTTAAATTTTTTAATAATTTTTCTTAGTTCTTTTAAAACATCTTTTGATTTATGAGGAGGAGAAATTCTAATATCAACTGACCCTTCACAGTAATCTGGAACTCTATTTGGTCTATCTCCACCTCTTATTACTCCAAGATTTATAGAAAATGGACCTACTAAATTATGTTTTTTATATTTTTTTAAGAAAAGTTTAATTTTTGTAACAAGTTCAAATAATTTTTCAATTGCATTTATACCGTTCCATGGTGTACTTCCATGAGTAGATACTCCATAAGTTTTTAGTTTTAAAAAAAGTATCCCCATATTTGCTCTAACAATCTCACAGTTAGAAGGTTCTCCCACTATAGCATAGTCAAATTTATACCCTTGTTTTATTACTCTCTCCACTCCCATTCCACCTTTTTCTTCATCAACAGAGATTATAATGTTTAAAGAACCTCTTTTTGGAGGAGTTTTAGAAATTTCCTTTGCAGTGGTTAATATAGCAGAAATACCACCTTTGTCATCGCATGAACCCAATCCAAAGATTTTCCCATTTTTAACTGTTGCATGTGGGATAGACTTCCCTAAAGGATTTACTGTGTCTGCATGAGAATTTAAGCAAATTGAAGGAGAACCATTACCAATTTTTCCTAAAATATTAAACCTATCTTTTTCTAAATAAATTCTTTTAGTTTCAAACCCAAAAGATTTTAACTCTTTTTCAATAAATTCCATTATTTTCTTTTCATTACCACTTTCACTTTCAATATTTATTAATTTTTTCAGTAAATTTATACAGTATTTTTCCATCATTTCTCCTTTACTACCTTATTTTTTAATATTCCTATTTTTTCTATCTTACATTCCATCACATCATTTGGAAAGACAGGTGAGATTCCTTCAGGAGTTCCTGTTGATATTATATCACCAGGCATAAGAGTAAGATATGTAGTTATATATTCAATGAGTTGAGGTATTTTGAATATCATATTTTTTGTGTTATTTTTCTGTCTTATTTTCCCATTAACCCTTAATTCAATATCCAAATTATGTGGATTTTTTATTTCATCTTTTGTAATTATCCATGGACCTATTGGACAGAATGTGTCAATACTTTTAGACCTAAACCAAGGGTTTTTAAATTCAAAATCCATACTTTGCACATTTCTTGCAGTAACATCGTTTAATATAGTATAACCAAAGACATAGTTAAAAGCATTTTTCTTTTTCACATTTGAAGCTTTTTTAGAAATTACAACTGCTAATTCAACCTCATGGTCAACTCGAACATTTTTTGGATCCATTTTGATTAAAAAATTTTTGTAAACAACATTCTCATCTGGACCAATTACCGAAGAATTTGCCTTTTCAAAAATTATTGGCTCTTTTGGGATAGGTGCATTTTGTTCTTTTGCATGAGATGCAAAATTTCTACCTAATGCAATAATTTTTCCTGGAATTAAAGGCACTGCTAACTTTACTTTGCCTTTTACAATGAAGTCTTTAAGAAGGTTAGAACTAACTAACCATTTTTGTAAATTCTTTAGTATATTTAAATCAACCAAACCAGTCTTTAAATAATCTACTATACTATTATATATGGGGATATCTTTTTTAAACTTAATTAAGTAGTACGATTTTAATGCTAATGTTAAATTTATAACTTTTCCATTTAACATAATACCTGGCTTTGCTTCTGATTCACTTTTATAAGAGATTATTTTCATAATAATAAAACCTCCCTAACATAAATCTTGTAGTAAACTATATTAATCCTAATTTTTTCCTTAACTTATCAAAATTGATTTTAGGGAATTTATCTTCCGGGAGGCTCTCTTGAAACTTTTCAAATAGTTTAAGCAATTCTTCCACCCTTTTCTTTCCTTCTTCTGTTTTTACTGCCTGCAAAGGTGTTTGGTATCCTAATGCAGGTAACTTTTGTCTAATCCAACTTTTATAATAGTAATCTTCCATTTCTTGTTTCAAAAGATTTCTTATCTCTGGATTAGAATAAATTTTTTTCATTTCTTCTTCTAATTTCTCTTTTTCTTTTTCATCAAGAGGAGGAATAGAACTGATATCTTTTACATCTATCCTTTCATAAGCAATATACTCACTTAGTTCTTTAAGAAGTATTCTTTTTAATCTTAAAGCCCGTTCAAAAGAATTAGTTTCGCCAATTAAGTAGTCACCATTTATCCTTATTATTCCAAGAATAACAGGTGAAAACATTTTCCCCTTTATACTTGTCTTTTTAGTCCATATCCATCTATTATTCTCATCATAATTAAAAATATCAATACTTGAAATTTTTTCTTTTAAACCAGTTAACTCTTTTATCTTAAAAAATATTTCAGAAAATTTTATAATTTCTCCATCAGTATTTTGAAGTATAGGGTAATTAGAGTATTCTTTTTTTGTTTCAATCTGGATTCCCTTTAATATAAAATGTGCCCAATCAACTACTGCCGCTCTACATGACTCAATAAAGATAGTTTCTTCTGGCAAATTTTCTTTTAAAGATTTAAGAAACTGATTTTTTTGGTAATTTATAATTTTAAGTAACTCCTGTTTACTCTCTGGCTTATAAATGTAAGGATCCATATAGTTAAAACATTTTTCTGGTGTACCAACAAGTCTTATATACCAGATTTCACCTTTAGTAGTATTACTTTCAAACGGTTCGTCTGTACGGCAATATCTCCACTCTTTTCCTGTCCCTAATTCTTCAAGAATAATCCAATCATCAAGAATTGCTTTTACTTCATAAAATGTACAATAACTTTTTGAGAGGTGTCTTAAGTGAGTAGGACCAGGTTCATTGAGTTTGCTAATTTCTTCGGCTTCTAATAATCTCTCACATACTGTTTTTCTACTTTTTCCAAAACGAAAATCAAAATATAGCCAACCTAGATATAAGCCATTAGATACTCCTTCTTCTGTTCCTGGTTTATATAAATATTCAAATTTTTTCTTTGCTAATACTAATTCCTTACCATCTTCGTCAAATTGCATGATCTTCTGTGCCCAAATTCCAACAAGTTTTAAAAGAGACACATAATCATCTATTTCTTTACCAGTGTGGATTTCTGTTTTTTCAAAAAAATCTAATATTTCCTTCCTCCCACAACAATTTTTATACTTTTTTCCACTTCCACATGGACAAGGGTCATTCCTTCCTATTTTTTTACTCAAATTTTTCTCCTTATTAAAAAGTGTTTTTTAAAACAACCGTTCTATTTAAAAGCACTTTGGGTCTGTGTAAAATTGCAAACCCATATTTCTCGGCTTCTTTTATCGTTCTTTCAAATTCTTCTTCATCTACACGATGCGATGGTTCAGATAAATAAACTATACCTTTAGGTTTTACAATATTTTTGATTTCACTAAAAAATATATTTTTATCATAAACCTCATGCACAACATTGAAAGCAATAACAACGTCAACTTTTGTAATTACTCCTATCTTTTTCTCTTCACATTTATAAAGGGTTATTCTTTTTTCAATCTCTTTTCCTTTTATATTTTTAGCCAATAAATCAAGCATTTCTTGCTGTAAATCTACTGCTATTACTCTTCCTTTTTCTCCAACAAGTTTTGCTGCTTCCACTGTGAAAAAACCAGGACCACATCCAAAATCAAGCACAGTCATTCCATCTTTAACATAAGGTTTTAAAATACACCTTGGATTCTGAAGTATCTTTCTAAAATATCTAGTAAGATGTTTAGCATTATTTACAGGGAATATTTTATGTTTATGATCGTTCATTTATTAACCTAAATTACGTGCAAATCGTATCACATATTAATTATCTTCTGTTAAGCATCATTTTTGTATTTTTTTCTCCACCATTTATTATATAAAGTAATGGCATTGCTCTATCAACGCCTTCTATGAATTTAGGTCTGCTTTGCCATGGTGTTTCTGATAAGACATTATTTAAATCCATCCAGTATTCTAATCTTCTTGGAGAAAGTCCCCATATCATATGAAAATGATTTGCTGGAGCATACTGTTTATATTCAGTCATAGTAGCATATTTTGGGACAACAAAAGTATGCGGCCATGTTGGTGTAGAAGTTTTGCAAACTTCTTCTGCTAATTTTTGAGGAAGTTCAACTGTTGTAGCTTCATCCCAAATTAAAGAAAAAATATTACTAAGAGAGGAATATGCAATCCTACCTGCAATCCCATCTATTCCCCCAGGGCTAATAAAAGTAACAGAATTTCCACCTCCAGGAAAATAATTTAAATCTGCAATAGGAAAACTAATTTTTGACATAATTTCATCAATCTCTGCTCCAGGATAACTTGCCCAGTCAAATGAAGCACTACCAGAATTATCTCCATCAACGAATCCCTTTTTATACCAAATCTCTGTAGGTTTAATTTTTAATTTAAGTTTTTTAACCAGTAATTTTATCTCCCATGGTTCCCATACCTTTCTAAAGTCCATAAATAATGGAGGATTACCACCTGTTAAATATGTAAAGAAAAGCATAGTGAGTAAACCTTGCATATCTGCTTCAGTAGCATAAGGAATAGGAGGTTTCTTACCATTATGGTCAAATGTGGAATTAAATAAAGATTCCATGATATCGGCTACTGGCAGTGGGATTCCTCTTTTATCAGAACCCCATTCTAATTGACTCATAAATCCGCCACCAACTGCATTATAGTGTTTAATTAAATCTCTATTTATAAGATACATTGCTAATGAAGTTTCTAATTTCTTTTCATCTTCTTTATTTCTTAACTCAATCCTTTTTTTAGCAAATTTATATAACCAGTTTTTAAGTTCAAGTAATTCTTTTTTATCATAAGCTTCTTTTTGAAGCATATCAGAGAGTAATTTCATATCTAAACGAGTAATTTCTATGCCAAAAGTATTTCTTATAGGAATAATATGAGCAAGGGCAGTTTCCATACCCATAGAATCATGACCAAAGATTACAACTCTTCTTCCTTTAAGTCCTTGTGTTGTTACTGCTGCATAACACCAGTCAATAAGTGCTTCTTGCGTCTCTTTTGTCATTTTAGGTTTATCTCCTGTATCTGGCCATGAGCCAACATTTATATGAACAAGTCTTCCACTTTGAGAAATTGCACCACTGGCTGCATGAGTGAATACTACACCAGGTTTTGGTCCAGAATTTCCACATGTTAAATTTAATGGAGTATCTTTAGGAAATTGTGAGATTAAAGAAATTAGCCCTAACTGAGGGAATGCCCATGTATCAGGAACACAAACTAAAATATTAACTCCAGCAAGTTTAAACTGCTTAGAGACAATATCAGATTGTTGTTCTCCATCTACAAGTATTGGGGAATAAACAACTTTTACAGGTTCTCCGGATGGTATTTTTATTTCTTTAGCAATAATATCTGCTGTGATTTCTACAATATTTACTGCTCTTCTTCTTGAAGCTGAATCTATCCTTGGGTCACATGTAGCAAATACTCCTATAACAGGATTTGTTGAGTTTGTTTCTTCTATAAAGGGTAATTTAATAGCTTTTCTCATATTATCTAAAATCCTTTTTTTAAATTGTATCTAAAAAGTAATTCTTTGTCAATACGAAAAACTGCGAGTGATTTTTTAACGTTTTTATATTATTTCCTTGCAATTTTTAATAGATTTTGTATAATAAAGATAGATTTTGATATAATATTAAATGTACACTTTTTTAGGAGGTTTAAATATGGTAAAGAAAAAAATTTTTAGTAAAGTTGGAGAGAAAGAAGTTACAAAGGCAATCGTTGAAACATTTGCTAAACAGTTTTCAGAGTATGTTGAAAGTGATTGTTTAATAATTGGAGCAGGTCCAGCTGGATTAATGGCAGGTAGGGAGTTAGCAAAGCATAAATTGAAAATTTTAATTGTTGAGAGGAATAACTATTTAGGTGGTGGTTTTTGGATTGGTGGGTATTTAATGAACAAATTAACTATTCGAGAACCAGCTCAAGATATTCTATCAGAATTAAATGTCCCTTATGAAAAATTTTCTAAAGGTTTGTATGTTGCTGATGGTCCCCATGCATGTTCAAAACTCATTGCTTCTGCATGTGATGCAGGAGTAAAATTTGCTAATATGACTATGTTTGATGATGTTGTTTTAAAAGAAAAAAATAAAGTAGCAGGAGCAGTAGTTAACTGGACTCCTGTTTCAGCATTACCAAGAGAAATTACCTGTGTTGACCCTATAGCGTTGGAGTCAAAAATCGTTATTGATGCTACTGGGCATGATGCGGTTGTGGTTAAAAAATTAGAAGAGCGAGGAATAGTGAAAACAGCTGGTTTTGGTGCAATGTGGGTAGAAATGTCAGAAGATTTAGTTGTAGAACATACAGGAGAGGTTCATCCAGGTTTAATTGTATGCGGTATGTCAGTAACAACCACTTATGGACTTCCTCGTATGGGTCCAACATTTGGAGCAATGCTTCTTTCTGGAAAAAAAGCAGCAGAAATTGCCCTTAAAATATTAAAAAAAGGTTAATGGTTGTGTTAAATATTCCATCAGAAGTTTATCTATATGATGGAGGTAAAAGCAAATCTTTAAAACTAAATGAGATTTCTAGATATATAAAAAAAACTTTTAAAAATTTTAAGGTTAAAATAAGGGAAGAATTTATAAATTTTTATCTTTCTAAACTTCCTATAGAGAAGAGAAAAGAAGTAGTTAAAATATTAGGTGAAAGATTTGCCTCTATAAAGGTTTATAAAATAGGGAGTAGAGATTTAAGACGAGAACCATTACCTGGTGAGATAGAGTATGAGATAAGAAGGCTCCTTGATAAAAAAAGTAAATCATCAGGTATTCTATATGATGGATTTAAATTAGAAGAAATTCTTTCTGAATTTATCCCTAAGGATGAATTAAATTTTAAATTTTGTCATATAGTTTTTACTAACCAGTTATTTGGAACATGGGATGAAAATGATAAAAGATGGCATGCAAGGGTTAGTATTTATGGATTCCCATCAATTATTTCTACTACTGGTATAGTTGAAGCACCTGCGAAGCCTAAAGAATTTTATTTGAAAAAACAAATGGGGATAAATATTGAAATTTTAAAGAAAGAATTTGAAGGAAGATTTATTGATTATGATGATTATAGATTAACAGAGGTTATGAAAGGATATGTAATGCAAAGTATATTTTTTCATATAACAGGAGAACCATTTTGTAGCAATAAAAAATGCAGATTATTTAATGCACACTGGCAAGAAGAAGTTATTAATTCACAACTTAAGAAAGGTGATGAATTTTGTAAGAAACATCAAGAGATTATAAAAATGATTAATTCGTAATTTTTCTTATAGGAGGTTAATTATGTGGTTAAAAGATAAAGTAGCATTAGTAACAGGAGGGGCACAGGGTATAGGTAGAGAAATAGCATTAAATTTTGCAAAAGAAGGAGCAAATGTTATTATAAGTGATATAAATTTAGAAAAGGCAAATGAGACTTTAAAGGAAATAGAAGCATTAGGTGTTAAAGGACTTGCATTGAAAGCAGATGTTTCAAAATTAAATGAAGTTGAGGAGATTTTTAATAAAATTATAGAGAAGTTTGGAAGGATTGATATACTTGTGAATAATGCCGGTGTAACTCGTGATGGACTAATTTTAAGGATGAGTGAAGAAGATTTTGATTTTGTCATTTCAATAAACTTAAAAGGTACATTTAACTGTACAAAAGTTGCTTCAAAATATATGATAAAGCAAAAATACGGTAGAATAGTTAATATTTCTTCTGTAATTGGGCTTATGGGAAATGCAGGACAATCAAATTATGCAGCATCAAAAGCAGGTGTAATAGGTATTACGAAATCAGTTGCAAAAGAACTTGCAAGTAGAAATATTACTGTAAATGCGATTGCTCCTGGTTTTATTTCAACTGCAATGACAGATAAATTAACAGAGGAGCAGAAGAATGCAATGTTAAAGGCAATTCCTTTAGGTAGGTTTGGAAAGCCTTTAGATGTAGCAAATGTTGCCTTATTTTTAGTTTCTCCTCTTGCAGATTACATAACTGGGCAGGTAATCCCTGTTGATGGCGGAATGGTTATGTAATTTTTTATAAAACAATAGGGTAATGTAAAATATTTTGTGTAAAAATTTATTGACAAAAAATAATTTAGTGGTATAATATTTTGTATACCTAATTATTAGTTAATCATACAATATGAAGAGTACATTATATGAAAGAAGTGAAGTTAAAGAGAATTTAGAATTTAATAGTAAGATAGAATCTGTTTCTAAATCTTTCCCAGATTTATTAAAACATCTTCAAACCTTAGCATACCAGGCACTCCCTTTTGGAGAAACTGAAGAAGAACAACTCTGTGCAGAGCTTAGTTTATCTCAGATGAGAACTTTATCTACTTTTATCTGTGAAAATAAACCATTAAAGATGAGCGATGTTGCAAAAAAATTAAATGTAACTTTACCTACTGTTACTCAAATTGTAGATAAGTTAGTTTCTTTAAACTTATTAGAAAGAGTAAGAAATGAGGATGATAGAAGATTAGTAATTGTAAATATTACAGAGAAAGGTAAAAGATTAGTTAAAATGGCACAGGAAAGAAGAATAGAATCATTTAAATTGTGGTTGGGAAAATTAAGTATAGAAGAACAAATGGAGTTAATAACAACGCTTGAGAAATTAAATGAAATTTTAGAAAGAATAACTAAAATAAATGGAGAAGAAAAATTAATAAAAAGAAATTAAAGGAGGCTGTATGAGTGCAATTTTACTTGATGGCGAGAGTTTAGCAAAAAAAATAAAAGAAGAGTTAAAAAGAGAAATAAAAGATTTTAAATCAAGAGGAAAATCATTAACTTTAGTTGCTATTCAAGTTGGGGAAAATCCTGCTTCAAGAGTTTACATAAATCAGCAAAAGAAAGCATGTGAAGAGATGGGATTGATTTACAATTTAAAGGAGTTACCACAATCTACTACTGAATTAGAACTTATAGATGTAGTAGAAAGTTTAAATAAAGATACTTCTGTAACTGGAATAATACTTCAGATGCCATTGCCATCTGGTATAAATCCAAGGAATGTGCAAATTAAGATTGCTCCAGAAAAAGATGTTGAAGGACTAAATCCGTATAATATGGGATTATTAGTTTATGGTAAACAAAGAGTTGCACCATGCACTGCAATGGGAGCAGTGGAACTACTTAAAAGTTCTGGAGTAGAATTAAAAGGTAAAGAAGTTGTGATAGTAGGGCATAGCGAGATTGTAGGAAAGCCAATAGCATTACTTATGCTTCAATCACTTTTTGAATCTCCAACTCCAACTGTATGTCATATTGCTACAAGAGATCTATCATTTCATACAAAAAGAGCAGATATTCTTTTTGTTGCTGTAGGAAAACCATCTTTAATAAAAGGAGATATGCTAAAGAAAGATTCAATTGTAATTGATATAGGAATAAATAGAATTCCAGTATTGAATGAAAAAGGTGAGAAAGTAATAGATGAAAAAACTGGTAAACCAAAGATGAAGACAGTAGGAGATGTTGAATTTGAAAAGGCAAAAGAGATTTGTTCTTATATCTCTCCTGTCCCAGGAGGAGTTGGTCCTCTTACAGTTACAATGTTGATTAAAAATACAGTAGAATGCGCTAAGTGGCAAGGTAAATAATATTGAAGGATTTTATGCAAGGGATAAAAATAGCAGTAAGTGGTAAAGGAGGTGTAGGGAAGACAACTATTTCTGCACTTCTTTCAATTGCATTTTCAAAAAAGGGATTTAAAGTTTTAGCAGTTGATTGTGACCCAAATGCTAGTTTATTAAACTACTTGGGAATTAAAGAAGAGGTAAAACCAATAATTGAGATGCGTTCTTTGATAGAGGAAAGAATGGAAGTAAAATTAGATAGTATTGGAAGTTTTTTTAAGTTAAATCCAAAAGTAGATGATATTCCTGAGAGATTTTCTAAAAGTATAGATGGAATAAAAGTAATTTCTATGGGTGGAATAAAAAAAGGTGGAACTGGTTGTGCTTGTCCTGAAAATACTTTTATAAAGTCTTTAATTAGCCATCTTGTTTTACATCGAGATGAGGTTGTGATAATGGATATGGAAGCAGGAGTGGAGCATTTTGGACGTGGAACTGCTGAAGGAGTAGATGTTTTAATAATAGTAGTTGAACCTTCGTTTGCAGGAATAAAAACTGCTAATAAAATTAAAAAGTTAGCAAAGGATATAAAAATAAAAAAAGTTTTTATAATAATAAATAAAATAAGAGATGAAAAAGAAAAAGAATATATCTTGAAACATTTTAACAAAGAAGAAGTCTTAGGAGAGTTATTTATGGAAGATGAGATTCAAGAGCAGTCTTTAAATGGGATTTTTCCAATAAAGTTAGGTAAAGAGAATCTTAAGAGATTTGAAGATATTTTTTGTAATTTAGAATCTATTAAAGCAAAGTGAGGATTATTTTGTGTCAGTTACTATAGCAATCTCAGGTAAAGGAGGAGTAGGTAAGACTACAATAGGAGGTTTGCTTTTAAAATATTTAAAATCTTTAAACAAGAAAGATATTTTAGTAATTGATGCTGACCCTAATTCTAATTTACATAGTGTTTTAGGGATTAAATTAGAAAGAACTATTGGAGATTTTATAGAAGAAATTAAAGAAAAGATAGATAAAGTAGAGGATATGCCAGGAAAGATGTCAAAATCAGAGTATATTTCTTATGAATTAGAAAATATTTTATTTGAAGGAGAAGGGTTCGACTTTCTATCAATGGGTAGACCAGAAGGTCCAGGTTGTTATTGTTTCATTAATTCGGTTTTAAGAACTGCAATAGATATTTTAACAAAAAGATATAAATTTATAATAATAGATAATT
>Ga0078972_1002565_pt1 | contig 17727 bp, 20 predicted proteins | sample YelNatPaOPGAMG01_FD_67568 | JGI IMG/M metagenome (GOLD analysis project Ga0078972, IMG submission 67568) | Hot spring thermophilic microbial communities from Obsidian Pool, Yellowstone National Park, USA - OP-RAMG-01 (SPADES assembly) (version 2) | ecosystem: Environmental > Aquatic > Thermal... | reverse complement strand
AACACCGTCCTTGAACAGTCTTACGATCAGAATGGAAATTTGGGTCAGCCTTTGTTCAACATAACAACGACAGCCGGACAGCCAACATCTCTTTACAGCATAACTGGATCTTATCCTCCAAGCGGAACTGCTTTAGATCCAACCCAACCAATAGATAACATCTACAATCTTACAAATCCTTTTACGTTGAACATCAACGGTGCGACCATAAACGTAAATCCGTCAGTTGATACGCTTAATTCCATCGTCTCAAAGATAAATGATACAAATGTTGGAGTCTCGGCATCGTTAAGCCCGCGGGGTAATCTCACGCTAAGTGCAACAGGATCGATGAATTTTGATCTCATGAGAACGACTTCCGAAGGAACAACAAATCCCATAAACATCTCTGACAATGCAGGATTTCTACATGATCTTGGATTTTCAACCACGGATGGTACAGTGAATTTAAATGATTACCTGCCTATGGGTTCTCATTATGATTATTCATTGAATGTCTCATCTAAAGATCCTTTGATGAATATTTCGGTGAACCAGCAGCTCGTTTCAAATCCGTCTCTTTTGGCAAGTGATTTTTCTCCAGTTTTTTCGAACGGCAGTGCCGTAGGAACTGTTGGGCCAACCGGTCCTCAGGGCTCAGGTGGAATTCAGCAAATCGTGGCATTAGATAACTCGAACGATCCTCAATCTTTTGGTGCATATTTCAGTACTCTCGTGAGCGATCTTGGAATCCAGGGTCAGAATGCCAATTCTATGTACACGAATGAAACTTCACTCGTAAACCAGATAAGTCAGGACAGACAAGAGGTTTCGAGTGTTTCCATAAATGATGAACTGAGCAACATGATACTTTATCAAAATGCTTACACGGCTTCTGCTCGAGTTATAACTGCCGTTAATTCGATGCTTCAAACACTTATTAACATGGTACAGTGAGGTGATAACGTGAGAATAACACAAAGTATGATGAAAGATCAGATAACAAATAACATAGATAGCATCCTTGAAAGAATATCAACGCTTCAAAATCAATCTTCATCCGGAAATAAATTCACACTTCCGTACCAAGACCCGACGGATGCCGTTCTGACGGTTAATTATCAATCATCGCTCAATCAGATAACGACGAATACCTCCGCTCTTCAACAGGTTCAGGGCACACTCAAAGGGTACGATAACATGATAGGTCAGATAACCTCTTCAGTTCAGCAGATCAATGCTCTCGTTGTTCAGGCCGCAAACGGAACGAATACGCCTGCCGACAGGCAAGCGATAGCCGATCAGGTTGAGCAGTTGAGGAATTCCATAGCCCAGGATGGGAATACGAATGTTAGCGGCACCTACGTTTTTGCTGGGGCAACGAACTCACAGCCTGTTTCTCCTCTTACTTCCGGAAGCGCAACAACGTACTTTTACACGAGTACTTCCGCCACAGGAGCGAATTTAACTTTAAACCTCGGTAATGCGGAGATAGATACTAATGTGACATTGCAACAATTATTCGGATATAAAGGCCAACTTTCGAACAGTCTCATCTCTTATTCAACTGGAGGCTCTATGTTGAATGAAGGATTACTTGATAAAATAATACAGGATCTTCAAAATAATGATGTTTCGAATTTGAGTGGGCCGGATCTTAAGGATCTTCAAAGCTATGAAAATTCTCTGGCAGTTGTTACAACCCAGGTCGGTTCCCAGGAACAGGCTGTTCAGAATCTTATAACCAGCAATCAAAATTTGAACACTTACGTAACTCAGCTCATGTCGACTGCCCAGGGCACAGATATGGTTAAAGTTCTGTCCGATCTCTCTCTTCAGGAAACCGTTTATCAGGCCGCACTTCAGACGAGTGCAAGTTCATTACTTCCAACACTTGCAAATTTCTTAAGCGGAAGTGGTGCATGAGGTGAAAAATGATCTTTGAAACTAAGATAGGAAGTTACGATATAAAGGAAGAAAGTATCTTTAAATTTGCTGAAGGAATTCCTGGTTTTGAAAATCTTAAAAGATTTGCCGTACTCTCAAGGGCCGACACCGAACCTATAAAATGGTTTGTCTCACTTGAGGATAAAAATGTTGCCTTACCGATCATCGATCCATGGCTCATATTCAAAGACTATTCCTTCACGCTGAATGAGGAGATGCTCAAGCGCATCGAAAATCCTAAAAGAGAAAATGTACTCATCTTTTGTGTTATAGATCTTCATAGGCCAAATGTGACGGTGAATCTTATGGCTCCGATAGTTATAAATATTGAAAAGGGTATCGGTTCACAGATCATCGTTGAAGGAACTAAATACACGTCACGTCATTCTGTAAAGGTATGATCTCATGCTCATACTTAAGAGGAAGATCGGAGAAGCCATAAAGATAGGGAATGATGTAACGGTAAGAATTCTGTCGATAGACCGTGGAGAGATAAAAATTGGCATAGAAGCTCCGAAAGATGTGAAGGTCTTTCGCGAAGAGTTGTATGAAGAAATAAGTAATTTGAACAGAGAATCAGGAAATTTTGATGTCAATCTCGCAAAAGAAATTTTTAGAAAGGACCCAAAAGGTGTAAAATCTGATCGAAATGATGATTCGGAGGGTTAACGTGAAAATAACTAACGAACTTATAGAACATCTTGAGGATTTGTCAAAACTCGAATTAACGGACGCTGAAATCGAAAAGATGAAAATAGATATGGCTGAGATACTTGAATACATGAAGATGCTTGATGGGATAGATGTAAAGGGATACAATCCGGCATTTACTCCGATTAAAGCTTCGATCGAGCTTAGAAAAGATCTTCCCCACTTCGAAGATCCGTCGAGGATATTGGAGCTTATACCGAAGATGAAAGACAAACTCGTTTCCGTTCCATCCATCTATGCAAAATGAAGGCAAAATAGGTGAAGATATAGCCTGTGAGTACCTTGAAATGTTGCATTACAAAATATTGAAAAGAAATTTTAGAACCCGTCTTGGAGAGATAGACATAATAGCAAAAGACAAGAAGGATCTTGTTTTTGTCGAAGTGAAATATGGATCTGCCGATGCTTACATGAGAGTTGATGGGAAAAAATTTGAAAAAATAGTTTATACGGCAGAAAAGTTCATAAAAGATTATGGCGCTCTTGGATCCAAGAGATACAGGATAGATGTTATTTCCGTTTCAAAAGATGGAACTGTAGATCATTTCATAGATATTGCATCCGAGTTCTCCTGAAGGAACCCGGATGCAATGATTTTGGAGGTTAAAAGATCTGATCACCAAGATATTTGAACACCATTCCAAATCCACCAACATGAAATGAATGTTGGATGTTAACAAGATGCTTCATTGGGATAGCGATATACCCGCCAAAATTACCGAGTCCGTTTATGTTGGCAACTCCGTAACTTTTACCTATGTAAACTATATTACCGTGAAGTTTGAGATCGAGCGATTTCTTCTGGCCACCTTTAATTTGAGATGCTACATTGGAAGCAGCAACATCAGCAGATTGCATGGCAGATTCGACAAGACCAGGCATCGGTTTATTAGATTTATCGACATAAGACGCTATATCTCCTATCGCATAAACACTCGGATCTGAACTTTCCATATATTCATTCACAACTATTCTTCCTCTTTTGTCTTTATTCAGATCGATCTGTGACGAAAAAGAATTTCCCTGTACGCCGCCTGACCATATAAGTGTATTCGTTGGTATGCTCTCACCTGATTTCAAAGTCAATCCATCTTTTGAAACGTTAGTTATCATAGAATTGGTCTTCACTTCAACACCATACTTTTTCATGTACTTTATAGCCTTCTGTACGGCACTATCTTTACTTATATTCGGTAATATTCTTGGCAATGCTTCAACTATCATGAGCTTGATCTCTTTCCTGTCAACCAAATAAGTCCTGCAAAGTTTATCAACCCATCTCATGAGTTCTCCCATCATCTCAACACCTGTGAAGCCACCTCCACCAACGACAAAGGTGAGCATTTTCTGCCTTTCGTTCGCATCTTTTACTTTTTTTACATCTGAAAAGCATCTTTTAACATGATCGTTTATCTTTTTTGCATCTTCAAGCGTCCAGAAGGAAAGTGCATTTTCTTTCATCCCGGGAATGCCAAAGAAATTTGGTTCGCTTCCAAAGGCTAAAACAAGAAAATCGTAACCGTATTCTTTGGATCCCGAAACGATTTTTTTGTTTTTGATATCCACTTTTTTGGCTTCACCCTTAACTATATCAACCCTTTTCGTGTCTATGATCTTTTCAAGTGGGAACCTCGCCGCATTTAAATCTATCCTTTCACACGCAAATTTATGAAGTTCGGTCCTGAATGTCTGTGCATCATCTTTTTCCATTAAAGTTATTTCCGCATCATCTTTTGAAAGGTACTTGACAAGTTTTTGAATAGCTTCGACGCCCGCGAAACCACCACCTAAAACAATTATTTTTTTACCCATACAATGCCTCCATTTTCATCGAATTGATAATCCAATTATAATTGACAACCCAAACAAAAGTTGTCCCATAGAGCTCAAAAAATCAGCATTCGCTATATCTTTAGCCTTTAATTTTCCATGAACCTTAGAGAAAAGTTTCACTATCACGAACAAATAAATTGGAATAGCAACAAAAGCGAGAAGCACCCACATAGAAAGATTTTTAACCATTATTTCGTATGAAAGCAGGATGTATTGAAGTAAAAAGATCATAATGTAAAGCCACACTCCCGTTATTTCACCGAAAAGTATCGTCAAAGACTTTATTCCAACGATTTTATCATTTTCTGTATCCCTTATTTCATTTGCAAGAACTATATTCGTAACGGGAAGCCCTATGATGATCGAAAAGATCAATCCTGTTAAAGTTAGAGTGTGTGCCATCAAATATTGACCACCAAGTGTTGTTAAGATACCATAAATGATGAAGATCGATGGCACGGAAAATCCATGATACTTCAAACTAATTGGCTTTGCGGTGTAAAAATATCCACCAAGTATACCTGCTATGCCAAACCAGAGAATTGGAAGTCCAGCAATTAAAACCACGATCATTCCAAAAAAAACACTTAAAATAAAACATGTTATCATGACCCATCTTTCTTCCTGAACGGTTATTTTTCCCCTGATGAGAAGCCTGCTGCCACCAGAGCCAAACGTACCTGGCCTATCTATGTTATTCTTATAATCAAAATAATCATTTGCTGAATTCGATCCGAAATGTATGAACATGAGAGATAATGCTGCGATTATGTACGTTAAAACGACGAAATGGCCGCTATGAATGGATAAAAAAGCTCCAATCGTGAATGGAATCAAGCTTGCACTTACAACGTAGGGCCTTGTGGCGATGAAGTATTTCATAAAATTCTCCTCTGAATAAGTATGATTTGATACCTTTTAATGTTTGAAAAAAGCAAACAATTCTATGAATATCAAAAGTATGACTATGAGTTCGAGAAAGTTGTCGAAAGCGTGCGAAAGATTATGTTGAACCATATCGTACGTGTTGTTGACAATCTCAAGCTTTCTTTCAACACTTTCTTCCCAAGAGCTGAGACCGAAGATCTGTCGTGCATTCATGTATATTCTTGCGTAATAAACATCTTCAGTAACATGTATGGCATTTTGAGCATGATCCATCGCGGATTTAACCTCGACAGTCAGTGCCATAAGCTTTCTGCTCGCATCATTATGTTCCCTTATCTTAAAAATCTCAGTGAGCGAATTCGTGGGCCTTTTTGATAACATAGAGTTAATCTCTCTCATTCTTTTGTTCAAAAGTTCATCGTAATAGCGAATTGTGACAAGCTGGGTATTTAAAAAGTCCAGAATGTCTATGACATCATCGGAACCATCAGGATCGTATATGAATGCACCATCATTTGTTATAACGACGAGATCATCGTTGTAATAAGAAAAAGCATGCCTTAAAGTTCTATTCCTAACCTGTGTGCTCAACTGTTTATAACTTTTATGCAGAAGTTCGGGAAGGTCTCCGTATTCGGTCACAACTTCTTTTGCCTTAAGAGGATGATCGAAGCTTTGAACGTAATATATGGAATAATCCAGGATCGGAAAAACCTTTTCATACTTTCCCTTGAATACAGGACCGAGTATATTCAATCCATTATTGAAGTAAGTATCTATTTTGAAAGCTGATTCAGCATCGTCTATGTATGATTTTTGAATAATTTTGAAAATTGAAATAGGTACCTCTCCAGTGAATTCGATCTCAACAATTATTCCCATTGTGCCAAGTTCATTGACCTCAAGTTTAACGGTTACATATCCATCGAAATCATCTATTTTTATTGGATATTCATCGATGTAAAGCTGTATAGGAGGATTGGGAATATCTATAACGTCAGATCCAACACGTTCAAATCTTAATCTTTTTATACCTTTGAAGTTTGAAGCCAAAGACACAACACGCTCAAGGTCGGCCGAATCTGAGATGTTGTAAATTTTATAGTAATAAACTCTGCCTTTATTTACCTTTATCTCTCCCATTCAACACGCTTCCTTCATCTGAAAAAACCATGTCTCTTAGAGTTAACGTCTGTATGAGAAAGTTCAGCATATTTTCTGAGCAATTCCTCCTGTTCTTTCGATATTCGTTTTGGAATGATGACATTAACTTTTATAACATGATCTCCGCGGCCACCACCATTCAAAAATGGAAAGCCTTTCCCATGTAACCTAAGAATTGCTCCCGGCTGTGTGCCGGCAGGTATCGTAAGTGTTTCCTTTCCCTCAAGGCCATCGATTTCTATCGTTGTACCAAGAGTTGCCTGAGAAAAATCAACATCCACTTCACTGTAAGCGTCCTTTCCTTCACGCTTTATCCCTTCAACTTCCTTTACTTTAATTATAACGAAAAGATCACCGTAAGGTCCACCATTTTCACCAGCATGTCCGCCATTTGGTATTCTTAGTCTTCCTCCATCTTCGACACCGGCTGGAATTTTAACCTTTATCTTTTTCTTGTTGATAAGTCGTCCTCTTCCATTACATACAGGACATTTCTCACTTATTATTCTACCACTTCCACCGCACATATCACATGTAGCCTGAGTTGTAACCACTCCAAAGAAGGTCCTTTGCTGTATCCTTAAAACGCCTGTTCCATGGCATTTAGGACATGTTTTAAACGCTGTCCCATCTTTTGCCCCTGTTCCATGACATGCCTGGCATGTTTCATACCTCGAATATTCGATTTCCTTTTCAACTCCGGAAAGTACATCAGCTACATTTATAGATACAGTTGTGTAAATGTCCTCACCTCTCAAAGTCCCTGTGACATTTTCAGCATTTCCTCTTTGTTGGCCAAAGAACATTCCAAAGAGATCTTCAAACCCTCCACCGAATGGATCCTGGCCGAATGGACTTCCCTGAGAATTTCCTTCGCTTTGCCCCTGAGGAATGGATTGATTTACATAACCAAATCTATCGTACTGGGCTCTTTTCTGTGGATCTGATAATATCTCATATGCCTCATGTATTTCTTTGAATTTTTGTTCGGCATCAGCTTTATCATCAGGATGAAGATCAGGATGCCATTTTTTGACAAGCTCCTTGTAAGCCTTTTTCACATCATCTGGCGAAGCATCTTTATTTATTCCAAGAATTTCATAATAATCTTTTTTTGCCAAATGAAATCATCGTCCTTCATTTAAATGGTTATCATTGCCATGGTCTTCAACATGCATAGCAACTTTAACTTTTGCGGGTCTTATCACAGTGGATCTGAATTTGTATCCATTCTGCGTAACTTCAACTATGTCCCAATCTTCATTGACAGAGCTTTCAACTCTTTCAACCGCATCATGCTCAAAAGGGTCAAATTTGCCTGACGTTTCAATTTTTTTCAATCCTTCAGCTTCGAGCAAATTTTTAAATTTCTTGTACATAAGCTGGAAAGCAACGAAATCCAAGTTCGATCTGTCTTTAAAATTATTCATGATCCTTTCCATATCATCTAAAATTTCAATGAGCTTCTCGACAAATTTCTGATTCGCGTGGCTTGCAACGTAATTTAATTCTTCATCCTTTTCCATTCTCATATTTTCAAGTGAAGCCTTCATGCGTTTGGCATATTCTTCAAGCTCGTGATTTTTCTGTCTTGACTCATTCAAAGCCTTTTCAGTTTCATAAAGCTTCAATCGAAGTTCATCGATGTTTTCAGATGTATTTTTCACTTCTTCTGGAATTTTTTTTTCTTCTTCCATTCTAAATCACCTCTTATTTTCTCCCACTCTTGAAAGGAAAGTTAGCAATTCTGTCAGTCTATTTCCTACATACCATGTTAACGTCATGGCTTTTTGATAATCTATAACTTTTGTTCCTATAACTAAGACATAGCCTATCGGTTCATTCATAACTTTGTAAGGAGCTATGAAGGATGTGAATGACTCCATCCCTTCCTGGAAATGTTCAGAACCTATAAATATACTAACATCTTCAACCTTTCCATATCCCTTCAAAAATTCATAAAATCTGTCAGGCGTTTCTAAAGTTCTTATGAGCTTTCTTAAAGTTTTCTGATCTACAGTCTCGTCGTCTATCAAATTTTCAAATCCTCTTATCGTATATTTTTCTTCTCCAGAATCTTCCGTAAGGCTTTTCAATATATCAAAGATATTTTCAACATTTGTACCTTTCCATCTTTCAGAGAAAAATTGATCCCCTGCCATGTAATTTCTTATATCATCGATACTCCTATCGATGATATAAGTGTTAAGAAATTTTTCTATCTCCTTCATAGCCTCTTCTGAAATATTCTTTAAGATCGTTTGACTTTTGATCATTCCCATTTCCGTCGCAAGTACGATCGTGATATAATCTTCTGAGGTCTTGTGAAGGCGGAGTGATTTTATTCTTACTTTGTCTGCGAAGGGTTTTGTTATTATCGCTATAACAGGAATAGTTCTGGAAAGTAGAGTTGAAACTCTGTTTATAACCTGATCGACATTTCCCTGAGGATAATCAGGAAAGATTTCCATTTCTGTGGAGTATTTTGCCTGTCGAGATATTTCGATGACTGAATTTATATAGAAGCGATATCCCTTATCAGTTGGAATACGGCCCGATGAGGTATGCAAATGCTTCACATAATTCAGGTATTCTAATTTTTGTAGATCATTTCGAACTGTTGCACTGCTATGGGAAATATTTGTGTTCTCTATGATCTGCCCTGAACTGACAGGTTTTTTAGTTTTTATGTACTCATTAACAACACAGAACAAAACTTTTTGCTGTCTTTCATTAAGATCCATCTTATCACCTTAGCACTCTTCATATTAGACTGCTAAATATATGTTACTACATTCATCGTTAATTGTCAAGAAAGGGGTGTTTTGTTTGAAGAAATTTTGGTGGTATTTTTCCTGGTTTGCCATCTTTTTTGGCATAGGAATAATACTTGGACTCATTGAAAAATTTGGTTTTGCAAATTCCCTAAACGTATTCGTTGAAAAGGCTGTAATAGGAATGAGGCATCATGTGCTGACACCTTATTTCATCGATGTCGCGAAATACGCCGATACAGTATACGATATCGTGGCAGGATTGATAATAGTTGTGATTCTTTCACTTCTTAAAAGGTGGAAAGAGCCTTTGATGCTTTTCATATCTCTGATTTTTGCTGGCATATCAGTCGAGGTATTGAAATATCTTTACGCTATTCCACGTCCGGATCTTTCGCAACTCATGCATGAGACTTCTTACTCTTTCCCAAGTGGACACGCGGTTGGTTCTTTTGCCTTTTACGGAATGATCGTATACTTTTTGATGAAGTCCAAGCTTCCAAAAGCTTTATCGTGGACGATTTCATTGATCCTTTCCTTATTCATTCTTTCTATCCTTTACGATAGGCTTTACGTTGGCGTTCACTGGTTCCTCGACGTTTTAGGCGGTGCTTCAATAGGAATTGCATGTATGATAATAGCGATAGGAATAGTCAAAAGTATGAAGGGGCCCAAAAAAGCATGACAGAAGAGTTTTATTTCACAAAGATCTTTTCAGATAGAGAAAATGAGAGAATCGATAAACTTCTTAGAAGGAGATATCCTTTAATCCGTCTTTCAGTGCTACAAAGTTTTATAAGATCTGGGAAAGTCTTTGTAGATGGAAAAAGAGTTAAGGATGGCGCATTTAGAATTCAAATAGGGCAGGAAGTACTGTTGAAAGTTGCTGGCAATGAAGAAGAAATCATGAGGAGATACGGTAGAAGTGCACCGGAGCATATACCTTTGGACATAGAATTAGATGTAATTTATGAGGATAAAGAGATCATAGCGTTCAACAAGCCGGCCGGGCTTTCTGTCCAGCCGGGCACGAATGTTTCCAACAAATCTTTGTACAACGCCCTTTTAGGAAGGATGGAAGAATTTTTCTTCGTTCATAGACTCGATAAGTATACATCCGGTGTGATAATCGTTTCAAAAACACATGAATCAGCTAAAAAATTATCCGAACTTTTTTCATCTCATGATATCGAAAAAAAATATATAACTCTTGTAAAAGGCCTTGTGAAAGATAAGTTGGATATAAAGACACCTTTAGATGGAAAGAATGCATTCACCCGGGTTGAACCGTTAGAATTTTACAGTGGATGTACACTTTTAAGCGTTCAAATCTTTACAGGAAGAAAACACCAGATAAGGAGGCATCTTGCCATGAATGGTACGCCCGTTATCGGTGATGAAATATATGGTGACAGTGATGCGAATGAACAGTTCAAAAAAGCATACGATCTCAATGGATATTTTCTTCATTGTTCCGAAGTTTCTTTCATCCACCCTGTAAAGCATCTTGAGGTCAAAATAAAAGCTCCACTGGATGTTGAAAGGCAGAAGATCATCAAAAAGTTAAGAAAAGAAGGATGACTCTTTGACGTTGGAGGTGAAGTGATGGAACGAATAAAGGAAGGACTCTGGGTCAAGAGAGGCAACACAAATGTCGGGTTGATCGAAGTCGAAGGTAGAAAATATCTCGTGGACACAGGTTCGAGTGAAAAATTTGCGAAAGAACTTTTAAGTGAGACGGGAAATGTAGATAGTGTTTTGCATACTCATTCGCATGCGGATCACATCCAGGGAAATTACCTTTTTTCAGATGGCGAAACCAGAATATATGTGGATAAGTTAGAAGTTCCATTGATAAAGGATCCTTCATTTGAATCTTTTTGCCTTTATGGCGCAAATCCACCGAAAACTTTGAAACGATCCTTTTTTAAAGCAAAAGGTGCAGAGATATTTCCATTTGAAAGTGCTAAACTTCCGGCAGAAATAGAATTGATCGACCTTCACGGTCATTCGATAGGAATGACAGGAATCAAGTTTGAAGATGTACTCTTTTGTGGAGACGCTTATTTCGGAGAGAAGATAATTCAAAAATACATCTATCCATACCTTATAAATGCTGGGCAATTCCTTGAATCTATTGATAAAGTCCTTAAAACTAAAGTTGCGCTTTACATTCCATCTCATGGAGATCCATCCGAAGATCCGTCAAAAGATATCGAAGCTACCAGAAAAGCTTTAATGATGTTCATCAACCTTACCATTAAAATTCTTTCATCACCAAAAAGCGTTGAAGAAGTGTGTTTTGAAATTGCTGAAAGCCAAACCATTCCCCTTAACACAGGGACTTTTTACCTTTTCAGATCTTTTGAAAGTGCGGTTCTCTCTTACCTCGAAGAAAAGGGAGAGATAATTAACACAATTTATGGCAAATGGCAAATTAGATGATTGATAAAGTTCATATTTTTAATGATAGAATTTTTTTATGATAATTTCGGAGGTGTTGGAGATGGCAACAGATGGCTCGTGCAATCGAGAAGAAGATCCTCCACTTTTCTATTTACGATGTTATAGTGCTTGCATTTTTGGCATTACTCACTTATGGGATAAGCCTTCTTGCAAGTCGATGGACAGGAACGATAGTCTATCAGGCAAAAATTTCGATGTCACCGATCGCTCTTATCGGCTACACCTTTTTTTCCATGTCGAGAGGCTTTATAGCTTACGGTCTCTCACTGGCCTTCACATTCGGCTATGGATACTTGGCTGCAAAGAACAGGTATGCTGAGAGAATTTTAATCCCTATTCTTGACATCCTCCAATCTATTCCTGTACTTGGCTTTCTTCCCGGTATTGTTCTTGGAATGATAGCGCTGTTCCCCCACAGCAATATAGGCCTTGAATTCGCTTCCATCATAATGATTTTCACAGGGCAGGTATGGAATATAACATTCAGCTTTTATCAATCGCTTAAATCTATACCAAAAGACCTTATAGAAGCTTCAAAAATTTACGGATTTTCAAAGTGGAAAACTTTTTGGAATGTTGAAGTGCCTTATTCTATGCCAGGTCTTGTCTGGAATAGCATGATGGGTATGGCAGGAGGCTGGTTCTTTTTAATAGTCTGTGAGGCATTCACACTTGAAAATAAAAATTTCATGCTTCCCGGTATAGGTTCATACATGGCGGTTGCTATGAGTAATGGATATGTCCCCGGAGAATTTTACGGCATAATTGCCATGATTTTGATGATTCTGGCAATAGATATTTTCTTCTGGAGGCCAATCGTTGCATGGTCAAATAAATTCAAGATGGAAGAAGTTGCTTCAGAAGAAGAATCCACCTCTTTTATACTCGATGTTCTAAAGAATTCCCATATCCTGAAATTTTTCAGGGATCTCACGAATTTACAAAAATTCCAATCAAAATACTCTCATAAAGAAGTTAAACATCCTTCAGAAAATTTGTATGAATCTCAAAATAAGGCTGGAAATGTTATTTTTTATTCAATACTTGGTTTTGTCACGGCCGTAATAATATGGAGATTTTTTACTTTCGTTGGAAATGTGAATTTATCTCAACTTTTACTCATACTGTCGGACGATGGGTTCACAGCTTTTAGAGTCTATCTTGCCGTTGTGATATCGATAGCGTGGGCATTGCCTGTTGGAATAATAATAGGAAAAAGTTTAAAACTTTCAAAAAGGATGCAACCAATAGTTCAGGTACTCGCATCATTCCCAGCTCCGATGATATACCCATGGTTTGCTATGCTCTTTCCACAGATAAATTGGAGTTCAATACTTTTGATGTTGCTTGGAACACAGTGGTATGTGCTCTTCAACGTTATAGCTGGAGCTTCAACGATACCTAATCAGCTAAAGGAAGCATCGATGATGTTGAACTTCGATAAAAAACAGTTGTGGAGGGATCTTTATATCCCTGCAGTTCTTCCTTATTTGATAACCGGTGCCATAACGGCAGCTGGTGGAGCATGGAATGCAAGCATAGTTGCAGAATATATGACCATCAACGGCAAATTGCTTGAAGCCAACGGTATAGGTGCTTTGATAAATAATTTCACGAATTCAGGCGAACTCAACCTCTTAGCTGTAAGCATCGTTGTTATGTCCATTAGCGTTGTCATAATAAACAAATTGATGTGGAGACCCTTACAAAAATGGACGACAAGCAAGTTTAATTTTGAAGAATGAAAGGTGGTGAAGATGTACACTCCAATAATTGAATTGAAAGATGTGACGATGAAATTTAAAATGAGCGCAGGTAATTATCTCGTTGGGCTTGATTCGATAAATCTGAAGATAGATGAGTCAAAGATAGTTGCGATACTCGGCCCTTCTGGGGCGGGAAAATCGACATTGTTGAGAATAATAACAGGCCTTCTCAAACCAACATCGGGAGAGATTTACTACAAAGATGTATTACAGACAAGTGTCAATGATAAAATGGCAATGGTCTTTCAAAATTTTGCACTTTTTCCATGGAAAACTGTAAGTGAAAACATAGCCCTTGGCATAAAGCAGGGAAGTGCACCTGATGAAAAAGATAAACTCATTACGGCGGTAATAGACATGATAGGTCTTGAAGGGTTCGAGGATGTTTATCCTAAAGAGATATCAGGTGGGATGAAACAGCGCGTTGGTCTTGCAAGAGCTCTTGTCTCGAAACCAGAAATTCTCTGCATGGACGAACCTTTCAGTGCGCTCGATGCACTGACCGCTGAAAACCTGAGGGAGGAAATTCTTGATCTATGGTCAAAAAAAGTTTCTGGACTTTCAAATATAATAATCGTAACACACAATATAAACGAAGCGGTTTACATGTCAGATGAAATAATAATTCTTGCATCAAATCCAGGAAGTGTGAAAGCTACGTATCACAACACCCTTCCTTTTCCAAGAGATCAAAAATCTTCCATCTTTCTCAAAACAGTTGATATAATATACAATATACTTACGGCTAATATCATGCCAGACATTCCGAAGACAGAGACAAAAGAAAAATTGGCTCCCATACCGCACGCGAGTGTAAGCGAGATAATAGGACTTCTCGAGGTACTCGACGATAACAAGGGAAGACTTGATCTCTTTGACCTTGCCGATGAGATAAAAAGGGATTTCGGTACAACTATTTCAATAGCTTTGGTTGCTGAAATGCTTGGCTTCGTTGAAACACCAAGCCATGATGTGATCTTCACCCAGCTCGGGAAAAAATTCCTTGATGCCGATGTGAATGAAAGAAAAATACTCTTCAAAGAGCAGATAATGAAAATTCCATTGATAAAAGTTATCTTTGATATGATAGTGAAAAGTGAAAACGGATCTATAACACGGGAGGAATGCGAACAATTCTTAGCCGAAAAATTTCCAAATGAAAATTCAGAAGAATTACTTGAAACTGTCGTAAATCTTGCGCTTTATGCAGAACTCATAGATTACGATTCGAGAGATGAAGAATTATCTTTGATATCAGGAAATATTTGAGAGGAGGAATTTAAATGGAACTTGGAAGTGCAAAATTGGAATGGGTTGCCCAGAGAATGAATGTCATGAATTATCTTGTAAAGAAATATGAGAACGGACAACCTTTTAAGGGAGTACGAATAGCGGTTTCTATCCATCTTGAAGCTAAAACGGGGTACCTTGCTCTTTCTCTTGCAAAGTTAGGAGCCGAAGTTTTTGTGACAGGATCAAATCCATTGAGCACACAAGATGAAATAGTCAGTGAATTGAGACACAGGGGATTGACCGTCAATGCTCAGAGAACGCACAGTGTTGAGCTTTACAGGCAAAATCTTGAAGCAACGTTAGATTTTAAACCAAACATTATAATTGATGATGGGGCAGATCTTACAGTTACAGTTCATGAAGAAAGAACAGATTTACTCAATACTCTGTGGGGAGTTTGCGAAGAAACTACAACAGGTGTTAAAAGATTGAAAGCACTCGAAAAATCCAAAAAATTAAAAGTGCCAGCCTTCGCTGTTAATAATGCACAGACAAAATATCTTTTTGACAACAGATATGGTACAGGGCAATCGGTCTGGGATTCAATAATGAGAAATACAAATATGAATATCGCAGAAAAACGTGTCGTCGTTGCAGGATACGGATGGTGTGGTAAGGGTGTCGCCATGAGAGCAAGAGGTCTCGGAGCAAGGGTCATAATCACGGAGATCGATCCCATAAAAGCTCTCGAGGCAACGATGGATGGATTTGAAGTTATGCAAATGAAAGATGCTTCGAAAGCAGGAGATATTTTTGTGACCGTGACGGGAGACACGAGAGTGATCCGAGATGAACATTTCAAAGTGATGAAAGATGGTGCAATTTTATCGAATGCTGGTCATTTTGATATTGAAGTGTCCGTTAGCGATCTTGAAAAGATATCGAATGGAAAGCGTGAAGTCCGTCCAAATATAACCGAATACGATGTTAACGGTAAACATTTGTACTTGATAGCAGATGGCAGACTTGTTAATTTAGCTGCAGCCGATGGTCATCCAGTAGAAATAATGGACCTTTCTTTTTCCGTCCAGATGCTAAGCGCTTTGAAATTACTGAAAGAGCACGAAAAGATGGAGAACAAAGTTTACGATGTGCCTAAAGAGATAGATCTCGAAATAGCGGAAACAAAACTGGGCCTTCTTGGTATAAAAATAGATTCTCTGACGGAAGAGCAAAAAAATTATCTTGAAAGTTTTTGAATCATAAAAATGGGGAGGTTAGTGCTTTGAAGCCACACGTTTACAGTGAAATAGGAAAATTGAAAACAGTTTTACTTCACAGACCTGGAAAGGAACTTGAAAATTTGACTCCAAATTCGCTGGAAGATTTGCTTTTCGACGATATACCGTACCTCGTTGTAGCACAAAGTGAACATGATGTGATGGCTTCTGTCTTGAAGAGCAGAGAAGTGGAAGTTCTATACGTTGAAGATCTTATAACCGATGTTTTAAAACAGCAGGACATAAAAGAAAAATTCGTGAATGACATGATAGTATTCAACAACATAAACAGTGAAGAACTCACAGCTAATTTGAAGACCTTCCTGCTTCATCTTGAACCGAGAAAACTTGTTGAAAAAATAACGTATGGAATTCGATCCAACGAAATAGACTTCAAAAATGTCTCTCTCTCTGCACAGATAAGAAAAGAATTCCCTTTTTTCATAAAACCAATGGCTAACCTTTACTTTCAAAGAGATCCGGTTGCAACTGTGGGGAGTGGAATCACGGTTAACAGAATGTCAACTAATATAAGACGAAGAGAAGCACTTTTGATGAATTACGTTTACAGGTATCATTCTCTTTTTAAGGATGAGGAGATACCGAGATATTACACGCTGAGCGATCCGTTTTTCATAGAAGGCGGAGATATATTGATTCTGAGCCCGAAAATCATAGCGGTAGGGATTTCCCAAAGAACTGAACCGGAAGCTGTTGAACTTTTAGCGAAAAGAATTTTTTCGTCTAAGGAAAGTTTTGAAACCATTTTAGCCTTTGTGATCCCACAAACAAGGGCTTTCATGCACCTTGATACGATCTTTACGATGATGGATCGAGACAAATTTGTTGTACATGCAAAGTTGGAAAACACGTTAGAATTTTTCTCACTGAAACCGTTGAAGGATGGTGTAAAAATAAGTGCTGAAAATGATACTCTATCGAAGATATTAAAAACTTATCTCAAACTTCCATCAATCGAGATGATAAAGTGCGGTGGTGAAGATTTAGTCGCACAGGACAGAGAACAGTGGAGTGATGGTTCAAATGTGTTGGCAATATCTCCAGGAACAGTCATAACTTATTCAAGAAATTACGTGACGAATTCGCTCATAAGAAAAGCAGGTGTAGAAGTGATAGAGATCCCCTCAAGCGAATTATCACGTGGCAGGGGAGGGCCAAGATGTATGAGTATGCCAATAGTTAGAGAAGATCTTTGAACTCACAGCATATACTTGATCAACTTTAAATATGAAATATCGTTGGCTCCGGCATTCGCCTTTCGTGACAGCAAATAAGTATTTGCCATTTACCACTTACTTCTCACTATTCACTGCGTTTTCTACGTGCCACCTGCTACGTGCTTTTCATTCATTTCACTTTTAAAAGAGATTTAGTATATCATATATTACGGAGGTGCAATTATGGTATACGATCTTTTTGTAATGGGCGGAGGCCCGGCAGGATATGTTGCTGCTATACGTGGATCTCAACTTGGAATGAAGGTTGCCATCGCGGAAGAAAAATTTTTGGGAGGAACATGCACGAACGTTGGATGTATTCCAACGAAAGCATGGCTTGCCTCTTCCGAACTCTTTCAAAGCATAAAAGAAGCAAAAAAATTTGGGATAACCACTGAAAATTTTTCAATCGATATGAAATCTGTCAAATCAAGGACTGATAGAGTTG
>Ga0078972_1010225_pt1 | contig 17740 bp, 14 predicted proteins | sample YelNatPaOPGAMG01_FD_67568 | JGI IMG/M metagenome (GOLD analysis project Ga0078972, IMG submission 67568) | Hot spring thermophilic microbial communities from Obsidian Pool, Yellowstone National Park, USA - OP-RAMG-01 (SPADES assembly) (version 2) | ecosystem: Environmental > Aquatic > Thermal... | reverse complement strand
AGGCGCGTATCTCTTTTATTCGCGCTTTTTCTAATTCTTTTCTCACTGCCCTGAGGACCTCAATGGACATTGTAGTGGGGGATTTCACAGAACCCCTTCCATTACAATATGGACAATCTTGATATGAAAGTTTCTCTACCCCTTTACGAATACGTTGCCTTGTCATCTCTACTATGCCAAACTCTGACATCCTTAGTATATTTATCTTTGCCTTATCCCTTTTAAAGGCATTAACCAATATATTAAAAATATCCCTCCTGTGAGATTCCTTTGCCATATCTATAAAATCTATCACGATGATACCGCCTATATCTCTCAGCCGTATCTGTCTCGCTATCTCGCTGGCCGCCTCTGAATTAACCTTAAAGGCAGTCTCCTCCATCTCCTTTCTTGCAAAAGAACCACTATTCACATCTATAGCCACCATCCCTTCTGTCTCCTCTATAAAAATATATCCACCACATTTAAGATTCACCTTTTTTCTATAAAGTTTCTCTATCTCTTTTTCTATCCCGCGAGACTCAAAGAGAGGCTGCCTTTCCCTGTATAACATAAGTTTCCCTTTAAGACTTGGTGCAAGAAGGCCTGCAAAATGCCTGAGCCTTTTATACTCATCCCTATCATCAACAAGAACCCTTGTTATATCTTCTGTAAATATATCGCGCAGTATCCTATAAGTAAGCCCTTCCTCTTCATAAATAAGCGCAGGCGCCTTAGATTTAGATGCATCACGTTTAATCCTTTGCCAGAGTGCATTTAGATATCTTATCTCCCGAACAATATCTCTTTCACTCTTTCCAACACAGGCAGTTCTTACTATAATACCCATTTTTAAAACTGGGGTGAGCTTTTTCAAAATCTTTCTCAGTCTATCCCTCTCATTATTGTCAGTTACTTTTTTGGAAATGCCAATATGACAATCAAATGGCATAAGAACCACCAGTCTGCCAGGGAGTCCTATATGCGTAGTAAGCCGTGGCCCCTTATTTCCTAACGGTTCCTTTATAACCTGAACTAGAATCTCCTGCTTTTCTTTTACGAGTTTATTAATATCAGATGGTTTTGGCCTTAGGGTATGCCTCTGGGTTATATCCCTCTTCTCCTCTAAAATGTCAAACTCTCTATTGGAGGAGAGCATATCGCTGACATACAAAAAGCCATTTTTTTTCATGCCTATATCCACAAATGCAGCACCTATACCAGATACAATAGAACTTATTATCCCTTTGTAGATATTTCCTACAAGGGCCTCTTCAGAGGACCTTTCAACATAGTATTCCTCTAATACACCGGCCTCTACAACTGCCACACGTTTTTCCTGTGTCTCTACATTTATCAAAATCTCTTTTTGCATGTTATTATCTTCACCCCTTCTGGAAGTTTTTCATTTAATCTTCGTTTAAATTCCTCTGGCTCAATCCATATATCCAGATTAAAAATTATCTTTTCTCCATCGCTCTCCACACCTAATTTTAGGGCCCTTTCAAAACTTATTTTATAATGCGGCGTATACCCTTGACTCATACTAACACCAAGACCTGCACGCCTGACAGCGCGTTGAAATAATCTAACAATGTCAAGATGAGAGATAAATCTCATCGCGCCTTTTTTGCAGAATGTTGCCTCTATCTTCATTATTTAAGGTTGGTATTGGTAGAAACGCCGCTCTCAGGTTTGACAATATTCACTGTTATAAAAAATAAAAGGTCAGTAGTCTCTACTGATTTTTCTTTCTTTTTAAACAAAAGGCTCAATACAGGTATGTCGCCCAATATCGGAAACTTATAAACAGTATCTACCTCGTTTTCCTTAATAAGCCCTCCTATAACTATCGTGTCTCCATCTTTTACCATCACCTCTGTTGACGCCTTGCGCACAGTAAATCTCGGCGCATATATAGTGCCACCTGCTGTAGTAAAGGTGTCCCATGCACTAAATGCAGACACCTCTGGTTCTAACTTAACAACAATATAACCCTCTGGATTTATCTGAGGCGTTACAGAAAGTATGATACCAAGTTCCTTTTCTTCATACCCTGTTATCTCATAATTACCTGTGCTATCATTGCGCTCGTATGTTGGAATATTGTACGTCGTAGCAACTGTTATCTTGGCCTCTTTATTATCCAGTGTAGTAATCCTTGGGTTTGAAATAATCTTTGTATTGGTCCTTGACTTTAAGACCTCTAAAACTGCCTGAAACGACGTAAAATCTAAAGTCCCAAATGTAAAATTCACTGGCAGGGCCATTGGGAATCCTGCGCCTACACCTGGAGGAAATTTCCCTGTAGCGCTCCCCGCATCTGCGCTTTCGTCAGCCCTTGGATAATAATTACCACCTGTTGGCTCAGACACAAATGGCGCTGTTATAGGGCGCTTTGCGCCAGTTGCTGTTACCTGCGTGGTCCACTTGATGCCAAGATTGTCATCTTTATCAAGAGATGTCTCTATTATCTTTGCCTCTATATTTACCTGCTTTGTCATCATATCAATTTTTTCTATAACCTTTTTTATCTTGTATAAATTTGTTGGGATATCAGTTACTATCACAAGATTTGCCCTCTCGTCGAATTTGACGCTTCCACGGTCGCTCAACATATCCTTTATTGCCTCTGGGACATCCTTTGCCCTTGCATAGTTAAGAGAAAAAACCTCTGTGGCAAGTTCCTCCTTGGCAAGATTTTCCGTGGTGGTAACCCTTATAATATTACCTTCTCTCTCGTAGGTATATCCATATGTTCTCAGTATCACATCCAATGCCTTCTCCCACGGGACATCAGTAAGTCGTATAGTTATAGGGCCTGAGACATCCTTGCCGGCAACAATATTTACGCCACTCTTGTAGGATAGTATCCTGAGGACATTGGTTATATCTGCATCTTTAAAATCTAATGTTACGTTGCCTGGTGCAGTAGTGGTGCCTGTGTCTTGCTGCGATTGTGAAGAGGGTTCTTTATCTCCCTCCGCTTTCTGACCATACAGTGTACCAGGGACTACCATTAAAATTAAAACAACCCCTACTATTATAAAATTCTTCAAGGTATTCATAAGTCGATCTCCTTGTTTATTAATCTGTTATTAAATCTATCTTAAGCTCTTCTCCGTTGACATCAAAAACTACACCATCCTTCTCTATCCTTAAGAGTTTTATCGCACCAAATTCCTGGCCAGGTTTGACTATCTCGCCATTTATAATAGCAATGGAATCGCCTTTCTCATCCCACACAATACCTTCCAATCTTATATCCTTTATCCCTGTGATGCTATAAACGTCAGAGACATGCGCACCGCCACCATAGATAAGAGGCACAAAAGGGTCTCTCTTCCCCTTCGAGTCGTATCTAAAAGAATCTGCTATGGCCTTCAGATTTATGACCAACAAAAAATATATAATAAAAATAAGCACATACCTTATCATATACGACATCTTTATAAATTGGGTTATGTACACATCTTCTTTTCTAAAAATTAAGGCGCTATATAAGTACTTACACGAATCTTTATATCATGATGACGCGGGTCATCCTGTCTGCCTTTAATATCTATGTCATCTATCCTTATAAACCGCTCCATATTTTCGAGATTATTGATAAAAAGTCCTGCCTCGTGGTAACCAGCCCTCGCCTCTATCAAGATTGGATATTCAGAGTAAAAACTTGCATCTTTTTTATTCAACGAGACAGATGCCTCGTTTGTCTCAAGCGGTTTGATCCTTAATATCTTAACCCCTGATGTATCTGCTATTCTTGAAAAATCCTCCAATAGATTTGAAATCTGGTCCTGACCAGGAAATCTTTTTTCCAGATAAGACGCACTCTTAATCAGGTTTTCATACTGCATCCTTATCCTGTCACGACTGGCAATCAGACTTTCAGCGTTTTTAACCCTATTCTTTATCTCATGGAAATCTCTGTTTATTGCAACAAATTTTAACCACTGGGGTCTAAGAATAAGATTATAATAGATTACCAATACTATAACTGCAAAGATTCCAATAAGAATATATATTTTTTGTTTCTCTTTATCCATAATAATAACACACCCTCTCGGGTGCTACTCCAATATCGTGAGGGAACCCAGCCTTTTTTCCTCTCCCTTTCGCCTATTTAAAATACAATGCTATTTTAAAATCAACGATATCTCTTTCATCCAGGATTCTTCTCTGGGCTGACTCCAGTTTTATATTAACAAAATCTTTAAAAAATAATTCGTTTTCTTTCATATCTTTCATAAGCTTCCCAACAGTTGCCATTGCCTCTTCTCTTCTAGAGATAATGCTCCCTTCTATTATAAAACGGCCTTCTCCATCTGTATATATCCGAGTAAACCAGATGCCAGGTAATACCAGATCAGAAATCTGGTTCAACTTCTCAGCCCATAAAAAACTGCGCTTTGTCAAGGTATTAAGTGCTGATAATTTGGAGTTCAGCAAACTAATCTTTTTATTTAAGGCATCTATCTCTGATGCCTCCTGAGATATAAGTTGCTCCTTCTTCAAAAGTTTCATCATCTGTGCCTTTCTGATAAATGTCCCAAAAAAAATTAATATAAATAATGATAACAATATCCCAACAAATAAACCAGCTAAAATAAGCTGAGACCTTTGCGTAGCAATATCTATCTTAAAACATAGCTCCTTTTTTTTGCGCATCTCTTCTGGTAACAAATTTATTCTTACCATAATTAACTAAACTACCTCCCTCAATGCCAGACCCATTGCCACTGCAAATTGGGCAGGCAGATGTCTTGCCTCATCCGGTAAATCAAGTGCGGTTATCCCCTCAAATGGATTCCACATAATTACATCTATTCCAAGACCTTCCTTTAAAAAATCTACCATATTAAAAAGATAGGACGACCCACCACTTACATAAAGCCTATCTACATTTCTGCCATATTGCGTCTCGAAATAATCCAGTGATAACTTAATCTGTGATGCAAGTTTTTCCAATACAGGTATAATCGTTCTCGCTACATCCTCTCTTTTATCCCGCGGTTCTATCTTCAATAACTCTGCCTCATCAAAACCAATTCCAAAACCATCCTTAATCCGTGTTGTAATATCCATGCCTCCCAGAATTATATCTCTTGTAAAATATAGGTCCTGACCTATTAAGATATTCATATTTGAAAATCTGGCCCCTATATTTACAAGGGCGTAAACATTGTCTTGCGTGGTCTCAACCTTTGTGTGCCTAAAAGAATTTAAAACTGCAAGACTATCAATATCTATAGCGGCCGGCTCTAATCCAAACTCTTTCAAAAATTCTATTAGATTAATTACATCCTGTCTTTTTGCTGCCACAAGAAGGATTCTCTGAGTGCCTATCGAAGTCTTGTTAAGTATTGCAAAGTCTATAATAGACTCGTCTATGTGAAAAGGGATATATTTCTCTGCCTCGAATTTTATTGCTGATTTTAACTCCTCTTTTTTCATAGGCGGCATCTCGATATATCTTACTATAACCGAGGGGCCTGCTATAGAGGTAACGGCTCGTTTCAGGGTAGATTTTGATTGTTCCAACAACTCTTTCAAGGCTGATTTTTTATCGCCATTGGTTATCTTTAAATAGAAGCATTTTGTAAGAGTAATGTGACCTTTTCGCTCTTCTAATTCTATTAATTTTATACTATGATTTCCTATATCAATGCCTACTTCTTTTTTCACTCTTGCACCTATATATAATTATAAATTTATTCAACTACAGGGTCATCCGCACTTGCCTGAGTTGTAGAATTTGCCCTTATAATTCCTGTCTCGTCGCTATAAAAATGCCTGGTCCCTGTCCTACGAGAAGAGACAGGGTCTGCATTCAAAGTAAAACTTTCTGGGCCTATATATGTGTAGGTAAAACGATAGCCCTGTTTTGTACCAGTCGCTAAAACGGTATCGATATAAGGCGGATTAGATATAGGCGGTATCAGATCGCTGAGAGAACTTGGATAGGTATGCGGATATGAATTTGCATAATAATTCTGAGCTGCTGTTATAATAGTCCTGCAAGACGCAACTGCACTCATCTCATTCGCATTATGCCTAGCACGCAGCACGCTCGAGATAGCTAATGTCGCAAGGGTCATAACTATTGCGACAACTACCATTATTTCAATTAAGGTAAACCCACGACCTGACTTCATTTATAACAAATTTATACTAATCCAGCCTGATTGTCAAGCGCAAAAGAAAATATACTTTAATTGTACGGGGACATGGTATCCAGAACAGTCACTTCTTATATGGGGAATTAACCCTTTAGCCCGACCTCTTTTTTAGCAAGATAGTCTAACTAAAGGTGTTATCACGCATGTACATACACATGGACAGCCTACTTGTCCGCCGAAGCTGAGTGCTAAAACTGCTTAAGCGAAGGCGGAAATGCTAGGTTCCCTCGTGATAATGGAGTAGCACCCGAAAAGGTGCGTTATACCTGACACAGCCTCTCCACCTTCGTTTAAATAGTTTTATACTTATAAGTTCGGTGGACAAGTCGGCTGCTACTCCACTCTTTATAAGGCCCCTTTGGGTTTGGTAAAAAGATTGAGCAAAGGTTCGTTACAAAAACACTGTGGTTCTTGTATGTTGTATTCCAATAAAAAATAGTGCCACGCATTTGCGTGGCACTATCCAAAAAATATTAGACACAAAACTATTATTCTATTGGAGAACCAGCTGCATTATTCAATCTTATTACACCGCTCTCATCCACGAAGAAGACACGCGTTCCTGTTGTACCACTCACTGCAGGTGTTGCTGTGCAAGTAAACTGATTTGCGTTTACTAAGGTGTATGTGTAATAATAGCCTTGCTTTGCTGTAGCACTAGAGGTGGCACCAGCCAGGCTCGCATCAATATATGGTGGAGTTGCACTGCTCAACGCTGCCAGATTAGCAGGATAAGTTGGTGGGGTCTGCGCTGCACGATAACTCTCGCAGGCTGTACTAATAGTCCTTAATGCTGCTATGGCTGCTGCCTCATTGGCATTATGCCTTGCTCGTAGTAAATTAGGAATAGCAATTGCAGCTAATAAAGATATGATTGCCACAACTATCATTATCTCTACGAGCGTAAAACCATGTCTCTTCCTTAAACTTAACATCCCTCCTCCTTTCTACCCTATTTTAAAGGGTTAATAGATATAATTAATCCAAGTTATTTTGAAGTATATCATAGTATATATATTTTGTCAAGAGTTAGACTGGTAGTGATGTTACAATTTTAAAATGTTAAGAATTATTACTATTTTAAAATGTTAAGATTTTGTGGTAGCCTTTTAGCTAAAAAAGGAGGCTACCATGCAAAAGCTCATAGTCACCATGAAAGATGTCCAAAGGTATAAAGTATTAAAAGATGTTATTGAAAAAAGATTAAAAGGAATTGATGCTAGCCAAATTCTTGGTTTAAGCCCTGTGCATATCTCAAGGCTTAAAGCAAAATTGCTAAAATGTGGCTTTGAAGGCATACTCAGAAAGCTTCCTCCTTCACCCCCTAACAAGAAAATCTCAGATAATGAGATAGAAGAGATTCTTAAATTACGTAAAGAGCTTTATTATGACTTCAATATTATGCACTTTACAGATAAACTACACCAGATCCACAAATTACCCTATTGTTATGAATCTATCCGCAGAATCCTCATAAGATATAATCTGCATAGTCCTAAGAAGAAAAGAATCATCCACAGGCAACGACGCCGGATGCCGCGTGCCGGAATGCTTGTTCAGATGGACTCCTCCCAACATTTTTGGCTACCCTTAATAGAAGATAAGTGGTGGCTTATTGCTATGATTGATGATGCTACCAATGAAGTTCCTTATGCTAGGTTCTTTCCCAAAGATACCCTCTTTGCCAATATGCATGTGATAAGAAGATTCATTGAGATAAAAGGCGTATTTATGGCTCTTTACGTCGATAAAGCAAGCCATTTTAAGACGACAAGGCATGGCGGAATTCATTATAATGTTTCTCAAGAACAAGAAGAGACACAAATAGAGCGCGCGCTTAATGAACTTGGTATAAATATTATCCCTGCCAACTCACCTCAGGCAAAAGGAAGAATTGAAGTTACCTTTAGGCTATTCCAGGATAGGCTTATAAAAGAGATGAGATTAGCGGGAATCAAAAACTATGAACAAGCAAATAAATTTTTACTAGAAGAGTTCCTACCCTGGTATAATGCACGCTATACCCACCAGGCAGAGTCTAGCTATATGCCTTTGCCAAAAGACAAGAATTTAGATCTAATCTTTTGCATTAAGAAAGAGCGAATTGTAAATTTTGATAATACTATCCAAATATATGGGCAAATTATCCAGATACCACCAAATGATATAAGGCTATCCTTTGCTAAGGCTGTAGTTAAAGTCTGTCTCTTAGAAGATAAAAGAATATTTGTGCTTTACAAAGGTAAAGTAATTGCTGAATCTAAATTGTCAAAGAACAACAAAGCATTAAAGAAAGATAAAGAGATAGAAGAATTCTTAAGTTCAAGAGAATATATTAACATAGGCCAAAGACGTGCCCATAAACCAGCTGAAAATCATCCTTGGAGAAAGCCATTTTTATTTGGCAGAGCAATTCAAAAATTAACATTTCAAAATAGTAAAAAATTAACATATTGATTTAGTAATAACATATTTTTTTGCCTATAGGGTTAAGGGGCCGCGGAACTGGACGCGGAACCTACGCGGAATTAACCCTTCAGCCCGACCTCTTTTTTAGCAAAATGGTCTAACTAAAGGTTTCAATACGCGCATGAACAGGCTGAAGGTTAGATTCCCCAGTGCGGTTTGTTGCCTCTCGGAACCCAGACCCTAATTCCGCTTGTATTGACAGGTTTTTTTTGATATACTTATAGTCATTATGGAGACCCAGCAGAATATAGACTATAAAGAGGCATATCTAAAGGCGCAGGCAGAATTATCAATGCTATATGAGATAGGCAATGCCATGCACTCTACCCTTAATCTGGAAGGGATTCTTTACATTATATTGACTGCTGTTACAGCCCATGTAGGCATAGGATTTAATAGAGCGATGTTATTTTTAGTAAATGAAAAAGAGCAACGTCTTGAAGGAAAGATGGGTATAGGCCCTGATAGCGGAGAGGATGCCAACAGGACATGGACCTATATAGACCAGCATAAGATGAACCTTGAGGAATTAATAGAAACCAATCACCAGCTGGAACACCTAAGAAAATCACAACTCCATAAGACTGTAAAATCTCTCAGGATACCATTGAATGAGGCATCAGGCGTAATTGCGCAAACTGTATTAGAAGGCATGCCATTTATAATCAAGGGCGATAAATCAAAAGAGGTAATAAACAATGAATACTGTAGACTCCTTAATCTTACTGAATTTGTCACAGTGCCGCTAAAGGCAAAGGATAAAGTTATAGGCGTAATAGTGGCTGACAATTTTATTACCCATGAGCCTATTACTAACGATGATATAAGATTATTAACGACCTTTGGCAACCAGGCAGGTCTTGCCATAGAAAACTCTCGGCTCTATGAACAAACAGTTATCCTTTCAAACTCTGACTCTCTTACAGGACTGTGGAACCACGGCTATTTTCAATATCTCCTGTCCGAAGAGATAAAGAATGCCTCTTCAAAAAAAGAGCATTTTTCAGTCCTTATGATAGACCTGGATGACTTTAAAAAATTTAACGATACCTACGGCCATCAGGCAGGAGATTTGATACTTAAATCCATTGCAAATAACTTCAGGGATGTTTCCCGTAAGATAGACATAATCGCCCGTTATGGGGGAGAAGAGTTTTCTATAATCCTCCCCAATACAAAAAAAGAAGAGGCATTGATACTTGCTGAGCGGCTAAGAAAATCTGTAGAAACCAAGCCTGAGCTTAAAGGCGTGACCATAAGTATAGGCATAGCCACATACCCTGAGGATGGAGAAGAAAAAGAAGCCTTGATTAGAAAAGCTGACCAGGCATTATATGAAGCAAAAAGAACTGGAAAAAATAGGGTATGTGTATAAGCCTATAACTAAAATGGGATAGTAGTTGCCTGATTTATCAGGCTCTCTGACGCTTTAGGGTTTCATCAGGATAGAAAACCCTCACCTTAATCCTCTCCCTTAAAAAGGGAGAGGAAAAGGGATATTGGGAATTAACCCTTCAGCCCGACCTCTTTTTTAGCAAAATGGTCTAACTAAAGGTGTTATCATGCGACACGATGGGGAATTTACCCTTTAGGGTTTCATCACTCACATACACTTGAACAGCCTACTTGTCCGCCGAAGCTGAGTGCTAAAACTGCTTAAGCGAAGGCGGAAAGGCTGGGTTCCCGAAATTGGAGCGAAAAGGGCTGAAGGCTGGGTTCCTGAAGGTGGAGCGGACAGGGTTAAAGGTTCCCGCAGTATTGGGAATTCATTGTGAATAACTTACTATTCTGGGGATGCCTCTTTTGCTAATTCCTGCTTCTTTGCGTCTGAAAATTTCACTGACACAACCTTAGATACTCCTGATTCCTGCATAGTTATACCATACATCACATCTGATTTATCTATCGTCTTTTTGTTATGAGTAATCACTATAAACTGCGACGTATTTGTAAATAAATCAAGCATCCTTGAAAACCTATCTACATTTGCCTCATCAAGAGGCGCGTCTATTTCATCAAGCACACAAAATGGACTGGGTTTCACCTTGAATATCGCAAAGAGAAGCGCTATTGCAGTCAATGCCTTTTCTCCGCCTGAAAGAAGGGAGACATTCTGCAATCTTTTTCCAGGCGGTTTAGCCACTATCTCTATCCCTGATTCAAGGACATTCCCTTCATCTATCAGAATAAGCTGGCCATCGCCTCCGCCAAAAAGCATCTTAAAGAAATTCCTGAATTCAACTTGAATCTTCTGGAAGGTCTCAATAAAAAGTTCCTTGGTGGTCTTATTTATCTTTGCTATTGCCTTTAAAAGCGATTCCTTTGCCTTTAAAAGGTCGTCCCTTTGATTTATTAAAAATGTATATCTATCCTGGAGGTCTGTCTGCTCCTGTATTGCAGCAAGATTCACAGGACCCATGGCATCAAGTTTGGACCGTTTGTCCTCCACATCTAATTTAAGTGCCTCTATATCTATATCCTGCCAGGATTCAGGCAATAACACCTCTGATAAATTAATTTTATATACATCCTTTATCCTCTGCATAATGCTTTCTATATTGTAATTCACCTCTGCCTTTTTTAGGTCTACGTCATGCAATCCAGCCCTTATCTCCTCCATCTCTTTTTCCTTTTTAGTGAGGGACTCCTCTTCAAGAGAAATATTATCCATCATCTGTGTATAAAGTTTATCTATCTCACTAAAATCCTGCCTTGCCTTTTCAGCGTCTTCGGTAAGATTTTTGACTTTATCCTCCAGCACGAGTATCTCCTCAGACAACTCCTGAATCCTTGCGGTAGAATTTTTGAGTTCATCCTGTCTTGAGGAAAGCGTAGTCTCTGCGTCCTTTAGCGAATTCTCAAGCAGGTTCAATGTATTACTAAGCCCTTCTTTTTTGCTCTCAAGCGAACCGATCTCTGTCCTCATCTCTGCTATCTCTACAAGAAGGCGTTCCTTCTCGCTTGCATATTCTCCAAGGAGGCGTTCGCTTGATGATAACCTTTCCTCATTTAATTTAGCGTCTTTCTCTAATTGAGACAAAGTATTTGTAATGGCATTCTCCTCGTCTTTAAACTTTTTTATCTCTGCAATCGTCTCTTCTATCTCAAGATTAACCAGCGATAGCTCGTCCAGTATCTCCTTCATACTATCCTTTGCAGTAGAATATTTCTGTCTCATATTGGAAAGCAATATCTCTTTTTCGTTTAATCCAGATGAGATAGAGCGGATTTTTTCTTCCAGTCCAAAATTTTCTTTTTCATAATTTTTTATATCCTTCTCCACTGCGGCTAATCTAACCTCCAGGCCATTTATTATATCAGATAACTCCTTTATCTTTGCATTACGGTTTATTAAGGCCATGTCCTTCTCGCCAGATGCGCCACCGCAAATAATCCCGCCTTTTATTACATCTCCGGATAATGTAACAAGAGAACACCCATTGGGCAATTTATTCTCCTTTAATAACGCTACTGCATCATCGACTGTATTTACTACATATATCCCTTCTAAGATATGCCGCACAAAGCGCTCCAGTTCGTTAGTTATTGATACAAATTTGGACGCAGGACCGAGTATTCTTGAATCCTTGATAACCTCTGAGTCAAAAGTGAAATCCATTGTTTTTGATGTAGGTAAATTTTTAAACAAATCAAGACAGATAAATGATGCCTTACCAAGTGAATTAGATTTTAAAAAGCTAAGCGCCTTTTCTGCTGCATTAATATTATCTACAACTATCGCCTGAAGGTATTCGCCAAGCGCTGATTCAATAGCCAGTTCATATCCTTTGGTAACATCCACAAGATTTGCAAGGACATCGCGTACCCCTTCTATTGAAGCGACGTTCGACTGACCTTCCCTGGCAAGTATCGCCTTTACCCCAGAGGAAAAACCTTCGTATTTCAACCTTGCCTCCTGGAGCATCTCGAGACGCGACTTATTAGCTACAATGGAATTACGCAGCCCATTGGATTCCTCTCTAAGTCTAATTATCAGGCCTTCCAATTCGGACTTAGACTGTTCGAGTTGTATCTTTTCTCCCTTTATCGAAGAAACCTCTTTTTCTATTGACTCCAATTCCTTCAATGTCTCTGAAAGTTTTGCATCAAGGCCATTTTTTTCCTCTAACACAGAGGCCTGTTCTGTCTGTAATCTTTTGAGTCGGGCCTCATTGGCAGTAATGGTACTGGAAAGTCTTGCCTGTTGATTTTTCAACTTTGCCTGCCTTGAGGCGATATCCATAATATTTGCCTTGGAGGTAGAAAGGATTGTCTCGTTTTCGGATATAAGCTGTGCCAACTCCTTGAGGCGATTATCTTTTGTAGACAATAAATTAGAACGGTCTAAATTCTCTTTCTCCAATATGGATACTTTTTCTTTTAAATTGTTTATCTCTTTGGCCTGATTAACAATGTTATTTCTAACATTTTCTATTTCTAATTCAAGGTCTGAGCATCTTTTCTTTAATTCTTCTATCCTATCTCTATTAAGGTTTATCTTGTCTCTGGACCTTGTGACTTCAGAATCTGCCTCTATTATGCGGGATTTCAATTCCATCCGTTTAGTTTCTACCTCTGAACGTTTTGAACTCAATAAGGATAATTCTCTGGATGAACTTTCTAATTCATTGGCAAGGCGCTCTTCTTTTAGTTTGAGGTCTTCGAAATTTTTGTTATATTCGGCTAATTTCAGCGTCAATCTCTCCAATTCTATCCTGGAAAGTTTAAGCTCCTGCTCTTTTAACTCATCGTAACATTTCTGATAACGTTCTGCCTTTTTTGCCTGGCGTTCTATAGAGTTTATCTGCCGTTTCACCTCAGCAATTATATCATTTATTCGCAGGAGATTTTGCTCTGTATCTTCAAGTCGCCTGAGCGCCTCTTTTTTCTTCGATTTATATTTTGTAATGCCACTTGCCTCTTCAAATATCTCGCGGCGTTCCTCTGGTCTTGAGCTCAATACCTGATCTATCTTTCCTTGCTCCATATGAGAATAAGCACTTGTCCCTATGCCTGTCCCCATAAAAAGTTCTGTTATATCCTTTAGTCGCACAGGGGTCTTGTTTAAAAGATACTCGCTTTCTCCGGACCTATAAAGCCTGCGCGTGATGGTAACTTCATCATATTCTATCGGAAGTGCGCGGTCCTGGTTCGAAAGCACTAAAGAGACCTCTGCATAGCTCACAGGTTCTTTCCCATCTGTGCCATTAAAGATTACATCCTCCATCTTCCCACCGCGCAACTCTTTGGCAGACTGCTCGCCAAGGACCCATTTTATTGCGTCTGCAATATTGGATTTTCCGCAGCCATTCGGACCTACAATCGCAGTTATGCCTGGCTCAAAATCAAGCCTGGTCCTCTCTGCAAAAGATTTAAACCCAAATAATTCAAGTGATTTAAAATACATAGGTTATACCGGCCTTTAGGATTATTTTTTCAATATCTCTTTGAATCTCCTTGTTAATTCCGGGAGTATCTCAAAAAGGTCCCCGACTATCCCATAGGTGGCAACATTAAATATAGGCGCATGCGGGTCTTTATTTATCGCTACTATTATATCTGATGATTGCATTCCAACAAGATGTTGAATCTGCCCTGAGATTCCGCATGCTATGTAAATCTTTGGGCATACTGTCTTACCTGTCTGACCGACCTGATGTGAATAGCTTTTCCAGCCTGCATCTACAGCAGCGCGGGATGCGCCTACTGCGCCACCAAGAACCTTTGCCAGGTCCTCTACCAGTTTAAAATTTTCAGGTTTTTGAAGGCCTCTGCCGCCAGAGACTATTATGTCTGCCTCTGCAAGATTCACAGTCTCTTCTATCTCTTCAACTATATCAAGAAGTTTTGTCCTTGAATGATATGTGGCATCGTCGTAGGTCTTTTCTATTATCCTGCCCTTAAAATGGACATTCGGGTCTGATTCCTTCATTACCTTGTGTCTAACAGTAGCCATCTGCGGTCTATGATTTGGGCATATAATGGTGGCCATAATGTTTCCGCCAAAGGCAGGCCTTGTCTGAAGAAGGAGTCTATTTTCTTTATCTATATCAAGTCCTGTGCAATCCGCTGTAAGACCAGTATGAAGATTGACTGCAACACGCGATATCAATGACCTTCCAATCGATGTAGCGCCACACAAGACTATCTCTGGTCGATATTCCTTTATAAGTTTTACCAGGACCTTAGAATATGGTTCATCCTGATAATGTTTGAGTTTTGGCGAATCTACAAGATATACCTTGTTGGCGCCTCTATGTATAATCTTTTGCGCCTCATTTTTTACACCTTCTCCTAATAGCACCCCGCATAAATCCACGCCAAGCATATCTGCGAGCTCTCTACCTTTACCTAAAAGTTCATACGCAACTCCTTGCACAACCCCATTTTTTTGCTCACAAAATACCCAGACATCCCTGTAATCTTCTAATCGTTTAGGAAAATCTATCTCTGAAGGGCTAATCTTTGTAAGGAGTATTGCGTTAAACTTACACACGTCAACACAGGCGCCGCATAGATTGCACTTATCAAGGTCTATGACTGCCTTTTTATTGACAAGTTGTATTGCTGAAAATGGACATGCCTTTATACAAAGTTTACAACCAGTGCATTTTTCATTTATAACTTTTATTGACATCTTTAAAGCCTTTTTTCTTGTTTAACGTTTTGTGATGAAACCCTAAAGGGTTAATTCCCCATAGGTGTTGGAGTAGCAGCCGACTTGTCCACCGAACTTATAAGTATAAAACTGTTTAAGCGAAGGTGGAAAGGCTGCGATAAAATGTAAAAATAGGTAGATTAAAATGGCGCACCCTTTCGGGTGCTACTCCAATATCACGAGGGAACCCAGCCTTTAGCACTTCTCTATTAGATAATATCATTCTTTAAAAGAGCAAGCAATTTCTCTACAACCTCTTTTGGGTCGCCTTCCAAAATCTGGCCCTTCTTCCTCGGTGCTGGTGTAAATATCTTAACAACCTTTGTAGGCGAACCTTTCAATCCAAGAAGATTCTGGTCTAAATCCAAATCGCTTGCCGCCCATTTTGTTATCTCTATTTTTTTCGCCCGCATCTTACCCTTTAAAGATGGAAGTCGCGGCTCATTTATCTCTTTCACCACAGTAATTAGACATGGCAATGGGGATTCTATAATCTCATAGCCTTCTTCTGTCATCCTCTCTGCGCGTATAAAACCTGAGCCATTATCAGAAGGTTTTATCTCTTCTATCTTTTTTACATATGTAATCTGAGGTATGTCAAGATGAGCAGATATACCAGGTCCTACCTGAGCAGTATCCCCATCTATTGCCTGTTTACCGCAGATAATAAGGTCATAACGTTGTATCTTTCTTATGGCCCCTGCAAGGGTGTAACTCGTAGCCCATGTGTCACTTCCTGCAAAGAGTCTGTCAGTTATTAAAATTCCATCATCTGCACCAAGAGAGATTGCCTCTCTCAACGCATCCTCTGCCTGAGGCGGACCCATTGTAATAACAATTACCTTTCCGCCAAAGCGCTCTTTAAGACGAATCCCTTCTTCTATAGCATACATATCAAAAGGATTTATTATGCAACTTACGCCTTCCCTTACAAGCGTATTTGTCTCAGGGTCTATTCTTACATCAGTTGTATCGGGAACCTGTTTGATGCAAACTATAATATCCATAAGTCCCCCTCACCCTTACCCTCTCCCCAAAAGGGGAGAGGGGATTTGAAACATCCTTACCATCTCCCCAAAAGGGAGAGGGAATACTGTAGAGCCTTTACGCAGCAGTCTCTTTGATAAGATGAGACGCTATAATACTACGTTGTATCTGATTCGTCCCTTCGTATATCTGTGTAATCTTGGCATCACGCATATATTTTTCTATTGGATAATCTTTCATATAACCATAACCACCAAACAATTGGACACAATCAGTGGTAACCTTCATTGCCATATCAGACGCAAAAAGTTTACTAAATGCAGATTCTTTTGAAATCTTCTTTGCGCCAGAATCTATCATCCTCGCTGTGGCGTAAACCAATGCCCTTGCTGCCTCAATCTGTGTTGCCATATCAGCAAGCATAAATTGCACGCCTTGAAAACTGGATATGCTTTTTCCAAATTGCTTCCTTTGTTTCACATATTCTAATGTCAAGTCAAATGCGCCCTGGGCTATACCAACTGCCTGCGCAGCCACCCCAGGCCTTGACTGGTCAAAGGTCCGCATTGCCACAATAAAACCCATGCCTTCTTTACTCAACATATTCTCTTGAGGCACCTTACAATCTGTAAAAATAAGCTCTCTTGTGGCTGATGCCCGTATCCCCATCTTGTCTTCTTTCTTCCCAAATTCAAAACCAGGCGTGCCTTTCTCCACAATAAATGCTACTGCGCCCCTTGCACCTTTTGACCTGTCAACAGTAGCTATTACTGTATAGATATCTGCCTCGCCTCCATTTGTAATCCATTGTTTTGTACCATTTAAGACATAATAATTGCCTTTCTTGACTGCCATGGTGGAAACTGCTGCAGCGTCGCTTCCAGCGCCAGCCTCTGTAAGCGCAAAGGCAGCAAGTTTTTTTCCTCTGGCAATATCCGGAAGATATCTCTGCTTCTGCTCTTCTGTCCCAAATAAAATTATAGGGTATGTACCAAGGGCAGTAGCAGCAAGAGAAAGCGCAATTCCACCGCACGCCCTGGAAAGTTCTTCAACTGCAAGAACAAGCTCCATACAACCTCCGCCTGTCCCGCCATATTTTTCTTCAATATAAATACCGAATAAATCGCTATCAGCCATTACCTTCACAATATCCCACGGGAATGTGCCTTCAACATCATACTTGGCTGCAACTGGCCTAATCTTTTCTTCGGCTATTCTCCTTGCAATGTCTCGAATCATTATTTGCTGTTCTGTCAATAAATAATCCATAATCCCTCCTCATTTTATACTAAATTTGTAGTTACATACAGCATAACCTCAAGAACCTACTAGCGTTAGCCCTGTCCGCTACAATTTCAGGAATCCAGCCTCCATCCCTTTTCGCTCCAATTTCGGGAACCCAGCCTTTCCGCCTTCGCTTAAGCAGTTTTAGCACTCAGCTTCGGCGGACAAGTAGGCTGTCCAA
>Ga0078972_1010223_pt1 | contig 17746 bp, 32 predicted proteins | sample YelNatPaOPGAMG01_FD_67568 | JGI IMG/M metagenome (GOLD analysis project Ga0078972, IMG submission 67568) | Hot spring thermophilic microbial communities from Obsidian Pool, Yellowstone National Park, USA - OP-RAMG-01 (SPADES assembly) (version 2) | ecosystem: Environmental > Aquatic > Thermal... | reverse complement strand
GAGTGAGGATCGGGGACGCTACCTCCACCACCTTGGGGAGGTCGGCGTAGAGGCTCTTGAAGAACGGGTTCGTGGCGTCTTTGGGGATCGCCGTGAACTCAGACTGCGCCGCGGCGAGCGCCGTGGCGAGCTGGTCCAACTGCTCCGAATAGATCACGCTGCCTCCTTCGCTGCTTTCTCAAGGGCCTTCATCTCGTCGGACGTAGCCCAGCGCACGACCGCAAGTAGGGAGAGGAACTGCTCAAAGGTCCTCCGATCTGCGGGGTACTCGACAAGGGTGTAGGCGCCGTCCTCTCGGACGTAGAGGCACGCGCACGCATCCACCTCAGGGACGGGGCGCAGGCGCGCAAGCATCCCTGTCTCATACTCGGCGATGCCGTCGGCGTACCGATACGCCGACAACTGGAGCGAATGTTCGAGCGGGTACTGCTTCCCGCTTTTCAGATCGATGAGCCAGCGCTTGCCGTCCGAGAGGTCGGCGACCATATCAAAACGCCCACCGAATCCGTGTGTCGACAGCACGATCGCTTCGCACTCGACCATCTGCGGGTCATGGTCGGTCCAGAACTTCTCCAAGGCGTCGACGAACCCCGCGTCCTCAGAGCGGACCTCGGCTCCCTCCTTGCGCAACCATGACTCGCAGACGGCGTGGACGCGCGTCCCCGCGTCCCGCTTCGCATTCCATTCGGTGCGGAAGTCGCCGCCCTGGCGAGTGATCCTGGCAGCGGCGGCCGCCATAGCGGCGGAGCGACCGAGGTCCAGTGCGCCTGAGACCGCAGTCACGTTGACAGCGATCTCCCCGTTGGGGAGCCTGTAACGATGGCGCGCGGCGAGGTCTAGGTCGGTGGTCACGGCGACTCCCCATACGGAAGGGTCTTGAGCTCCGCGCGCAGTGCTGCGCCCATGCTCCGACCGATCTCGATCCTCGTGTCGATGGCGCGGATGCGCGCACGCAGCCACCGCAGCGTTGCCTCCGCCACGAGTGCCTCGTCCTCGGCTTGGTCCGCCGCGATGCGTGCCAAGTGCTTGCGGATTTCCATCGGCCCCTCCGCCCGAACGAACGCTTTGGACTCAGCCATGTCGGCGGCGTGGCGCTTGGTCACAGCATCGCGTTCGGCGTCTTTCAGTAACGACACGGCCTGGTCAAGATCCTCGGCGAGCTTGACGAGCTGCTTCACCACGAGGTTGGGGGTGAGCGGGTCAGTCACGGCAGGCTCGGTTGCGTGGCGAGGGTGCCGGGGGCGTGAGCAGAGTGGGTGTCGTTTTTGCCATGGCCCCGGACAGAGCGGTGGCGGGGGCGTCATCCAGATGGGTGTCGTGAAGGCTTTGGCCCCCGCCAGAGGTTGTGGTCACTGCGCCGCCCTCCAGAGGTCGCGCAGGATCTCTTTCCCGACGATCCGCATCGCGTCGGCGTGGCGGTGGGCTGTGCTCCACGGAGTGCCGACGGCAGCGGGCTTCCCGCGCGGCCCGCACCGCACGCAGGGCTCCGCGTGAATCCGCGTGAGCGTGGCAAAGCGACGGTCGAGATACACCTGGCCGTAGCGCGTCACCGCCTCGCGGTGCTTCAGGTCGTAGCCGTCTGAATCGTCGACGTCCGCGAGCTTTCGGACGCCAGCCTTCACACAGGCGCCAGCGAGGTTCCACACGATCGCCTTGGTGCGCCGGCGCCCGACCGCCAGCACCTCCTCAGCACTCATGTCCTTGCGGAGCTTGCGGGCCGGGTCGCCGTGGCCGCAGTAGGCCCAGAGCTGGGAGACGGTCCGGGGATGAGGGTCTGTGGCGACGAGCACGCGGTTGTCTTTCCCGGTCCCCTCCCAGTGTTGCGGCTCGGCGAGACGAGGTGTGCCGATGTCACCGAGCAGCCGAGCAAGGAGGTGCTCGCCAACCCCCTTCTGCCCTCTTTGCCACGCGAGGATGCCGGGCGCAGCCGTGCGACGCAGGGCACGGCGTAGTTGCAGAGACAACTCGTGCTCCACCGCGTTGTAGTGGGCGATCGCCGTCCCGATGAACGCGGGATCCACGGTCGCGGAACGCACCTTGTTCTCGGTGGCCTTGCGAAACTCCTGAACGTCCGTGAACATCGCTGCGAGCAAACGCAGCTCGGCGTTCATGCCGCCTTCTCCTTCGCCTCAAGGTCGAACAGGCAACGAACCCCGGCGGCGGTAATGCGCCGTGCAGCGTCCTCATGCAGCTCGGCCGTCTGGACGAGGCCGTCGGCCAACTTGCGCTGCATCTGCGCGTAGGCAAGGTGGTCCTCAACGGTCGCTTCTCCCCATAAGATGTAGCCGCGGAGCGGTGAGAAGAACTTCGTGGCGAGTAGGTCCTTGACCGCGGCAGCCGGGTCCACCGGCTCGGCACCGGTTCGCTGGCGCGCATACGCGCGCTCTATCGCGCGGGTGCGATTGCGCTTCCACGTGACCAGGTCATTGCGGACAAGCGGCCTGAGCTCCTCCCGAAGGTCCGCGTTCTGCATCGTCAGCAGCACGTCGAGCACGCACTCGACGAGTGTGTCGATGGGCTCGTCCTCAAATCGTACGTACAGTGTCTCAATCATTGGCTCCTCCTGGGTCGTGCGATGAGAGGGTGGCGGGGGCGTGAGCTGCGTGGGTGTCGTAAGAGCTTTGGCCCCCGCCAGAGAGTGCCCGGGGCGTTTCTCGGCTGGGCGTCGTGTGGTCGCTGGCCCCGGGCAGAAATCGGGACTCGATCGCCTCATCTATGGCGACCTCAAGTTCCCAGTCGTCGATCTCGCACTCGTCCTCGGCATCGCCAAAGGCACGCTCGATGTCAGCGTCGGTCACGCCTTCTTGGTAGCGCCTCATGACAACCTCCGAACGAGCCATCCCTTCTCGTATGAGAGAGTGGGATGCGCGTGCGCGAACTCGTGACACGCGAGACAGCAGTGAAGCAACATGGCCGGGTCGTTGGCGTTCGGCCCGAGTCGGCCGGCGCGGTGGTGGACGTGGACCGCGCGTTGCGTGCACGCGGGCGTGTTCATCTCACACATCCCCCCCGAACGCAGCTTGACGACGGTGGAGGCACGGTGGAAATCGGACCTAAAGAGACTGGCTCGGCTCACCGGGTGACCTCCTTCCAGTCGACGCGCAGAACCTCGGAACCGACGTGGGGGGAGGCGTCAGAGAGGACGATGGTGCCGAGGAAGGCACGCTTGCAGACGCGGCAGATGCGCCGGATCGTCCCGTGCTCCAGGGGATGGCGCGTCCATTGGTGGCCGCACGGGAGCCGACGGTGAAGGACGGTCACCAGACCACCACCCCCTCGTCGCCGACGAACGCCGCAATCTCTGCGGGGGTCTTGGCCGGAGCTGCGACGTGCGCCCACGCGATGCGCGTGGCAAACAGGGTCGCCCGCACCCGCCATCCGCAGCTGCACGTCACCTCGCCTCCTAGAACAGAAACAAGGTGCGCTGCGCGCGCGCAGCAACACACGGACGTATAGCGCCAGGCGGGCGTGGGGGTCCGACGCCCGCAGTCATGGTGCTTTCCAGCCCCACATGCGGTGCAACTCATGCGACCCCCTCGTAACGGATACGACGACGTGCCCCTGGCGTCATCCCTCCCCAGATCCCGAGGGGCTCGTCGTTGCGCAACGCCTCAACGAGGCAGATGTCGCGCACGGGACACTCGCTGCACACTGCCTGCGCGCGGCGCCGATTGCGCACCTCGTCGCGTTTCGGAAAGAAGATGGATGGGTCGAGCCCGCGACACGCCGCGCGGCGCTGCCATGCGGGACGTTCGAGAAGATCGTAGATGTCACTCACGCTTGGCCCTCCTCAGGTCCGCCAGAGCGCGGTCAACACGCGCAAGTTCTCGCGCGCAGCGCGCGTGAGCCAGCTCATTCACCCCAAGGTGGCTAACCATCTCCTCGAGGAGTGTGGAACGCCTCCGGCACAGTGCCAGCTCCAGTTGTGCCAGCGTCATTTGGTCGACGCGCAGGGTGTACGTCACGAGGGGCTCCCGCCGCCCGGGCCGTGGGAAGGGGGGTGCCACGGCTGCGCAGAGAGGGAGGGCTGCGGCCGGGCGGCGGGAGAAATGTGTTCAATCGCGCTGAGAGTCCCCCCCGGCACGTCAGCCTGCCTTGCGCCTCGGGTGGGCCTCAGAGAGCTTGGCTTCCACGTCTGCTCGGCGGAAGAGGTAGGCGCCCGTGGTCCCAGGGAGCTTCATCGCCGGACTCAGGCGCCCCTGGGCGACCCACCGGCTGACGGTGGCGACATGTGCCCCCAGAAGAGCGGCAACCTCCCGCGTGCTCAGAAGCTCGGACCCCTCCGCCCGTGGCATACGCACCAGTTTATGCCTCTGCCACCGAATGTCAAGTACCTATCTTGAGGCGACCCTTGCACAAACTTCCGCAATCAGGCATAATCGCTGGTATGGCAAGCAATCAGGCAGACATGAGGGCGCTGACGTTCACGATGGGAGACCGGCTGCGCAAGGCCCGCGAGCTGGCTGGCCTCAAGCAGGAGGAGTTGGCAGAGATCCTCGGCGTAGCTCGCATGAGCATGTACCGGTGGGAGCGGGGAGTCTCGGTCCCGCGCCGACCCGTGCTGATCTCGTGGGCTCTCCGTACCGGAGTCCCCTATGAGTGGCTGCTCACCGGGGAACTTCGGGCAAATGACCCGGAGCCGGGGCAGACCTCATGGATGTCATGGTACCTGCATCGTCCCAGCGTAGAGGGTGCCGCGTGAGTGATTCCGTTCAGCCCCTTGACGCCATAACCCCGGTAGCGTATACCTGCGCGCGCGGGGTAGCACGGAGGAGGGGAGGATGCTAGAAGCTGGCATTCTTGGGGAGATTCGGCGCGACTGCGAACGGCGTGGGCTACTGCCGTCCACCATCCAGAAGCGCCAGTACCAGGCTAAGATCTGGGGACGCTGGCTCGGTGATCGGTCGCCATGGGAAGCGACCCGTGACGATGTGAACGTGTTCTTGGACTCGCGGGGCCTCTGCGCCCGGAGCCGCTACGCGTGGCTGGCGGGCCTCCACATGTTCTACCAGTGGGCCATTGAGGCGGGTTACGCTTCGGATGATCCCACGGCCACCATTGCACGTCCCCGGCTGCGACGCCTTTTGCCGCGGCCGGTCCCCACTCGCGATCTCGTCACGGCGCTGTCGTGCGCGGCACCCGTCATGCGTGCATGGCTTGAGCTGGCGGCCTTCCAGGGGCTCCGCTGCCAGGAGATCGCCGGGCTGCGCCACGAGGACGTGCTTACCGCCGACGGACTACTCCGCATCGTCCACGCCAAGGGAGGCCACGAGCGGCTGGTCCCCCTGCACCCAAGGGTTGCGGCCACTCTCGCCGCACTCCCCCGCCACAAGTCCGGGTGGGTGTTCGAGCGCGTGGGCGGCGGGAAGTTCACGCCCAACTACATTTCCGTCCTGGTTGCGGACTACCTGCGTTCGGTGGGCGTGGACGCCACCGCCCACCAACTGCGCCACTGGTTCGGGAGCGCCCTTTACCAGCGCACCCACGACCTGCGCCTCGTACAGGAGATGATGGGCCACGCCACCCCCCAAAGCACCGCGATCTACACGGCTTTCGACCGTCAAGAGGCGCGGAACGGCATCGCGGCGCTGCGCATCGACGAGCCGCTGGATGCGGCATGAGAGAAAGAAGGCTGACGATGGGAAGGCTCCGTCCGCGCTTATTGCCGGTTGCCGCTCTGATCGTGGGGCTCGGGATCGTGGTGGGAGGCGTCATGGCGGCCCTCTCTATGGGGGCGCCGTGCGCCCAAACACGAACCTGTGCGGTCCGCCAAGCACTCCATCGACTCAACCAGAAGCTGGCACGTGAACCTCGCACATCGCCCAGTGCTCTTCGGGGCGACGTTGTGGCGGCGACACGCGAGGAGGCCGCGGCGGTCGAAGCGCTGGCACATTTCAGCCCCACATCCCCCCAAGGGGCCGTGGCGGCCGCCGAGGTGAAGGACCTCACCGGCTACATGATCGGAGCCGCGAGGGAGGCCGCCACCATGATGGCCACCCTGAAGGTCCTAGAGAGGACGGACGGCCTCACGGCTCCGCAGATTGAGCGCGTGGCCCGAGCGGTTCACCTTACATTGGGGCGCCCGTGGACGCCCTCCATGGTGCGCGCCTTTCAGGCTGCGGCTACGGGCGTAGCTGGTCCGTAGCCTCTTGGTGGGGACTCCGCCGTCACTTGGTGCTCCCGGACTAGAACACCCAGGGGTTGCCTAGACGCGGTAACGCCCCCCGGAACGAGCCGGGGGGCGGAGCGCAGTGGATCCGTTTTCTCAGAACGGACGCGGGGAGACGTTGAGGTTGCTTGTCACCGCTACAGCCGCGCACGCTCCGGTCCCTATGGCCTCTATGGACCAGTTTCTACTCACGCTCCCTGTGGTGGTGAGTGTGAGGACGTACACCCCCGACGATACACGCGTGATCTGGCCTGTCCCGTAGGCGTAGGTGGTCACAGTGGCGCCGTTCTTGACCTTGACCGTCACCGTGGTGGGGTCCGTGAGGGCACCTGTGGGGTTGGTGAACGTGAGGGTTACCTTCACGCCCGTGCCTTCGTAAATGTTCACGCTGTCTCCTAGGATATCTCGACGGCGACGACGGAGGGCTCCAACTTCACTCCGACGCCCCGCGGGGAGAGCGTCACGGCAGCGGTTGGATGTTCCAGTGCTACGTGCGCGGAGGCTGCCGAGAGCACCACCCCCACGGACGCTGCGCGCAAGGTGACCGCGACCACTCCGGGGATCTGCCTTGCCAGGATGGTCGCGGCGAGCGAGGACGCTGAGGCGCTGGTTCCCCCCAGCGTTATCGGGAGGCGGAGTGCGCCTTCGACGACCGATCCCGAAACGGCACCCCCGGAGAGGCCAACGGGAACGACAAGCGTCCCGGCGACCGCGCTGGCGGAGGCGACGGCGCCGCTGAGCCCCGGCGTGCGGACGGTCAGTGTGCCGGCGACCGCGCTGGCCGAGCTGGCCGAGCCGGCCAGGGCCACGGGAACCGCGAGCGTTCCGGTGAGGCTCGCTGCCGACGCCGTGCTCCCGGCGAGCGAGATGGCGGCGGCCAGGGTGCCGGTGACCGACGAGACGGACCTGACGGACCCAGCGAGGGGAAGTGCCCCGGTCGTGAGCACTCCGGCGAGCGTGCTCGTCGAGCTGACCGCTCCGGCGAGCGGGATCGCTGCGCCCACGCTGAGTGTGCCGGTAAGACTCGACGTGCTCGCGATCTCTCCGGCGAGCGGCGTTGCAACCGCGAGCGTGGCGGCCACGGTCGATTGCGACGAGACGGAGCCCCTGAGCGCCGTTGGCACCGCCAGGCTGCCAGCGAGAGACGACGTGCTCCCGGCGGACCCGGCCAACGCTATCGGTCCGGTAGTAAGCGTTGCCGCCGCGCTCGATACGGCGTCTACGGACCCAGCCAGTGCGCTCGGGACCGTGAGTGTGCCGCCCAGCGACGAGGTTGAGGCGACGGACCCTGTGAGGGCTATCGGGGTGGGGGTGCTGCCCGAGCCCACGGCGAAGGCTGCGCCGAAGTGGTTTCCGGACGCGACCTGGACGGTGTGGGTGACAGTTAGGGATGCGACTGTGACGACTTTGGTCGCGGTTGTATTGTAGAGCGCGTAAACGGCGATCTTGCCTGTGGCTGTAACGCCTACTGCCGCATTTGTTTGCCCCAGTGTGACGGAAGTCGCGGTCCACGTAGCCGTGTCGATGACGCTCGTGAAGTGGGATCTGTAGTTCGCGACGAAGGCGTACTTGCCCGCCGATGTGACCGCGACACCGTAGGGGTCGGTGCCGACCGTGATCGTGTGGACGACGGTCCATGTGGCAGTGTCGATGACACTGACCGAGGAAGATCCGTAGTTCGCGACGAAGGCGTACTTGCCCGCCGATGTGACCGCGACGCCGTAGGGGCGTGTACCGACCGTGATCGTGTGGACGACGGTCCATGTGGCAGTGTCGATGACACTGACCGAGGAAGATCCGTAGTTCGTGACGAAGGCGTACTTGGTTGTGCTCACGTCAGGTTCCTGTCAGTGTCGAACCCACAGGACTACGACGTCGTTACGTCGTTGAGCAACACCAAGATGTCGGCCACCACCTGGGCCATTGCCAGTGAGTCGGTGATGATCCGCGCAACAATCGGCGCGATGGGGTCGCTCGACGTTGCCAGGGTCGCAAGGTCAGTTCGTGCCTGCGTCTCGTTCGCGGACAACTGACCGATCCACTGGGTCACCTGTGTCTTGGCCTGGACGAGCGCCGCTGCGTGGGCCTTCTCGGCCGTCGCTGCCACTGTCTCGGCCGACTTGATCGCTGGCAGGGTGGCTTGACCGGCTGTATCAGGAAACACGGCGGGGGGGACCTGCGTCGAGATGACGACGGCAGATGGAAAGGCCGTGACCTTCCCGGTCGGGTCCCCGACACACAGCGTGCACTCAAGCGCGACGGCGCGCTGCTTGGTGGCTGTGGAGATCGTCTGAGCCGGAGAGTTCGCCGGGAGGACGTAGTAGGCCGTGGGCACGAAGCTACCTCCTGTCGCGAGTGCTCATGTCCAACGTTGGCACGCCACGCACTTACGAGTTAGCGATCGTCAGAGCGTGGATCGCGAAGCTCGGGGCTGTGTCCCCTGCACCAACGGCCTTGGCCGTGGTGAGCGCGCCGTAGGCCACCAGTGTGCCGCCCCCGGTCGCGGAGAAGAGGCCGAAGTACGTTACCGTCCCCCACGAACCCGTCGGAGAGCCGAACGTTATGGCGGCACCGTTCGTCACCCCGTAGCCAGTCGCGGGCTGAGGTGTCGCGGCAACGAAGTCGGTTGCGTTGTTTGTTACCTTGACGCGCGAATACCCGCCCCCTTTGGTGATGTCCTGCACCAGAGAGCCGACCGCGTAGGCCGCGTTCGCAACGAGCGAGGTCACCGAAATCGACGTGGCCCCGGCTGTCGCGGCAGCGGACGCCGTGAAGGTCTGGGTGTTCGAGCCTGTCGTGACCTTGATCGAGTCACCGGAGGCAACCGCAGAGCTGAGGGGCTGGACCGCCAGGGACGTATACGCGGTACCGGATGCGAGCGCCGAGGTGAGTGCGGTCTGCGCACTCGGCTCGGTGAAGGACCACGGCGCGCCCGATCCCTTGGCCTGGGTCGGCGTAGTCGTGGAGAGCGCGACGTAGTACGCGGAGTCAGCAGTCCATGCGGCGCCACCGAAGGCGTGCGTGACGATGGACTGGTCTAGGACGTTAGTGAAGGGCATTGAGGTTCCTTTCGGGTAGGGCGCACGCCCCCCGGAACGAGCCGGGGGGCGCTGTGCAGTGGCGGAACGGCTAGAACCGGCGTCCTGTCGGCCCACGGCACGGACCGAGGTGGAAGCGCAGTCGGACGCAGCGGACGAACTCTCCCTCAGGAAAGATCCACGAGCATCCGCAGCGATACCACCTCACGCCTTGGGCGCGTTCAGCGCGTTGACGCTCTGCACGCCGCCGAGTGCCTTGATGAACGAGTAGAGGGCGGCCATGCCCGCGGCAATCCCCGCCGCCGCGAAGTTCCGCGGGTGCGGAGGGGTGGTGAAGAGACCCGACCCAGCGAATGCGGCGGCTCCGGCCACGACCGCGTTCTCGAAGGCGGTGGCCCAAAATGACTTAGTGAACAGCTTCATCGTCTTGCCTTTCCGTTGTGTGTCCGAGTGCCGAACAGCGTCGGCACTCCTTTAGTGGCAGGCCGCGGACGGGTCGCCAGTCGTGGCGTCCGAACACGCAGTGCAGACGCGCGAGCCAGCGAGTCACCAAATGCGGGTGCATCGGTAGGGACTTGTCTCTTCGGTGCACGGTGTCCACGGAACGGGCTCACCCCTTGACTCCGGGACGACCAGACCGTCGACGGAGTGCCAGAACGTGGGATACGTCCACGAGTCGGAGTCAGCCCCAGCGTGGACGTAGTTGTACGGTGCCCACGCTGCTGCGAGGCGAGCGGCCGGGAAGCCGGGGGGTACCGTCGCGGCGACCTCTTTCACGAATGTGGAGGCGTATGTTTCGTACAGATTGTATTGCCAGCCGTGCCATGTGATCCCCACCGAGGCACTGAGGAAGGCCCGACCGCCCCATGCGGTTGCGCCTTCCCCGTAGGGGGTGCCAATCACCGCTGTGGAGGGCATGTATGTCGGACAGACGAAGGTCTCGGGTTCGCCCGCGGGTTGTATCGTGTGGACGATGGCGAGTTGCAGCGCCTTCGCCGAGCCACACGTCGAGGGCGACGGGGTAGCTCCCACCGAGCCGGAACCGGCCGTAAGGGGCACCGCGGTGAGGATGAGGGATGCTGCAAGGGCGCGCGGGAACCAACGCATGGGCTTTCCTTTCTTCTTGGGTGCTTTAGACGACGAGCTGACGGAAGTCGGCGTACGCGCCGATCGCGACGAGAGTGGAGAGATGGAATCGGCCTGACCCGTGGTCTCCCCACCTCGCGGACCACGAGTTTCGGAACCGGATCACGGTCTTCTCAGGGATGACCACGCCGGTTTCGGTGAGTGCCACTTTCTCCACGGCGGAGAGGTAGACCTCGTGGCCTCCCGCGAGTCCCGACCTCACCGCGGCTTGAAGCGCCTCAGGAGAGCCGTCCCCGTCGACAAACCCCGCGGCGTCAGGCTGCTCCCACGCGGTGAAATAGGGAATCCCCGCCAAGACGCCTGTGCGCTGCATCAGGGAAACGAGTGATGTCGCGCCGTGCGCGAGCGTGTCACCCTCGATCAGTTGAAGGCGCTCAAGCTCCGAGACGATGTACGGCCCGGACGATCCGCAATCGGTCGGAGGCCACTCGGTTTGCGGTGTCCCGGTCTGGTGGGTGCACTCCGCGTAGAACAGGATCGCTCCGATTTCGGCGTTCTTCGTGTCCTCGTAGGACCCGGCCGTCGCGAAGTGCAGGAACTCGTCTTCAGGAAGGAGGTTGGAGAGTGCGGCCATCGTGGCGTTCGCGGTGCAGTCTCCGAGGGCGTCCACGTCCGTGGCACCGTGGACCAGGTGCGAGACATAGATTCCCTGCGCGAAGAGGTCCTCTTGGTCCAAGACGGCCACCTTCGGCTCGTGTGTGACTTCGTGTAGCGGTCCTCCGTCATGGAAATGAAGGGACGCGAGGCGCGCGGGGGACTCAGGGACCGCGTAGCGGCCGTATGAAGGCATTGGTGCTCCTTGGGTCAGTGTTTGGGAAGGTCAGAGACGAGGCCGCGGACGTATTGCTCGGCTTCCCAGTCCGAATGACTGGCCGTATGAGCACCGCCAGCGCCGCGATGGTGCCAGCTGCACAGCCAGCGCAGGTTGGCGGCGCTCTCAACCCACTCTCCGACTGTCGTCCTTGTGGAGACGCCGGGGTAGTCCTTCTCCAACGCCGCCAAGTCGATCCCGTTTTGCAAGGAGAACTCGATGTGCGCGTGGTGAAGTTCGAGGCCGGACTGCTGGCCCGCGCCGTCGATCACGCACGGCTCCCCATTGGCGTCGCGGCATGTGGCGAAGCCGATGCGTTCCCCGACGTAGCAGCGTGCCGTCGCACGCGTGCGCCTGTGATACGCGGTGAAGTCGACGTAATGCGGGTCGTCCTCCCGCGGCGCGTGCTCGGGGAAATGGAGGAGGTAGCGGTGGGTCTGTACGGCGCTGTGCGCCGGTACCTCAGTCGTCACTCCACTGCTCATTCCACTCGTCATGCCACTCCGCCGCGTAGAAGACCGGACCACAGTAGGGATGCGCGCGTTCGCACATCCCCTGGATGTGCTCCATGGGACCCCCGGTCGACTCAAGTACGAACCTCTGGGAGACGCGGATCTCAGCGCCATCGAGAGGACACCGCATCACTCCTCCTGGAGTCGCGCGAGGTGAACCGCACAGAGTCCGAGAGGGGAGACTGCGCGGCGGTAGCACCGGGGCAGTTCCACGTCGGAACTGTGCGGTACCTCCCACGCACGTGACCAGCACCGCTCGTCATCTTCCGGAGGTGACGCGGGTCCCATAGCCGGGAGTGTCATCGCACCTCGTCCACGATCCCGAGCTTCAGCGCTTCGTCCGAGTCGAGCCACCAGTTCTTGCGCTTCCAGCGGTTCCGCAACTGCGTGACGCTGAGCTTCGAGCGCTCGGCAAATATGGACAGGATGCGCGTCTGGATCTTCTTCAAGAACTCCACCTCGTCCTCGATCTCCCCCATCGTCCCCATTGCCGCGGCCTGGACCTCGTGAATCAAGATGTAGGACTCCCTGCCCATGGTGCGCACGTCTCCCGCTTGAAGCAGCACGCCACCCATGCTCGCCGCGTACCCGCGTGCGGTGGTGGTGACGTGCCACCCCTTGGCTCGCATCGTGACGATGTGGTCGAACAACGCCATCCCTTGAATGACCCCGCCTCCGGGGCTGAACAGCTCAATGGTGAGCCGACCCGGCTCTTCGGTACGGTCCCAGTGATTGAGCTGGTCGATGCACTTCTGCACGTTGGCGAGGTCGACCACTCCGGTAAAGCGGTACACGTGGTGGTAGTGGTCCCCGACGAGCTCCTTCTCGCGCTTCTCATTCTCCCGGTCGCGTTCGATGGCAGCCTTCACCAAACGCAGCTCGACCTCCTGCGCCTCGGCGGCGGCCTTACGTGCCTCGGCCTGCGCCTTTTCGGCCTCCGCTGCCGCTTTGATTCGAGCGGCGTCCGCCTCGGCACGCGCCTTCTCGGCTTCGGCCCGCGCCTTTTCTTCCTCAGCTTCCGTGGGAACACGGTCGTCAGGCATGTCGTCGCCTTTCTACTCACCGCCCTTTTGGACATAGGCGTCTGCGAACTCCGTCCCCGTCTCTGCCAAGAGTGCGTCGATGTCGTCCATGAGCTCGTCGAGTTCCGCAAGGCGTTCGCGTGCGGCCTTCGCTTCCTCAGACTGGACTGCCTCTTCCGCGAGTGCGGTCATCTCCTCGCGCTGAGTGCGGTGGGCGTGAACCTGTTCGGACATGTCAACTCTCCTAGGATGCGGACGGCCTCGCGTTCGAGGTTCTCGACGGACTCGTTCACTACGCGGTAGTCAAACTCGTAGTCGTCCAGCGCGTGCTCGCTGGGGTGGTCGTTGAGTGCGCTTACACCGGGCCGTGTCAGGCGCACAACGATCCCTCCCCGCTCGCGGATGGCATCCGCTTCGTTGGGGAACCGCACGTCCGAGACGACGATCCTCCCAGCAGATGGGGTTCTGAGTAGGGTGTCCACCCAGACGTTCTCACCGAGGTGCCGGCGGCCGCCTTCGGTCCCGAGGCGTTGAAGGAGTGCCCGCACCTCGCCATACGCCTTCGCCTCCTCCCAGCCAAAGGCGTCGACGAGTTGTGCCACCGAGGCAACCCCGTCGTCGATGCGCACCAGCGGATCGAGTGCGTAGAGGATCGCCCGGACGGGATCAGCAAAGCCGCGGCGTTCGTAGCCGTACCGCTCGAAGATCGCAGCGAGGGTGTCCTTCCCGGTACGCGCATAGCCCGCGATGCCGATTAGGGACTCGCGGTAAAAGCGCGATTCCGTGACGCGGTAACACGGCAGCCCGATGGATTCGGCAACATGTCGCTCCAGCAGCGCCCCGGCCGACCTCTCCCAGCCTGGAAGGAATGCGATCGCGTCACAGGAGCACAGAGCCACAAGGTCGCGTCGGAGCGCCGCCTGTTTGGTGGTGTACCCGCCTTCCCTGTCCATGTCGGCTGGTGAGACCGGGACGTGAGAGTGTGACCGCAGCAGCTCGCTGGCCGCGTCCAGCGCCGGGTAGTTGAAGTCCGGCACCCCGGTCATGGGTGCCGACAAATACACGCGCACTAGTCCGCTACCTCGACCGGATCCTCTGTATCCTCATCGTCTTCCTCGGCCGCACGGATGCTCAGTTCCGTGGTCTGGCGATCCATCCAGCGAGCGGCGAGGTCACTCCACGCCTCCGCCAACGCGCACGCAGCGGCCACGTCCTCCTCGCTGGCACGCCCTGCGGTCAATGAGTCCGACGCGTAGCTCAATACCCGGCGCGCCTGGCCGAGGCACTCGTCTACGCACAGATCCCAGGACGAGAGAGGGTCTGTCACTTACCAACCCTCGGCTGAACGATCTGCGCAGAACACCGGGGCCTGCCACGCAATCCCGTGCTCGGGGGTGACGACGGCCATCGCCTGTTGGGGGGGTTCGGGGCTGAAGTTGTTGAGCTTGGCGTACTCGTCCCAACCCTTTAGGGTCCCGTTTATGATGAGCCCCGGAGTAGGAATGAGCTGGTGCCAGTGTCCCATCCAGAGGGTGTCAAAGGGGCGCCCGGTCGTCATGTGCACCTCGGCCTTGCGAGCCCGCATTCGCATGATGGGAGGCCAGATGCCGCCAATGCCATGGCCGCCGGTTACCTGGTCGCCGTGAGTAAGGAGGTGGCCTCGCCCGTACACCTGGAACCATGCGTCCGCGGCTTCCGGCACGTGGAAGGTGACCCGTGTGTTGGAGCGAAACTCGCGCTCAAGGAGCTTCGCGAAGAGCCAGTCTAGGTTGTCGCGCGCCCGCAGCTTCGCTCGGGGCTTGCGCGTCTGGCGCCCGTGATTGCCAGGGACGGCGACGACGTGCACCTTGCCGAACTCGTCGCACAAGAGAGAAACAGCCGCAGCCTCTTGTTCTAGCCAGTAAAGCAGCGAGCCGAACAGCACGTCCGCGTTCGTCTCACGGAGCTCGTCGTGGATCACCCCAGAGAAGGCGTCACCCCCGAGCATCAGGACAACCCCGTCGTAGGTGAGGCCCGCGAGATAGTCGCGTGCCAGACGCACGACGTTGCGCGCCCAACGTTCCAGTCGCGCGGTCGCGATCTCGCGGTTGTAGGCGTTGAGGCCGTCCATCTCGGCCGGGTTGACGACCTCATCGAAGTGCTGATCCGACTGAAGAAGCATCAGGGTGGCGTGATTACCGCCCTTCGGTTTGGGAGGTCCGAGCCAGCGGGGAATGCGAACTTCGGCCGCGTCCAGCCGGGATGCCAGGTCGGCAACTTGTTCCAGCTCTGCGATGGTCTGCGTCAGGGCTGCGACGCGGGACCGAAGACGCTCGTTCTCTCGCCGGACCTCGGCCGTGGCGGCCTTCGTGGCGTCCGCCGCGGCCTGGATGGCGGCGAACTCCGACAGATCGGGACTAGTCACTGAAACACGAGCACTTCCGGGCCCGGTGCGCTAGGCAGTTCTGCCAGTTCACCACGGACCCTTCGGCGTGTCGCTCCAGCCACATTGCGAGGGCCTGGTTGGTGATGATGTTGGTGTCCGTGGCGCACGCTGCATCCCACTGGGCGCGTTCCTCGTCAGAAAGCTGCGCCAGGATCGGCCCCAGCTTGCACGGGGGAGTCCGGGGGCGACTCAGCTTGTAGAACTCCGACAGATCCACATTCGCTGGCACGTGTAACCTCCTGCTCGGACGATAGGGACGGTGTGGCGATGGGGCGCGTGTCGGCCACCATATAATGGGCATATGTGCTCGGTCCCGACCTGTGATCGACGAATGGCAGCTCGGGGCTGGTGCAAAGCGCATTACGCCAGGTGGCTCCGATCCGGCGACGTACAAGAAGACCAGCCGATTCGGAAGGCACAAGGGGGCCGTCGACGTACCGAGACTGCTCCGTGCGGCACGTACGCGGCCTATCAACAACATTGTCTTCGCGGGGAATCGCCCTGTGCTGCCTGTCGCACGGCGAACAATCGGTACAAGCGTGACCACGAGGCCCGATATCGAAAAACGGTAGCCGGTATTGCCTCAAGCCGACGGCGGGCCCTGAAGTACCGGGCCGGCATGACGCCGGAGCAAATCCAAGCAGTTCTTGCGACACAGGGTTACGCCTGTGCTATCTGTGGCTCGACGACCCCCGGCGGCCAGGGCACCTGGCACATGGATCACGACCATTCATGCTGTCCGGGGTGGCGATCATGTGGGCGTTGCTTCCGGGGTCTTTTGTGTGTCCGGTGCAACATGGCCCTCGGACTCCTCGACGACGACTGCAACCGGCTCCGAGCGGCTGTGCGCTACTTGACCAGCGCCAAACGCCGCAAGGATTTCCTCGCCTCGCATTGACGCTTGGCTAGCACTGAGGGCGTCCGCATCCGTATCTGCGTTCGCGTAGATGGACAAGGCGAACACGTAGTAGACGCCGATCTGGACCCAGAAGTGCGGAAAGACGAACATGATGACTGAGCCAGCCACGAAGTTGAGCACCCAAAAGTACATCGCCCATCGGTGGAACCGGAACTGGGTCCGCGGGTTGTGCTCAAAATCCTTGAGGAGATGCCGCGCCCACCCGTGTCTGCGCATCAGTGCACCACAAACGGGAGGATGACTGCCGCGATCATTGCCGCCGCCGCAACGACGCCAGCGGCCCAGGCAACGTGGCCGCGGAATCGCCTGTGGCTCTCGGCGAGCGCGCGTTCGTTCGCAGCGTCATGTTCAAGGGGAACGATGCGCGCCTCTACCTCGTCGACGCGCGAGTGAATCTGACGGAGGTCCTCCTTCGTCGCCATTGTTCCCAACCGACGGCCAAGACCCGCGAGCACGGCGTCGGTCTTGTCGAAGCGATGCAGGATGTCCTGCTTCAGGTCTTGAAACACTTCCTTAGCGGTCCAGGTGTCTGTACCCATCTCACACCTTTGCTTCCAATGCTGCGACGCGCAGAGCCAGTTCGGCAGTCGGGTCTTCGTGGACGTAGCGCTTGCCGAGCTTGACGCCGAACCACGTCCCGCAGAAGTTGGCGACGGACACCCCCGCCACGACTCCGATCATCAACGCGGGGTGGTGGCCGTTCAGCGCGTCGAGGGTTTCCAACGTAACGAGTATCCCGGCCCCCCATCCGAGGGTGTCGAGGAGTCCTGAGAGCAGCGCGCGGTTGCGTGCCTCGGCCATCGTCAGAAGGACCGAGATCACGTCCGCAAGGATCATGGCGAGAGACGCAAGAAGGATCGTGAGCAGCATCACGCCACCTGCACGAACACGATGGCAAAGGTATGTGTCGGTCCGTCCATCATCGTGACCTCAACGAATCCTGTGCGCTCTTGAGCACCGGCGCGCCCCACCCAGTAGCCGTCGACCGGCGGATAGCTCCCCTGTGCGGTAGCGGCGCGGAAGGACCCCCACGGGATGGTCGTCTCTGCCCACCCGTTGCCGTGGGCGTCCGTGGGGAATCGCACCGTTACGACTGAGCTGACTGGCTCAACCGGCGCAGGGGCCGGTGTCGGGACGGACGTGGAGAATAGCGTGGCAAGGGCCCCCGCAGTCCCGAACCAGACCGAATAGTCGACGAGTGCCGGGATGCCCGCCACGGTGAGATTGTCGCCAGCCTGCCACGCCTCACCGAAGCCTGGGTTGGACGAGTAGTCCGCCACCCAAAGCGCGCAGCGAATCCGTCCGTTTGGAAGCGTCGATGCCGAACCGTAGTCAAGTTCTTTGGCGGCTGTCGCGTTGATCGCCGCGAGGAAGGTGTTCTGCCATGTCGCTGTCGTGTTGGTCTCGCTGTCCAGGACGCGCGCTTTATCGCCGGCGACCGAGAGGAAATGCGCCGCTTCCGCCAGGGCTGTCGTGAAGTCGGCGAAGTGATAGGCGATCACCGGAATGCCGACCCCCTCGAAGCCCGCTACGTCGGTCGCGTAATAGGGGTTGACGTAACTCGTCCCTTCGGTCGCCTTCACGACCACGCCAATGACGTGGACGGGTGTCGCCGCAACGGCCGCGTATGTGATCGGCTTGCCTGTGGGGTGTTGGTAAGAAGAGATATCGAGAATGACGTTGGCGACCATGTGGCCTCTTTCA
>Ga0078972_1010222_pt1 | contig 17750 bp, 14 predicted proteins | sample YelNatPaOPGAMG01_FD_67568 | JGI IMG/M metagenome (GOLD analysis project Ga0078972, IMG submission 67568) | Hot spring thermophilic microbial communities from Obsidian Pool, Yellowstone National Park, USA - OP-RAMG-01 (SPADES assembly) (version 2) | ecosystem: Environmental > Aquatic > Thermal... | reverse complement strand
AAATATACTTATAATTATTTTAAATTTTATAATTAAATAAAAAATTTTAAAAAATATTTGAATAGTAATTTATTCATTATTTAATATTTAAATTGCTTTAAAAAAATAAATAATAAATCTAGTGGCTACTTAATGTTACTATAATTAATAATTAATTTATTATTTAAAATGGATAATCATATTTTAGAAATAAAAAATAAAATAGAAAATGAATCATATGCTAAAATTTTTAATATAAAAATTGAAGAGCTAAGAGAAGGATATTCCAAAGTTTCAATGTTAGCAAGAAAAGACTTTAATAATATGTTTTCCATAATTCAAGGAGGAGCCATATTTTCTCTTGCCGATTTTGCATTCGCGGCTGCTGTAAATGCATATAAAAGTATGGCTGTAGCGGTAAATATAAATATAAATTATATTAAGTCAGCTATAGAAGGTGATACCTTAACTGCAGAAGCAATTGAAATAAGCAGAGGGAAAAGAGTTTCTACTTACATCATAAGTGTTAAAAATGATAAAGATGAATTAATAGCTTCAATTCATGCATTAGCATTCATAAAACATTCCGATAAATAACCAAAATAGTAAAAATTTAAATAAATTTATTAAAAAAATCAAGGGGGGATTAAATGGAAACTTTGGTACCTAACATGAGCCATAAAAGGCATTTACCAAAAAATCCAAATATTATTCATAAGGAAAAATTAAATTTTCAAGATAAATTAGCTTTATGGATAACAACAGGAATTGGCACAATGTATGCTGTTTATTTTTTTGCTGTTTTTATGGCAGCTTGGATGTTATGGCAAACTCACTTTACAAGTAAGCCTTTTGATCCATATCCATTTGCATTTTTGTTGTTTATTGGTAATATTATACAACTTTTACTTATGCCTCTTATAATGGTTGGACAAAATATACAAGGAAGGCATGCAGAAATAAGAGCAGAAGAGGAATATAAAACAACAATGACAAGCTATCAAGATATTGAACATATATTAGCTCACCTTGATGCTCAAGACAATGAACTTTTAAAACAAACAAAATTACTTGAAGAACTTATTAAATATAGAAATAAAAAAGAATAATTAAAAAATAAAATCATGGATAATTTTTTTAATGAATCTGAAAATATTTTAGGTATTTCTCAAGAGGAAGCAAAAAGAAAATTAAAGCTTGAAGGTTATAATGAAATTCCTTCAAAGAAAAAATATGGGTTATTATATTTACTTTTAGAGGTTATAAAAGAACCAATGTTTTTACTTCTTCTAATTACTGGTGCAATTTACTTATTTTTAGGTAATAAAGAAGATGCAATTATGCTTGTCTCTTTTATAGTTGTTATTGTTAGCATAACTATTTATCAAGAAAGAAAAACAGAAAAGGCTTTAGAAGCTTTAAAGAATCTTTCGAGCCCAAGAGCATTAGTAATTAGAGATGGTAAACAAATAAATATAGCTGGTCGTGAAGTAGTAACTGGTGATATTATAATTTTAAAAGAAGGGAATAGGGTACCAGCAGATGCTGTCGTTATTTCAAGCTCAAACTTATTAATCGATGAATCACTTCTTACTGGTGAGTCAATACCTGTTAAAAAAACTGAACTTTCTGATAAAAATTTTTCCAAAATTAATAATGAATCTGGAAGTAATTATGATTCTTTTATATATTCTGGAACTTTAATCATACAAGGTCATGGAATTGCAAAAGTTGTTGCAACTGGTGTAAAAACTGAGATAGGTAAAATAGGTAAAACGCTAAAATCAATTAAAGATGAAGAAACTCCATTACAAAAAGAAACAAAAAAAATAGTAAAAAATGTACTTTTTATTGCTATAGCACTTTGTGTTGCTATTGTGCTTATTTATGGTTTTACGAGGGGTAATTGGTTTAATGGTTTTTTAGCAGGATTATCATTAAGTATGGCTATGATTCCTGAAGAATTTTCTGTCGTACTTTTAATATTTCTTACTATGGGTGCTTGGAGAATATCTAAAAAAGAAGTTTTAACTAGAAAAGCATCCGCAATTGAGACTTTAGGTTCTGCATCAGTATTGTGTGTTGATAAAACAGGAACTTTAACTTATAACAAGATGACTTTAGGAAAAATTTTTTCAGAAGGAGAATTTTTTAATATAGCTAATAATAATTTAAGCAACATTCCTGAAAATTTTCATAATTTATTAGAATATAGTATTCTTGCAAGCCAAAGAGATCCTTATGACCCAGTTGAAAGTGCTATAAAGCAAGTTGGAGAAACATATTTAGCAAACTCTGAGCATTTACATAATTATTGGAATTTGGTTAAGGAATACCCTCTTTCAAAAGAAATTACAGCACTTTCTCATGTGTGGGAATCAGCAGATAATAAAAATTATATAATTGCTGCTAAAGGGGCACCTGAATCAATATTAGATTTATGTCATTTGGATGAAAATAAAAAAAATGACCTCTTAAATATAGTAATGCAGCTTGCTGATGAGGGTTATAGAGTTTTAGGGGTAGCAAGTGCAATATTTTCAAAAATTGATATTCCAGAAAATCAACATGACTTTAATTTTAAATTTCTTGGATTTTTAGGATTTAACGATCCAATTAGAGAGAATGTACCTGATACTATTAGAGTATGTTATGAGGCAGGGATAAGAGTAATCTTAATAACTGGAGATTATCCAGGAACTGCTGTAAATATTGCAAAACAAGTCCATTTAAAAAATCCTCAAAATTTTATAACTGGTAATGATATCGATAATATTAGTTTTGAAGAATTAAAACAAAAAGTGAGAAATATAAATATTTTTGCAAGAATTATGCCTCAACAAAAATTACAAATAATTAATGCATTTAAGGCAAATGGTGAAATTGTTGCCATGACTGGTGATGGAGTAAATGATGCTCCTGCTTTAAAAGCAGCTCATATTGGTATAGCAATGGGAGGTAGAGGAACTGATGTTGCAAGAGAGGCTGCATCCCTTGTGCTTTTAAATGATGATTTTTCTTCTATAGTTGAAGCAATAAAGTTAGGAAGAAGGATTTATAATAATCTTAAAAAAGCAATGTCTTATATTTTATCAATACATATACCAATTGCACTTTTATCTTTAATACCTGTTATATTTAAACTTCCAATTTTGTTACTTCCTGCCCATATTGCTTTTATGGAGATAATTATTGATCCATCTTGCTCTACTGTTTTTGAAGCACAAAAAGAAGATACTAATATAATGAAAAATAAACCAAGAAATATTAATGAATCTATGTTTAATAAAAAAGTTTTATTATGGAGCATAATAAATGGATTTAGCATATTTATTGTAACAATTTCAATATTTTTAATTGCTTTAAAAAGAGGAGTGACTAGTGACGAAGCAAGAACTTTAACTTTTACATCTTTGGTATTAGCTAACCTTGCTTTAATTGCAACTAATTCTTCTTGGTCTCAAAATATAATTAAGATTTTTAAGTCAAAAAATAAATCATTATATTTTGTAATAGCAATTGCGCTTATTTTATTAATATTAATACTTTATTTACCAACTTTAAGAAGTTTGTTTCATTTTTCAAAGTTAGGATTTAATGATTTTCTTCTATGTTTATTATTAGGGTTTGTAATAACTTTGTGGTTTGAATTTATTAAATTTATTAATAATAAGTTAAAATTTAGCAAATAATTAATTAACACATTAATTAATTAATACATAATTTATACCAATATTTTTATATTTATTTTATTATTTTAATTGGCATCTCTTTTATTTATTTTAATTGACAAAGCAGTAATTAGATATATAATTCATTTTTATGATTTTTTTTAAGTATTATTTTTTGGTTTTATATTTTTAAATTACAATTTAAATAAATTATAATTTAATTTAAATATTAATAATTTTTATTATTTTAGAAAAAAAGTAAAAATAAGAAGCATTAAGAAAGAAGTATAAAATATGGTTTATTATTATTCTTTAAATAATGATGAGCTGTATAAAGAATTAAATGTTTCAGATAATGGTCTTACAGATGAAGAAGCAAAAAAAAGGCTAGAAATATATGGTCCAAATCTTATAAAAGAAAAGAAAAAAAGACCATTAATATTAAGGTTTTTAGATAATTTCATCCATCTTCTTGCAATAATTTTATGGATAGCAGCTATTCTTTGTTTTATTCCAAGGGTTGATATGCCACAGCTTGGATATGCAATTATTTTAGTTATAGTAATTAATGCAATATTTAGTTTTTTACAAGAATTTAGAGCAGAAAGAGCTCTTGAAGCATTAAGTAAAATACTTCCATCAACTGCAAGAGTTTTACGTAGTGGTGAAGTAAAAGAAATACCTACAAGTGAACTTGTACCTGGTGACATATTAATATTAAATGAAGGTGATAATGTCTCAGCTGATGCAAGAATTATAGAATGTTTTGATTTAAGGACTAATAATTCAGTCTTAACTGGAGAATCAGATCCTCAAAGGAAAAGTGCTGTTCCGATAATAAATAGAGAGGTTGACCCTTTAAGACTTACTAATGTTGTTTATGCAGGGACAAGTATATCTTCTGGAATGGGTAAGGCTATAGTTTATGCAACTGGAATGCAAACAGAGTTTGGGAAAATTGCTAATATTACACAATCAGTTAAGGAAGAGCTTAGCCCTTTGCAAAAGGAAATAAATAATGCAAGTAAATTGCTGGTTTATATTGCAATTGGGGTTGGAATCTTATTTTTTATACTATCAATATTTATAATTAAATTAGGTTTTTTAGCTTCTTTTGTTTTTGCAATCGGTATTATTGTTGCTTTTGTTCCAGAAGGGTTACTTCCAACTGTTACTCTAGCTCTTGCGATGGGTATACAAAGAATGGCAAAAAGAAATGCTTTAATTAAGAAACTTTCTTCAGTAGAAACTTTAGGAAGTACAACAGTAATTTGCACTGATAAGACAGGTACTTTAACTCAAAATGAGATGACAGTAAAAGAAATATGGTTTAATGGAAATAATTATGAGGTTACAGGAGTAGGTTATAATCCTGAAGGAAGTTTTATATTAAACGGTAAAGAAGTTAGCAATGAATATTTAAAAACTAATTTTAATAAATTTTTAAAAGCAATATCTTATTGTAATAATTCAAAGCATATAAAAGATAAAAATTCAAATCAATGGGTAATTAAAGGTGATCCAACAGAGGGAGCTTTACTTGTTGTTGCAAAAAAAGCAGGGTTTGATTATCAAACTGAGTTAAAAAATGAACCTATGATTTATTTACTCCCGTTTGATTCTAATAGAAAAAGAATGACTTCAATACATGAAACAGAAAAAGGCATATTTGCTTTTACAAAAGGAGCTCCTAAAGAGATAATCTCACTTTGTAATAAAATTGAGATTAACGGAAAAATTGAAGAATTAAATGAGCAAAAACTACAAGAAATATTAAAAGTTAATGATGAATATGCAAAAAAAGCATTAAGAGTACTTGGGGTTGCTTATAAAGATTTAACAAATTATAAGGAAGAATATAATATTGAAAAAGTAGAGAAAGATTTAATATTTTTAGGGCTCGCTGCAATGATTGATCCTCCAAGACCTGAAGTTGAAGCAGCAGTTCAAGAATGTTTTAAAGCAGGAATAAAAATAATTATGATAACAGGCGATTATGGGCTTACTGCTGATGCTATTGCACGAAAAATTGGGATAATTAAAGGTGAATCAAAAATTTATCTTGGTACCGATATTGAAAAAATGAGTGAGGATGAGCTAAGAAATATTTTAAAGCTTGATAATATTATTTTTGCTAGAGTTTCTCCAGAGCATAAAATGAAAATTGCTCAAGCATTAAAGAAAAATGGTGAAATTGTTGCCATGACTGGTGATGGAGTAAATGATGCTCCTGCATTAAAAGCTGCTGATATTGGTATAGCAATGGGTATTTCTGGAACTGATGTAGCTAAAGCTGCTGCAGATATGATTTTAACTGATGACAATTTTGCAAGCATTGTAAATGCAATTGAAGAAGGAAGAACTGTTTTTGAAAACTTAAGAAAATTTATAGGTTATATATTAACAAGTAATATTCCTGAAGCAGTTCCATTTATAATGATGGTAATATTTAAAATTCCACTTCCACTTACAGTAATGCAAATATTAGCAATAGATTTAGGTTCTGATATGCTTCCAGCTCTTGCATTAGCAGCTGAATCTCCTGAACCTGGGATTATGAACAAACCGCCTAGACCTAGGAAGGAAAGACTTTTAACTGGAAAAAGTTTAGCAAAAGCATATCTGTTTTTAGGACCAATTGAAGCTTTGGTTGCAATGATTGCATTTTTAATAGTTTATTTCGACAATGGCATTACATTTTCAAAATTAAAACAAATTGGAGTAAATCCAGCTAATTATATAAATGATAATGTTTATAAAACTGCGACTACTGCAAATCATGCTTCGATAATTATGACTCAAATTGGGAATGCTTTTGCTTGGCGTTCAAATTATGATTCTGTATTTAAAGTTGGATTTTTTAAAAACAAATTACTTTTCTTGGGCATTTTAGGTGAAATAATAATAATAAATATATTAATATATGTTCCAAAAGTAAATACTATATTTAATCATTATCCTTTAAGTTGGCATTATTGGTTAATACTTATGACATTTATTCCATCGGTTTTAATTTTTGAGGAATTAAGAAAGTTATTAGTTAGAATTTTTACAAGAAAGAAAAATTTATCTTTAGCAAATTTAAAAAAATAAATATAATTATATATATATTAATTCATTTTTTTAAGATTTAAGATTGAAGAAATATTTAATCTTAAATAAAAATTAAAGATTAAAAATTATATTTATTTAAAAAAATTAAAATAAATTAATTAAAATAAATTTTAAATAAAAAAAATATTTAAGAGGTTTTAAAATGCATATAATTATAATAGGGTGCGGCAGAGTTGGTTCACAAACAGCAAATTTACTTTCTGAAGCAGGCCATGATGTTAGTATTATTGATTTAGATCCCAAATCTTTCAGGAGATTAAATAAAAGTTTTAATGGGAAAAAAATAATTGGTTTTGGTTATGATAAAGAAGTTCTTGAAAGTGCTGGCATAGAAGAAGCTGATGCATTTGCAGCTTTAACTCATGGAGATAATAGAAATATTGTTTCTGCTTTAATTGCAAAAAGAGAATATAGGGTGCCTATAGTTATTGCAAGGATATACGATCCTGTAAGGGCAATAGTATATAATCAATTAAATATTACTACAATATCTCCAACAAGATGGGGAGCAAATAAAATAAAAGAGCTTATTTGTCAAAAAGATATTAATTCACAACTTAGTTTAGGTAATGGTGAAGTTGAAATAATTGAAGTTGAAGTCCCATATAATTTTAAAGGATTAACTTATGGGAAAATAAATGTTCCAGGTGAAATAATGGTAATTGCTGTTACAAGACTTGGAAGAGCTTTTGTTCCTTTAGCCGATTCTATAGTGAAAGAAGGAGATATAATGCTTTTATCTGTAGCTTCGGAATCAATTCCTAAATTAAAAGATTTTATTGGTTTAAAAGTTGGAGGAAACTTATGAATATTTTAATTGTTGGTGCTGGTAAAGTAGGAAGAAAATTAGCTAGAGATATGATTGAAAGAGGTCATAAAGTAAAATTAGTTGATAAGGATGAATTAGTTTGTGAAAAAATTGAAAAAAAAGGTGATTTAGAGGTCATTTGTGGAGATGGATGCGATCCATTAGTTCTCGAATTAGCAGGAATTAAAATTGCAGATATTGTTGTAGCAGTCACAAAAGATGACGAAGATAATCTTGTAATTGCTCAGTTAGCGAAATTGCAACCAAACAAGCCAAAAGTAGTTTCTGTTGTTAATCATCCTAAAAATGAGTGGCTTTTTAATAAAAAATGGGGAATTGACGCATCATTATCTCAGACATCTATTTTAACCGATTTAATAGAACAACAAATACCAGATATAAACGAAAATAATTAAAATAATTTAAAGATATTGATGGATTTTCAGGATAAAGAAAATTTTAAAAAAAATATTTTATTACCTTTCTTGCAAAAAATTAAAGAAGAATTTTTACTTGAACAAAATAATTACAAATATATATACAGATATGAAATTGAAATTAAAAACTCTCCAAAAACATACTTCAACCCTTTAAATTGGTTAATACTGCAAAAAGAAAAAACAAAAGTTTATTGGTCTAATAAAGATGATAACTTTAGTTTTTCAGGCATAGGATGCTCTGACAGTTATGTTTTAAATATAGAAAATGAAAATGTTAACTATAAATATTTAGTTAAAAATATTTTTGATAATATAAAAATAAAAGTTGCGAATTCAAATGAAAATTTAAAGTATTTTGGATGCTTATCCTTTGATGAAAATGATAAAGCAGATTTAGTTTGGCATTCTTTTGGAAAAATATATTTTTTTTTACCAAAATTAGAATTATATAAAAAAAATGGAAAAATATATTTAGCTTGCAATATTTTATTTAATCCAAATAATTTAAAATCTAAAAAAGAAATTTTAATAGATTTAGAAAAATTTTTTGAAAAAATTGAACCATATGAATTTAATAATTATGAAATTAAAATTATAGATAAAATAAAATATATAAATAGAAAAGATATACCTAAAAAACAATTATGGATAAAAAATATAAAAAATATTATTGCTAATTTTAATTTTTATAAAATAAAAAAAATTGTTTTATCTAGAGAAACAATCTTTAAATTAAAAGACATCATTGATCCTATTTTAGTATTTGCATCTTTAAAAAAGTTAAATTTTAGTACTTATGATTTTTATTTTCAAAATGATAATCTAAGTAGCTTTTTTGGTTGCTCGCCAGAATTACTTTATTTAAGGCAAGATAATAAGATTTTTAGTGAGGCAATTGCTGGGACAATTTTAATAGGTAAAGATTTAAATGAAGAAAATAAATTTAGTAATTACTTATTAAAATCAAAAAAAGATTCAAATGAATATAAATTTGTATATAATTCAATAAAGAATGACTTAAATAAAATTTGTAGTGATGTTAAAGTTTTAAAGGAAAAGGAGATACTTAAATTAAGTTACGTGCAACATATTTATAGCCTTTTTGAAGGGTATTTAAAGGAAAATGTAGATGATTATAAAATAATTTCCGTAATTCATCCTACTCCAGCTGTTTCTGGTTTTCCAAAAAGAAATATAAAAAATTTAATAAAAAAATATGAGAATTATTATAGAGGTTTTTATTCTGGACCAGTTGGATGGATAAGTAAAAATAGTTCAGAGTTTACTGTTGGGTTAAGATCTGCAATCATAAATAAAAAAACAATGGCTATTTTTTCTGGAGCAGGTATTGTCAAAGAATCTAATCCAGAAAATGAATGGAATGAACTTGAAAATAAAATTTCTTTGTTTTTAAAATTATTAGAAAAAGTTGAAGAATAAAATAATTATTATCAATTTTATTATTGATTAAATTTAAACTTATGAGCAATAATTTAAATTATCTTTGGGCACAACTATTAATTGAAGAATTTACTAGAAATAAAATTGATTATTTTTGTATTTCTCCAGGTTCAAGGTCAACACCTTTAGTGGCGGCTGTTGCTAGAAATGAAAAAGCAAAAAAGAATATTTTTTTTGATGAAAGAGGATGTGCGTTTCATGCACTTGGTTATGCAATAGCTAAAAATAAGCCTGCTGTTGTTATAACTACTTCAGGCACAGCAGTTGCAAATTTATTTCCTGCAATTATTGAAGCATCTTTAAGCAAAATACCAATGATAATTTTAACTGCAGATAGACCACCAGAACTACTCGATGTTGGAGCTAATCAAACTATAGACCAAGATAAAATATTTGGTAAGTATGTAAAATGGAGCTTTAATTTTCCTTGTCCCGATGAAAATATAAATCCCAAAATGATATTAACCACAGTTGATTACTGTGTTTATTTAAGTAATAATTCTCCTTCAGGCCCAGTTCATTTAAATTTTATGTTTAGAGAACCATTAGAACCTATTCAATTAGATCAAAATTATTTATTTGAAAATTATGCTAAAGATATTAAAAAATGGTTTGAAAATAAGAGACCTTATACTATTTATGAATACTCTAAAAAAATTTTTAATGATGTAAAAGTTTTAAAAGAGATAAGTAGCATAATTAATAAAGAAGAAAAGGGTCTTATTTCGATTGGGAAAATTAAAAATGATGAAGATAAAAAATCAATCTTAAAATTTATAAAAAAAATAAATTGGCCAGTTTATGCTGATATTTCTTCTAATTTAAGACTTAATGATTATATTGGCACAAATATAATAAAACATTTTGACCAAGAATTATTATCAAAAGAATTTAATAATAAAGTTAGCCCTGAAACGGTTATTCATTTTGGAGAAAGAATAACATCTAAAAGATTTGATCAATTTTTAAATGATAATAAGCCAAAAAATTATATAATTATTAAAGATAATCCAATTAGATATGATCCTGCACATATAATAACTATGCATATTGAATGCGATATATCTTATTTTTGTAATAATATTTTAAAATTAATTGAATTTAAGAAAGAAAATAATTTTAAAAATTTTTATGAAGAAAAAGCAAAAAAAGCTCAAGAAATTATTGAAGAAAATTTAGAAAATGAAAATGAATTAAAAGTAAATGAAATTTTTATTTCAAGATGTATTTCCAAAGAGATACCTAACAATTCTTGCTTATTTTTATCTAACAGTATGCCTATAAGAGATTTGGAACTTTATGGGGAAAGTAGTAAAAAAAATATAATTATTGGAGTAAATAGAGGAGCAAGTGGTATAGATGGAATTATTTCATCTGCAGCTGGATTTGCTAATGGTTCAAATAAATTATGCACTCTTCTTATTGGAGATTTAGCCTTTATTCATGATATTAATTCTCTTTTAACTATAAAATCATTAAATGTTCCTATGATAATAGTGCTAATTAACAATAATGGTGGTGGGATTTTTGATTTTTTAAATATTTCAAAATATGAAGATATTTTTGAAAAATATTTTGTTGCTCCACATAATTTATCCTTTAAGGATTTAGCAAAATCATTTGATTTAAATTATTATTCAGTATTTAATAATGAAGATTTTGTACATTGCTACAAGAATTCTTTAAAAATTGCAAAAATAAATTCAAAATCTTCATTAATTGAAGTTTTTACTGAAAGAAAATTAAATCTACAAATTCGAAAAAAAATAAAAAAAGAAATTATTCAAATGCTAGAGCAATAAAGATATTATAAATTGCCTTTAATTTATTATTTTAATTTTAATTTTGGCTTTATTAATTTTGACTTTAATTTAAATTTTTAAATAAAAATTTTAAGGAGTTTAAAATGCTTAAAATAAATTGGCAAGAAATTGGAAAATACAAAGATATTAAATATCATAAATTTGAAGGTATTTCAAAAATTACTATAAATAGACCAGAAGTAAGAAATGCTTTTAGACCACTAACAATAATGGAAATTTCAGATGCGTTAAGAGATTCAACTTTTGATAAAGAAATAGGAGTTATCATTTTAACAGGCGAAGGAGATAAAGCATTTTGTTCTGGCGGTGATCAGAAAATTAGGGGTAATGCAGGGTATAAAGATGAAGCTGGTAGTGAAAGTTTAAATGTTTTAGAACTTCAAAGACAAATAAGAACTTGTCCAAAACCAATCATAGCAATGGTTGCAGGATATGCTATTGGTGGCGGTAATGTTTTGCAACTAGTTTGTGATTTAACTATTGCTGCAGAAAATGCGGTTTTTGGGCAAACAGGGCCTAAAGTTGGTTCATTTGATGGTGGTTATGGTTCTGGTTATCTTGCAAGAATAGTTGGACAAAAAAAAGCAAGGGAAATATGGTTTTTATGTAAGCAATATAGCGCCAAAGAAGCTTTAGATATGGGTATGATAAATGCAGTTGTTCCTTTAGAAAAACTTGAAGAGGAAACAATAATATGGTGTAAGGAAATATTAAGTATGTCTCCTACAGCAATTAGTTGCATTAAAGCTGCAATGAATGCTGATGTTGATGGGCAAACTGGCATACAAGAGCTTGCTGGTCTTACTACAATGTTATTTTATCAAACCCCTGAAGCACAAGAAGGAAAAAATGCATTTATTGAAAAAAGAAAACCAGATTTTAAAAAATATCATTAAATCTTAAATAATAAAAAATTTTATTAAAAATATTTTAATGAATAAAAAACCTAAAAATGAAATATCAAAATTCAAATTATGGTATTTAAGTACTAGACCAAAGACGTTACCAGCAGCAATTGCTCCTGTATTGATAGGTTTATCGTTATCTTTTTATTACCTGAAGACTTCGTTGGATTATTTTTCTTTTAATAATTTAAAGACAAATATATTAATTGCAATTTTAACTTTAATGTCTGCACTTTTAATTCAAATCGGGACAAATTTTGCAAATGATTATTTTGATTTTTTAAAGGGTGCTGATAATGAAAAAAGAGTTGGACCCACAAGACTTATACAAGCAGGTTTAATTAAAAAAAATGAAATGTTAATAGCATTTGTTATAACTTTTTTTATAACAATTTTAATTGGTATATTTTTAGTTATAAGGGGTGGATATCCTATCTTAATTATTGGTTTATTTGCAATATTATTTGGAATTTTATATACAGCTGGACCAAAACCATTAGGATATATTGGACTTGGAGATATTTTTGTTTTTATATTTTTTGGGGTAGTTTCAGTTTTAGGTACTTATTATCTTCAAACCTTAACTATAGATTTAGTAGCTTTTATTGTAAGTATAGCACCAGGATTACTTTCAGTAGCTATACTTGTTGCAAATAACATAAGGGATATAAATACGGATAAGGAGTCAGGTAAAAAAACTTTAATAGTAAGATTTGGCTATAATTTTGGTATTTTTGAGTATTTATTTTGCATTATTTTAGCTCATATCATTCCTATTATAGCTGTAATAATTACAAAGAAGCATTATTTTGCCTTAATTTCTATCTTGACAATATTTTTGGCAATAAAACCTATAAAAATTATTATTTCAAAACCAAAACCTCAATTTTTAATTCCAGTTCTTGGAAGAACAAGCCAAATTTTATTAATTTTTTCAATTTTATTTTCTATAGGTTGGAATATAAATATTTAAGTTTTAAATTTAATAATTATTTTTTTGTGTAATTTTATGGAATCAGTAAAAAAAATCAAAATATTTAAATATGAATTACCATTATCAAAAGCGATAATTATAAAAAATAATAAAATAAATTATCGCAGGGGATTAATATTAAATATTCAAACATCATCTGGTTTATCTACATTTGGAGAAATTTCTCCTCTACCAAATTATAGTTATGAAAGTTTACAAGATGTAATTAAGCAAGTAAAAGATATAAAAAGCTTTATTTTAAATTCTAAAATAAAAGAATTAGAATTTAATTCATCACAAAATGATAATAATCAAGAAAATATTATTAAAAGTTTTAATTTATATTTAAATAAATATTTTAATTATAATAATTTTAATATTGATTTATATCCTTCAATAAAATTTGGAATTGAAATGGCTTTATTAAATTTATTATTTTTAAAAAATAATGATTTAGCTAATGATTTAGTAAATAAAATTAAAGGAAAAACAAATAATATTTATTTACCTATTTGTAAATTATTTACAGATATAAAAGATAATATAAATATAGAAAATGATGTTTTAGAAGTAATTAATGAAGGTTACAATACAATAAAGATTAAAGCTGGAAGAAATGCTTTTAATGATGAAATAAATTATTTAAAAAAAATATTTACTTTTGTAAAAGAAAATAATTTAAAAATAAAAATTAGACTAGATGCTAATAAGCTATGGAAATTTAAAGAAGCATTAGATTTTTCAAATAAAATTGGCATTGATAATATCAATGAATTTGTTGAATTTATCGAAGATCCATTTGATGATTTAAAGTTATATGAAAAATTTTATAATTTAACTAAAATACCAATTGCTTTAGATGAAAATTTAGTAAAATTTATAAATTTATATGAAAATAAAAATCATAAAGATAAAGAAATTAGAACTGATAATTTAAATTATTTAAAAGCATTTATTTTAAAGCCAAGTGTAATTGGAGGATTTTCTAAATGCTGTGAAATTATAAAAATTGCTAACGAAAATAGCTTAAAAGTTGTTTTAAGTAGTTCGTTTGAAAGCAGTCTTGCAATTAGGTCAATAATATTATTTTCATTTTTAATGAAATTAAATAAAACTTCTGCAGGTTTAGATACATTAAAGTTTTTTAAAGAAGATTTATTAATAAATAAAATAAAGATTAATAATGGTAAAATAACTTTAGAAGACATCTTAAAAGATGTTTATGATGAAAATATTTATGATGAGAATATAAATTATAATTTACTAAAAGTATTAGAGATATAAATGTTTTTTCAAAAAAGCAAAAACTTGCAAGAAAAATTTAATGACTTAAAAATTTTTAAAAGTGAAAAAGTAGCGTTATTTAGCAAAAACTCCCAAAATTATTTAAAATTATTAATTAGTCTTTTAATTCATGGTGCAGTTGTTGTTCCACTAAATCCTAATTATCCATTTACAAAGATTAAAGAATACCTATTAAATATAAATTGTAATAAATTAATTATAGAAACTAATGATAAATATAATAATTTAAAAGAAAAAGATTTTTATAATTTAGACTTTATTGATAAGTTAATTACTTTTGAAGATTTTAAAGATAATTTACATCGTATTATTATCCAACAACTAATCTTAAATTTAAAATCATTAGATTTTAATGATATTATAAACAATGATGCTTCAATAATATTTTCTTCAGGTTCAACAGGTAATTCTAAAGCTGTACTTCATACAATAGGTAATCACTATTACAATGCTTTAGGCTCAAATTATAATATAAAACTAAATAATAATGATAGATGGTTAATTTCATTACCTTTAAACCATGTTAGTGGATTTTCAACTATATTTAAATGTACTTTAAGTGGAGCAGAAACTAAAGTTAAAGAAAAAGATTTATCCATTATAGAATCAATAAAATCTAATAATATTACTCATATTTCATTAATTCCTTTACAACTAAGCGAAATTATCAAAACAAATGATAATATAAAGATTTTAAAAAAGTTAAAAGCAATTTTAATTGGGGGAGCTCCAATGCCTTATTTTTTAGTAGAGGAAGCATTTAATTTAAAATTACCTATATATATTTCTTATGGTTCAACTGAAATGTCTTCCCAAATAACTTGTACTTTAGAAAATGATTCATTAAAACATTTAAAGTCATCAGGCAAATTACTTAAATTTAGAGAGCTTAAAATAAATAATGAAAATGAAATACTTGTAAAGGGGAAAACATTATTTAAAGGCTATATTACCAAAGATAATAATGGCAAAGAAATATTAATAAAACCCTTTGATGAAAATGGTTGGTTTAAATCAGGAGATTTAGGATTTATCGATGATGAAAATTATTTACATATTTTAGGAAGAAAAGATTTAATGTTTTTTTATAAAGGTGAAAAGATTTACCCAGAAGAAATAGAAAATACATTAAAGGAAATTGGCATAATTAAAGATGCTTTAGTAATTAATATCGAAGATGATGAGTTTTCAAATATAATTGTTGCTTTTATTAAAATTAACGATAGTAATGATTTAAAAAATATAAGTTTTGAAGATATTACTAAAAATATTGAAAAAATTTTGAGTAATAAAATAGAATCTTATAAAATCCCTAAATTATTTTTAAAATGGCCATTACAAGAAAATAATCAAAATTTTTTAAAACCTGATAGAGTTGAATTTAAAAAATTAGCAATAAAAATTTTAAAAAATAAAGTTTAATTTTAATTCTAATTCTAATTACTTAAAAGAAATCTTATTTGTAAACTCTAAGCTTAAATATATGAAATTGTTAAATTTGTTAAATAATTAAGTAAAAATAAATAAATAAGATTAATATTATGAATTTAAGCTTAATAATATTTCTCGTAATTTTTCGGGTATTTTTTCAGGCTTATAACTATCATAATTTAATAACACATGAATTGTTTTAGCTTGAGCAACTTTTTCATTATTTTTATTATTATAAAAATCATAAATAAGAGTATAAGAACTATTCCCTAATTTATTTAACGACATTTGTATTTTTATTTTATCTCCTATTTTTATAGGTTTAATGTAATCAGCCTCAGCATGTACCACAGGAACTAATATTTTCTTTTCATCTAAAATTTTTGGTATGCTAAAATCGTTGATTTCTAAGAAATCTTCATAGCATTCATATGCAAGATTAAATAATTTACTATAAAATATTAAATTTGCTGCATCAGTATGGTGAAGCCTTATTTTAGTATCATAAATAAACATAATTCTAACCCCATCTTAATTTCTATATTTATAAAAAAATAAATTAAATTTTTGTTAAGAATTTAACATTAATTAAATTTCTTTAAATTCATATATTATAAATTATAATAATTTTTATGAAATAAATTTAAAAAATTAAGAAATAATTATTTTTGAATCCTTGTTAAATGGATTTTGCCTTAAAGCTAAAGAATATAAATAAGGATAAGCATTTTTTAAATATTGCATATAAGAAATCCATTCAAATATAAGTAATAAATAAGCCCTTTTAATATCTAATTTTATATGTTCTAAATCATTTAATGGTTGATTATCAAAGCTTTCTCTATTTGCTAATTCTTCAGTTAAATGAAAAACAGCCCTAAGCAATTCAGTAAAAGATTCATGCTCTAATAAATTAGGATTTTCTAAAAGCCTAAGAAGAAAATCTCTTTTATCATTAAGGAATAATTTTAAATTTTTTTCATCTTCTATATTAATAATAAAATTGAACTTCTCTTTAGCTAAATTAGCTTTAAATTTTATGAAATCTTTTTTATTCCACTCATTAATTTTATTTATATCCTCAGAAATACTATTAATATTTTCATATTTAGAATTTAAAGTTTTTAGTAATTTTATACCAACTTCACTAAAAAAAGTACCAATCACCATATTTAATTTATTTAAAATTAATTTTTTTTCACGTGCTGTCAAAAGCGTATCTATTACTAAAGTAACAAGTAAAACATCTAAAGGAAGAAATGCGAAATCTATGAAAAGGTAAAAGAAAAGACTTCGAGTATCCTTAAAAATTAAATAATTTATAGTATAAATTAATACAGAAGCAATAATTAATATTATAGCAACAATAATTTTCCAATTAATTTTGTTTTTCAATTATTTTCTCCTTTTAAATAAATTTATTTTAATTTTTATTGGTAAAAATTTCTATTAAAAAAATAACATAAGTTAGTGTATAAAATTTTAAAAATAATTTTAATAAAAACCTTAATAAAAAACTTACTTAACTTACCTAATTGATATTTAAAAGATACGCTAGCTTTGCCCTAGCAAGTCAAAGCTAGTTCTTATAAGAAGGATAAGCTATCTCTCTTACGAGAGGAACCATGCTAGCTTAGCCTTCATAGAATTAGTAAATGTCAATTAGTCAATAAAATAACCAATCTTATAACTTTAATCACAAAATTTTATATACTTTAAAAAAATATTTATTTTTTTAAGAAGTTTATACCACAATTTAAATTATTATTTTATAATTTTAAATAGTTAATTAAATATAACTAATTTTAAATAAATTAAAATAAAAAAAGAAAGGAAATAT
>Ga0078972_1002153_pt2 | contig 17754 bp, 9 predicted proteins | sample YelNatPaOPGAMG01_FD_67568 | JGI IMG/M metagenome (GOLD analysis project Ga0078972, IMG submission 67568) | Hot spring thermophilic microbial communities from Obsidian Pool, Yellowstone National Park, USA - OP-RAMG-01 (SPADES assembly) (version 2) | ecosystem: Environmental > Aquatic > Thermal... | reverse complement strand
TCCCAGTCCTGAGAGTTGCAAGCGGTTGTACAGTGCGGTAGCCAGGGAATGGGACGAGGACTGGATGACAGGCAAGAGGTATATGGACATGGAGCCGTTATGGGATTGGGAAAGGGCGCGAGGCGCGAATGAAGAGGAGCTAGCACCTGTTCATTCGATGGAGTCAAAAGCATCAGAAAAATTGGCCGTGGTAAATTAATTTTACAGAAAAATTGTTGCACAACTTTTTATAATCAGTAACGCAATCATAGAATTATGAAAACAATGAGAACCTTAGCAGTAGTATTTTTGATTTACACTGCCTTTTTTGTGTCTGCTGTTGAGCAGTGGGGCGTGTTCGAGCTCACCCTGCAGGGACCATCCTCAGGAAATCCTTACGTAGATGTGCAGTTTTCCGCGACTATTACTCAAGGCGAGCGACGCATTACAGTGCCGGGTTTCTGGGATGGCGGTGGCACTTATAAAGTTCGGTTCAGTCCGCCGACAACAGGTGAGTGGCGTTATGAAACGCACAGCTCCATTCCTGAACTAAATGGAAAGACCGGTGCCTTTACCGCTACCGCTCCCACACAAGGAAACCACGGGCCGGTGCATGTCTTTAATACTTTTTATTTCTGTTATGCAGACGGAACGCCGTATCATCAGTTTGGCACCACATGCTACGCATGGGTGCATCAGCTTACGGAGTTACAGGAACAAACGTTGAAAACTCTTGCTTCATCGCCTTTCAACAAAATCCGGTTCTGCGTTTTTCCCAAAAGTTACGCCTACAACCAGAACGAACCGGAAATGTTCCCATTTGAAAAAGGCGCAAACGGCAAGTTTGATTTCAGCTGTCCAAACCCAGAGTTCTGGCGGCATTTCGAAAAGCGCATATTAGACCTGCAAAAACTCGGAATTGAAGCCGATATTATTCTCTGGCACCCGTATGACCGCTGGGGATTTGCCAATATGAGCGATGAGGAAGACGACCGTTACCTGCGTTATTGCATCGCCCGCCTGAGCGCCTTCCGCAATGTCTGGTGGTCTCTGGCTAATGAATACGACTTTATGACGGCACAGCCACCCGGTCACCCCGGCAAAAAGCAGTGGGAAGACTGGGACCGCTTTTTCAGCATCCTGCAAAAGGAAGACCCGCATCAGAGACTGCGCAGCATTCATAATGGCAGCAAGTGGTATGACCATACAAAACCGTGGGTCACGCACGCCAGTCTGCAATCATCTGATATGAATGGTGGCGTTCGTTTCCGCGAGAAATATCGCAAACCGGTGATATACGACGAATGCAGATACGAAGGAAACATCCCTCTCGGCTGGGGTAACCTTACTGCGCGTAAGATGACACAACGTTTCTGGCTCGGCACGCTCAGCGGTTGCTACGTCGGTCATGGCGAAACCTACAAACACCCACAGGACATCCTCTGGTGGTCAAAAGGCGGTGTCCTTCACGGCGAAAGTCCGAAGCGAATCCAATGGCTCAAAGACTTTATGGCTAAAGCCCCGCCATTTCACGAGCTCCAGCCTTTCGGCGATGATAAGGGACGTTTCATCCTTGCAAAACCCGGAGAGTATTACCTCGTATATTGCGTTAAGAAAACCCCGCAGACAATTCAACTTGCTGGCGATAAACCTTACAAAATAGACATTATAGACCCGTGGGCAATGACGATTAAACCGGCTGGCACTGCGAAACCCGGAGAGTTCACAATCAACCCAGCGCAATCTGATATCGCGTTTCGGTTTGTGCCGTACGCCCCAGGCGAAGCGCTCCGTCCGGAAATCCGTATCAAAACGTCTGCACAGGAAGGTGTGCCGCCGCTTTTAGTTTCATTTGAAGCAATAACCACCGCCACACAGGCAGAATGGGATTTCGGGGACGGCACAAAATTAGCCGGACTCAAGGCGCAACACACATTCACTGAACCGGGCGTTTATCTGGTCTCAGTCAAGGTCACCACTGCAGATGGCGCGGAAAGCTTTGCTCACACAGAGATTGTCACAGAACGCGATGTTAACCAACCTATCGTTAGAATTGGATTTTCTGAAGCCGAACATCCGGCGCTGAAATTCCATGGTACGGCGAAACGCAGCACGAACGGCTCCTTGTCGTTTCCAGCAGGTTCCCCCTGGGGATGGGTTCAAGCCGGCGACCAGCCATCGCAAGAACTCCGCGGACTCCGATCATTCACCATTATGGGGTGGTTGAAACCGGAAAGCCTTCAGACCGGCAGCGGTGGCAACCGGATTGTTTTCTGTCTTAATAGAGACACAGACGGTATTGATCTGGTTTGCCTTGCCGATGGTCGCCTGCGGCTTGCCGTCAACCAATGGCCCGACTCTGTCAAAAACGATAGTTCACCGGGAAAGTTAGTAGTTGGAAAATGGACATTCTTTGCTGTTACCTACGACGCAAGCCAGCAGAACGATAACGTTTGCTGGTATTTTAGCCCACCTTTTGATGAGCCGATTAGTAAACAGATAGACTTAGACCGCAAAACCTCTTACAACAACGGTACGGTGGGCTCAAATATAGGCGGCCTTGCAATCGGCAACTTCAACGAAACAATGTCCGACTTTGGTCTTGACCGGCAATTCCGTGGCGAAATTCGTAACCTTCAGATTTTCGGTAGCAGAATTAGTTCCCGTGGAGTCCTGAGGATTGAAGAAGTCAGAAAAAAAATGCAATGAACCTTGAACCGACTCGTTCATTTCTGCTAAGTTACTTAAATCTATGGCTTATAGCAAAACCTACGCAAACTGGAACCTAATTAAATCAGGAGTATGTTTGGTAACTGTTATTTTTATTGTTGTCGGATTAGCAATCGCTGACGTTTGTTGCGCCACTTTTAATCTGACATATTCACCCGCGCCGCCGGACAACCCATTGAAGGGATTTGTATCATATCCCCGTCAGCAAACAGATTTTCCGCGTAGCCTTGAGTGGGATTACACTAAACTCTCAGATGTGATGATTGGATACACAAACTTTAACTGGGAACCATTTGAGCGGAAACTGGAGAACGCATCCAAACGCGGGTGTCAGTTCATCGCGCGGTTCTATCTTGAATGGCCAGGCAGAAGTACCGGTGTGCCCCGCTTCCTGCTTGATGACGGATTGCCGCTCCACACCTGGACAAATACAAACACCCGCCCCTGGCCACCTGCCTTAGACCATACACCAGATTACGAAGACTCTCGCCTGCGGACTGCCCTCACCAACTTCATTCACGCCTTTGGCTCTCGCTACGATGGTGACCCGAGATTGGCATTTGTGGAACTTGGATTACTCGGCACCTGGGGCGAATGGCATAATCATCCAAACAATCAATGGTTTGCCTCAAAAACAGTTCAACGTGAAGTGATGGATGCTTATGAGGCTGCGTTTAAGAAAACTAAATTGCTGATCCGTTATCCTGCCGGACCCGACCACTCACGTTACGCCGATAATAGCAACCGACCGTTCGGTTACCACGACGATTCTTTCGCCTGGGCAACCGTCCACACGGGACGCAAACAGGATGACTGGTTTTTCGAAACGTTGATGCGACGGGCTGGGGTTACAAATAAATGGCGAACTCAACCCATCGGCGGTGAGGTTCGGCCTGAGGTGTGGAATTGCCTTTTTAACGAACCCTCGTGCGTGCCTAAAGGCCAGGAGTTTGACCGGTGTTTAGAAGTTACGCACGTCTCCTGGTTATGCAATGAAGGTGTGTTTCGTCAATCCCTCAGAGGACCAGCCCGCGAACGTGCGCTCCGGGCGGCTCAACAGATGGGCTACGAGCTTCATATTCTCCGCGCTGAAATAGAACGCCAAAACAATTCGTGGAACGTTACGCTCTTAGTTACTAATACCGGTGTAGCCCCGTTTTATTATGACTGGCCGGTGGAACTTGCTGCGCTTGATACCGATGGCAAAATCACCGCCGTTTGGAAAACCGACTGGAAATTAACCGGTATTTTGCCAGGCGAGCCGGCTCGGATATGGCAACAACGTTTGCCTTCCGGGGCGTGGGAAAAAGATGATGCTCGTCTGCTTGTTCGCGTTCCAAATCCAATGCCGGGCGGACACCCCTTGCGCTTTGCAAATAAGGAGCAGGACCGCGATCTTAACGGCTGGCTGACTCTTGGAACTGTTCGACCCTGAACTGGCTCAAGATTGTAGAGTAAGACAGCAAATTTGCGTTTTGTGTTTCTCTTTTAAACTCCTTATAGCCAGAAGCGGCCTTCTCACCCCAGCAAGAAATAACGCTCCTTAAGAACCATTTATAAAATGCAGCGAATAACAAACCCGATTTGATGTGCAATAACTGAGACCATCCCAGCGCATGGTAAAAACTTAACAATTACCTAACAAAACTAGTTACTATGTTCATATCCATGTTCCTTGCATTCATTCGCGTTCATCCGCGTCTATTCGTGGATAATTTCATATAAAGCTGGTTATCGGTCCCTCTCTTCGGCTCTGGCCCAGGCAGGACGTGGTCAAAATATGATTAACCAGAACAATTCAACCGGTATTTTGGAGATCAGCAAATACCAGGCTGATCATGGTTCTGTATCTGGAATTACACGTGCACCTGTAGAGAGTTTAAATATTCTTCCAGAGACAGGGGACTTGAGATCAAGTTCTATCATTGCTGCAGTGTACTTAAAGGCTTTTGCATTGATTTGTGTTTCTAGTCTACAAGGGGGTATAGAAAATGTCTTATTCAAGTCTTGAGCAAACCATTTGTCATTTCGGAAGTCTCTATCATCTGAATAGGCTTGCCATAGTCGACAGGATTCGACCATATAGGAAGAAACCACTTTAACGGACATAGCATTTGTTTGGTATTCGAATTCCCATTTTACCAGTGGTAATGGTTTTTTGTTAACGATAATTTCGGCCCACATAGTTAATGTATTTAGAGCCTCTTTACCGTCTCCAAGGTCATGCCCGGCATTCGGCGTCTGATAGATAAGCTTTGGTTCCGGGATTTCGTTCCAATAATGTCGGATCGAATCAACGGTCCAATAGGGGTCATTTGTGCCTAACTGGAGCAATATAGGGATTTTATAGTCATGAAGATAGCTATATGGATCAACCCAATTCCTGAGCTCTACCATCCTTGGATCATCCATTTTTTCAATCAAGTTTAAGTCTGTGTAATCGGTTATCTCCTCACTCTGCCGGCCATAGATTTTTTTTGCCCATTTAGTTTGGGCTTTCATATTGAGCATATCGATAACCATCGGTGCAATCGCTATCACTCTGGTATCTGTTGCTCCTGTCAGCCAGGTTGTCCATCCTCTCTTTGATGCGCCAGTCACTATAAAACCGCTGATTCGGTCGCCGAAACGCTTTCTGGAAAAATCCTGTATTGTATCCATTGCTTTTACGGCTGACTTAACCATTGGAAACAGTAAAGGCCATGTTTTATCTCCAGTCTTGAGGTATTGATCAAAAGTATATGCAATCAATGCATCTTCTTTCCTGCCGTCATAAAGTGGTTGATTTGGGACTTGGGTGAGAATGCCGACACACATCCCCAAATGTTCAGCTACAGGCTTGAACTTCTCAATGTAATTCATTCCAGTGCCATCACCTGTAATTAGCAATAAAAATTTATCCCTATGTTTCAACTCATCAGGTCTGATTATTACTATGTGATGACTCCAAAATTGCTGGCGCCATAGCTGTGAAACCATTTCTAAGTGATAAACAGTGATTTTGCCTGTCTTGCGGACCTCTGTTTCTTTCCAGTTAAAAAAATTATCTGACTTTTTCAAATACTGGCGTAAAGCATTTTCACCAGAGTAAGTCTCTATTGGACCAAAAGCCAAAAACAAAGTTGTGATGAAGAGCGCAAGATACCCAAACGGGGGCTTAAATCTGAAAATTATTTTCATGCTAATATTGGACCAACATATTTAACCAAAGTCAAAACTTAAAAAAAGCCCATTATTCTAAAAATAAAAAAGGCCGGGTGGGAGAGAGAAGCACCCGGCCCTGGTCACTTATTTTGGTTATTTGCGCAGACGGAAGAAACTAATAGGTTCGCTAAATGGAATGCTAACCTTAAATCTTCCGTCTTCAACAACTGGTTCTATTGTTACAGCAGACCAATTTGCTCCGTTGCCCAAAGTGGTTGATTTTTCTAATGTATAGCCAGTTGCTGTTGCAGGCCAACTGATAACGATATTACCTGCTGACCGTGTAACGCTTAGAGTTGTCTTTGCCTCCAGCGAGTTAGCACCGGCCTGATAATTTTGAGTTACCTCTGGATCAGTCATGGCACCTGACCAAATCCTGAATTCGTTGAATACTCCGTTAAATGCAGGATCTGGCCAATTTGAACGTCCAAGCCAATTGTTGATATCACTGAGGCCAGACAGCGGTATACTAGCGAGGCCAGTTCCAACTCTAACTCCGTTTAGATACACGCGTGAGACCCCGGCCACGTAATCGTAAACAGCTACGATATGATACTCTTTTCCAACCTCTAAAGGAGCGCCACAGTCTACATTTTGTTCTCCTAAAGTAGCATCTGGTTTTGCGCAGAATCTAAACGTACTTGACCCGCTGCGCGGCGTAACAAACAAGTACGCCAGGCCTGTCCCTTGAGCGCCTTCTCCTGCGCTGTTGGTTCCAAAATCAAATATCCTTTGCCAGCTGGAATTGGCCGGGCCATTCCATGTAACCCACATTTCAAAGGTTACATTTGTCAAAACAGATATGAGGTTGTTGGGTAAGTCCACATATGTGCCGTTGGTGATTGTAAGTTTTCCATCCCCGCTAAATATGCCATTAGTTCCAACGACCAGACCGTTGGCGCCGCCAACTGAATCAATAACGTTTGTTGAGCCTGCAGGTTCGTTAAAACTATACCGATGTAATAATACAGGTTTTTCTGGTACGCCAGAAGCTGCGACAACAGTTACTTCGATGGACACCTGTTTTCCGCCATAATTCACGGTCACGCTAGTCTTGCCTGTACTTCGGCCTTCTAGCTCACCCGATGGTAAGACTCCAACAATATCGTTATCTGCTGAAATAATCTCGGCTCCTTGTGCTGTTGTAACAGGCACGTTTTGAATGTTTTCAAATAATCCAATTATCGTGTTTATTGAGCCCTTTACGATCTGGTTCTGAGTGCCCACAGTTACAGACTTAAGTGCTCCGACATTGTCAACTATTTTGTCCGGTCCTGCAGATGCATGTGCAGCTATCAACATCGGTTCAAGGGCTCCATCATAAATTCTAAACTCATCAATCTGCCCATTGAAATAAGGATCATTATATTGGGATCTGCCAAGCCAGTTATTAACTGTGTAACCCAAGTCCATAGGTGTCAAATCCACATTCGTATTGATTCCAACCAGCTTACCGTCCACAAATAACATTGCGCTCCTTTCAGATGCCTTAATAACCAAAGCAATGAAGACCTTTTGGTTTACAGGTGGGCGCGTAGCATTGACCTGCTGTTCACCAGTCCCTTTATTGATGGCAAACCTCAAATTTCCAGAACCGCTTGGCAAAGTTAAAAACATCGTCTGCGACGCACCGTTGTTGATGTCCTCGCCACCGATACTATTGCCAAAATCAAAAATTCTGGACCAATTGGCACTTCCCGCATCGGTTACCCACGTCTCAATGGTTATCGATGTATAATTAGTGAGAAGCCCATTTGGTAGATCGACATAAGTCCCAGAAGTACCATCCAAAATAACACTGCCATTTTGAATATAAGCGTTACCGAATAACGTGCCATCTGCTCCACCTACTGTATCCGAGGCGTCCTGAGTAAAACTATATCGATGTGTTAACACTGGTGGCCTCTCCGTAACCACTATGGTTTTACTGACCGTCTTTCCCATGAATGTAGCCTGTACTTGTGCTGTCCCGGCTTTCAATGCTAATAGCTTACCATTCTGATCCACACTTAATATTTTGGTATCACTGGATGAAAGAACCAGACCCGACGCAGCTGTCACCGGAATGTTTGTTACGTTTTCAAATGTTCCCATAACAGAAACTGTTTGAACTCCACCTGATACCATCGTATCGGCCGCAGTTATTGACAATGAAACGACATTACCCAGCTGGTCAATAATATTATTTGGTCCGCCAGCAGTATGAGCAGCAATTATCAGCGGGTCTAATGCACCGTCATAAATCCTGAATTCATCAATTGAACCCCAGAAATATGGGTCGTTCCATTGGGATCTTCCCAGCCAGTTGTTAACAGTATTACCAAGGTTCGCTGGCGTGATCGTCATATTTGTGTTAACAGCTACTATCTGTCCATCCACGAAGAGCCATCCGGTCTTTTCCGAAGCTTTATAAACAAAAGCTATATGCGTTTTTTGGTTTGCCGGCGGTCTTGGAGCGTTTAATTGCTGCTCACCACTGCCATCTGTTATTGCCACTCTAAGGTTACCTGCTCCACTGGGTAATGAAATAAATAAATACTGAGTTCCCGTTCCGCTGTTATCTTCACCTTGTTGACTATTTCCAAAATCAAGAAGCCTGGCCCAACCAGAACTCCCGAAGTCAGTTGCCCAAAGTTCTATTGTAATCGAAGAAAGATTCGTCAAAATACCATTCGGGAAATCCACGTATGCACCTGCCCCATCAAAAACAACCTCGCCATCTTGAATAATTGCTCCCATTAAATTACCGTCTGCAGTTCCCACAGAATCTTTTGCATCCTGATCAAAACTATATCGGTGTATTAAAACAGGTGGTTTTTCATTTACCTTGATGGAATTAGTTACACTTATTGTTTGATATGACACTATGATACTTGCAGTTCCAGCTTTCCTGGCAAGGATAAGACCTGAATTATCCACACTCAGTATAGATTGGTCTGTAGAAACAATTGAAAGCTCAGGATCACCAATAATATTTATTCCTTTGACATTTTTAAAGTCAGCTGATACCGACGCTTTTTGAGAGCCGCCTTCGTCCATGGTTGCTGCCACAGAAACAATTAATTTTTCCACAGCCCCGGGAGATGCATCAATAACACTTGGTCCTGCTGCGAAATTAGCTGCTATTTGAGCTGCAGTTAAAGCAGAATCATAAATTCTAAATTCATCAATACTGCCGTTCCAATAAGCATCTGGATTATACAATGATTTACCCAGATAACTGTAGACGTTTTGAATCGACGACATAGGTATTGTCACATCATTTCTGGACGCAACCAGCTTGCCATCGATATATAGTCCCATGAACTGTTTTGGAGGATTATAAACAGCAACTATGTGAATCGGGCCTTGACCATCTAAAACCCCTGGCGAGCTAATAATCTGTTCATGATTATACCCCGGGTCAGCATCGGACGAAACAAATCTAACATCCTGTGCCCCGGAATGTGGAGATAAAAATAAATAATATCTTCCATTTCCAGCAGCGCTGGTGTCACCAAAATCGAATAACCTACACCAGTTACCACTTGATCCAAAAGTAGCCCAGGCTTCAAACGTAACACTTTCTAAACCATTCAGTAAGCCGCCGGGCAAGTTAACAAATGTCCCTGAAGTACCATCTAAGACCACACTCCCATCCTGGACATAAGCATTACCTTCTAAAGAACCATGTGAAGAACCAACGGAGTCATTGGCGTTGGAGTCAAAACTATATCGGTGAATCAGGCCTGCATTAGTGATTGCTGACATTGCTGTCAGCAAAGCGACAATGGAACCTGTGATAAAATATTTCATAGCCGGGCGAAAAACATTTTTTTTCATAACACAATTAATTATATAGTTAAAGATCACAATTCTTCCAACTGGCTCCACACCATTTGGACATTGCTTATTTAACTGAGTTTTTATCATTTATTATTTAGTTTTATTAAAAAAACAAGTCGCATGTTAATATGAAAATTAATGCGCATAAATCAAGCCCTGGGAAATTTGAGATGTTTTGATGAATTTTTTTATTGGAGGACCGCCCCCGAAGAAACTCAGCAGTCTAAACTCAAAATTCAAAATCCAATTATGAACCCCGGGCAATGACCGCTGTTCAGGAAAAGCCACGGACAGTCGGTTGCATTACAACCACTAAATTTTGGAAAGCTGGACTATAAACTTAATCCAAAGCGGGCGTTCGGTGGTTTCAAACCGAGCTCTTGTTGAGTCACATAACAAAACCGCGCTCGGCCCAGTCGGCCTGCTCAGTAATAATGCCAACATCCGGTTTTAAATCCATTTGGCGTCCGGCGATCGCTCATGCACTGTAAAATGCAAGTTATCATGATCTCCGAAGAAACTGAATCCGCTCCAAGCTCTTTCTTTGGATAAAGGAAACCTCAGGTTGTCAGGGGTTTGTGTATGAATGCTAATTGTACCCGGCCAAACTTATCTGCTATAATAAAACATTTGGGCTTCACTATTTCTTTTTTTACTTAAAAAGGAAACAGTGCAGCACTTTCAGCTTTTTAACTAATTGCAAGCTGTGGATTAAATGCTCGTTTAGAAATTTTTATCTAATCGAAGCTGCTCGTAATAATTCAGGTTTAATGCTCAGGCATTAATAGAGAGCCTGGACTCAATCATTCCGGAGTTTAGCATTGCTTGCCATCTGGAGTGCACGGACAACTTTCGATATAATCGTCGAATATGTGTACGTACCGTGTCGATACCCACACCTAAGCGGTCGCTTATCTCCTTATAAGAATGCCCATCAGCCAGTAAAGTCAAAACCTGACCTTCTCTCTTTGTCAGCTTCAGATTACCGTTGATACATAGTTTTCGATGCCGGCGAGCCCCTATTATTTTGTTGTCGATATAAATAAAGCCTGACGGCCATTGATTGTAATTAGCAATAAACTCTACCAATTTTTCCTCGGAGACAAATGCTTCTATGCCATATCGGAGCATCTCATGAATCTCTGAAATGCTTAATTCGTCAGCCACCATGAAAAATTTTGGTTTTCTTGATAAAAAGCTAAAACTCTTTACATTATCGGCTGTCTGTTTCAATCCATTATTATGTAAAAACACTATAGCATCAACCTTATTGATTCCTATCAACGGGTCCGGGTTCTTATCTTCCTCTGAATGCAATATATTAACAATGTTGACGTGTTTACCCTGCATCAATCTGGCTAATTTGAAAGCCCGATCGTTATCCATAGGGACCAAAGCGACTGTTTTCAGTTCTTTGGGCTGCTGGCTTATGTGAATTGTTTCGAGAGCAGCACCGCCTCGAAACTCCTCCACAAGTCTGTTATTTATTATACTCTCACTCATAATGCACCTCTTGGTTTATTAATTAATTAAATTAATAAACCGTAAATTAAATGCAAGAATCTTTTTTGAGATTTTTTTGCGACTGCAGTCTCGAACAATAACAACAATAAATTTACGTTTTATCTAAACAGAATTAAACGCTAGTAATTTTAGGTCTGTTGAATTATGAGTAAGAGAAAATATGGAAACCACCAGAAATTTGCATCGTATTTTGAAATAAGCGCTGCCGATTAGATACACCTTGAACTTCCAAATCCCTTAAAAACGCAGCTTTAAAAATTTAACATTTTTCCATAAAGACCCCAAAGAAGTACAGCGGGTGTGCCGGAATGAGAGAATCTGCCGTCAATTTCCAAATTGCAAATCGGGTAAAATCTAATTAAAAAATTTATCATCAATTAACGAAGACCCTTCAGAGATGCAAAGTATGTGTCACATTAAATTTGTTAACGTCGGAGTTAGCCTAAAAGCCAAACAATAAAAATTTAATTATCCAAAAGACCTATTCAAAAATATCTCATTGAGTCAGGATACGTCACATATTTCGTTGGGGAGTCTTTGGATTAACAATATCATTCGAGCTCAGACCATCGGAATCAAACGGTTTCATCTGATCCAGCCTTTTACAAAAAAGATGTAAAGGCAAAGAATCATGCCATAAAAAATAATGAAAGTGACTTGTGTTAACTTGAATGGCCAAGGATTATCAAGCAAATTCATTCCTAAAATTCCGCCGATTACTCCGGGGATTAATCCCAGGACACTTACCACTGCCAGTACTTTCATTACTTTATTCATCTCAAAAGAAACCACATTTAAATGCAGCTCTATCAACGACAGGATGCCCTCTTTAATGTTAACCGCGGTATCGTATAAAAATTCAGTATCATCCTTTATATCGTCTATCAACGATTGCATCGTGTTTGAGCTTTGTTCTGAAGAATCAGAAAATAAATTTAACAGATCCGAAGTCAGCTCTTTAAGTCGCCATACATCAGCCTGTATACCCGAAAGTTCTTTCTTTATTCGAAAAGTGGTTTCGAAAAACTGTGAACTGCTTTCTTTCACTGGAATCTCTTCAAGCGCTCGTAGATCATTTTCGAAACGGCCGATTATCTGTTCATAACGATCGACTATTATTTGTAAGACATAATAGATAAATCGATTGACAAATGGCTGTTTTTCGGCTGCTTTATTTTTAGCTTTTTTCGATACCTCATCTATCAAATCGATATTGGAATTTGATAAAGAGATAAATGCATTTTCGGTTATTAAAAAAGAAACTGCACTTCGTTTTATTCCTTTACTGTTAAATTGAGGATACCAGAAAAAAATGGTCACCATTTTATCGGTCTTTTCAATATGTGGGTAACCCGCTTTAAAAAAATGAGTCTCAACAGCGTATGGATCAAGGTTTAGTATTTTAGAAAGCTCAGATATATGATCAGTTGTTGGATTTGCAATATTGACCCATGAAAAAGGAAAGTTTTTGGTCTTTAAAGATTTCACAAAAGTATCCCAGGTCATATTCTCCGGCAAAAAGTTTTTATCATCCCTCAGACACAGCACAGAAACTGGTTCCCGTATTTCTGATTCTTCCTCAGGCTTAACACTTGATTTTACGACTAAGCCGCTGGCGCGCAACCCTAGTGTCAGTACACGCACTATCCTGATCAACCTCAACAATGGTGCAGATTTAAGCATCGAGGTAATTCCTGGTATTAATGAAATCAATGGAATTACAACAGTCGCTAAATCTACAATGCGCCATGGATTTTTGAGAAACTGAGGCTTTGATGGAGCTGAGAAAAATCCAACTATATATTCAATTGCGAATATGAGAATAATGAACCACTGTAAGTCTTCTAAAATTACCGCCGTGTGACTATTTAAATTAAATACAAATGGTGCTAAGGTAAGAGCCGAAGCAAGAATAGCTAAAAAACCTAAAAACGGCTCACCTAATAAGAGCGTGAAAATTTTATTCTTGAAAAGAATCGAATTAACTAAAAACTCATTCTTGAACATATATATCAAATTTTTGAAAAACTCTACAGATCCAGATTGCAGACTCTAGCCTGAATTTTAATTCTTTTTTGGTTGCTCCGCATGAAAAGCGAAAAGCAAGATAAAGAATGCCAGCATTGAAAGAACGGTTGGTACGACAAACAATTTACCAAACATTATTTTATCTCCACTCTTCATAACATTACCTAAGGCGCCCCACAAAAAGTTGCCGACCAACGGCCCCATGCCGACGATGAGAAAATTAAACAACCCCTGGGCGCTTGTTCGAGCGTCTTTAGGGAAATGATCATCCACGAAAATATAAACTGTTGCGAAGAAAAATGCGTAACATAATCCATGGATTAAGTTACTAAGGATTACTAACCATGCCTGGTTCGGGCCACTGACCGAATAGATAAAGAATCTTAATGCCTGACCAAACACACCTATAAGCATTGTCTTTTTCCATCCAAGCTTTTTAAGAAAAACACCAAGCACTGCCATTGTTAATATTTCGGCAATTTGCCCGATACTCATCGCTGGCATTATCCAGTTTTCCGGAATGCCAATAGTCGACATAAAAGGACTGGTCCAAAAGAAGTAGCAATACAGCACTACGGCGTCGATGAATGTAACAATAAATAATACCAGAATGGATGGATTCTTGAGCAATTTAATAGCTTCCAATGGTGCATTTTTAGATGAAGCATTTTTTGCCGGAGGTGTATGCGGAAGGGTCAAACAGAATAATGAAAGAACAATGGATGCCCCACCAGCCACAAAAAATATCCACGTCAAAGCATTCTGCAGCTCAGCTCCTTGTTTAGCCGTGCCAAGAGCTTTGCCCAGCCATTGGGTAAAAGTCACAGTACCAAACTCAGGCAAGCTCTTCCAATCAATCAATAGAAAAACAAATGGCCAGCTTACTGCGATCCACCCAATAGTCCCCCATAATCGGACAAATCCAAAATCCTTTTGTGGATCCTTGAGATTCGCGAAACACATGGAATTGGTCATAGATAGAGTAGGCACATAAAAAAGGCAATGAACCAGCATAATAGCGAAGAATAGGTAAAAATCCTTCTGCCATGGTAATAATAACATTGTTACTCCCCCAACGAAATGACTCAAAGCCAGGAACTTCTCAGTCGCAAAATACCTGTCTGCAAGCTGACCACCAACAAACATGGCAAATACGGATCCTATAGCAAATGTATTCTGGATCCAGGCAATCTTTATTCCATCAAAACCAAGCTTTGTTAAATACAATGATAGCAATGGCAACCACGCTCCCCAGATCACATACTGCAAAAACATCATCACCGAAAGCTGTATTCTGGTGCTTGTCTTCATAACTTTTAATTTTTGAATAGTGAACCATTTAAACCTTTGAAACTATCCATGCAAGGAAATAATGTGACAAAGGTTCACATCGTTAAAATGCTCAAAACTCATAATCTTCATGGCCCCTGCATTTCTTCAGGTGGCTGCATGTTTATTTTTTCACAGCTTAGACATTAGACTTACAAAAGAAAAAATATTATTCATCAACTCATTCAAAAAACCAATTTAGACCTCGAGTTGATTTAATAAGCTTCTCAATTCTGCTTAGCGAAAAGCAAGCCCGTCGTGTGCAACTTTTTTAAAAAGCTAAATTAATATTTCAAATATTTCATCAATCCATCCATAAAAAGCCTATGTAATTCAACTGTAAAAGAAAAATATGATAAATTAGGTCAAACCTTAAGAAGAGACACCAGTTAATCGAGTTCCGTAAACTTTAATTTGTTATGTCCAAATGCCTTCGATGATTTCATCGCGCACATCAAATATCTATCAGTACTTTAGTTTGAAATCGATCTTAAAAATTTTTTACGCTGATTTCATTATTATGAAACAGTGTTGGGAACCTTTAAAACGCACTGGATATTTCCTAATAATTTTTCATAGAACCAGGATCCTGCCAAATATACAGTTTGCTTTAATATTTTTGCTGAAGTTAAACACTATAGAAACAACATGTATTGTGAAAACGCCCAGGGGCTTGATGCCTAACTTTTTGCCTCACTCTTCCGAGCCGCAACAAATCTCAATTGGCGCAGATATGAATCAAATTTCATTGGATTTTAAACAATAATTCTATTATTTTTTAAAAAAGACTTTTTGTCATGAAAGGGCCAGTCATCTTATTAGTGGAAGATGATGACTTCCAATATGAAGTCTACGAAGAAGCTCTTCAGGATTATCAATTATTGCGAGCAAGAACGGGGTCTCAGGCAATTGAATTAATAAAAAAACAGACACCGGCTGTTATTATTCTTGATCACATCTTAGACAACGGTGAGATGGGACTCGATTTTCTTCCAGAGCTAAAAGAACTATTACCGCATGTACCAATAATTGTTGTCTCCGGTGTTTTGGAAACAACGCAAAAACTACAGGCCCTTCAGGGACCGCGCCGCGCACATTACTGTATTTCTAAGCCTGTAGACATCAACGAACTCAAAACGACTATTCAAACTGCAATAACCGAATGTGGCGAAGAGGAAATTATCAGACAGTTTGAATCTATTGAACGATCGAAACGTATCGATGCAGATGCATTAATCAGTAGATCTGCTGACAGATTGAGCAGACAAACAAAAATTCTTAATATTGTCAAAAGCTCAAAAGGCCGACCCAACATATCAGCCCTCGCACGCCAATTTAAAGTTGCTCGCAAAACTATAGCGCGTGACCTTCAAGAACTAATTCGCAGAGGGCAGTTACCGCCTCAGGTATTCCCTCCATGGGAAGAAAGCCAACCAAACGCATCATGCAATGATAACGAAGATTGAATTTGTTATTACAATAATTTAATTTTCCCCCTCAAAAATTTAACCTGGTTTAGATTATTTCTGATTGGATTCTCAGGATCAAAATGAGCTATCACGGGTAATGTAAATTTAATTTTTTTCAAAAGCAGAAAAAATCTTGTTTTGACAATTATGAAAAGTTATCACAATTTTCATTCGGCTCATTAATTTGGGCATATAAAAAACATGATTCATTTTGTTTTTTTACTAAACTGAAAATAAAAATGGCTAAGTCACTTATTATAGCAGAAAAACCGTCTGTAGCCTCCGACATAGCGAAGGCTTTGGGCGGATTTACCAAGCATGGCGATTATTACGAAAGCGATAAATACATAATTTCATCAGCTATTGGACATTTACTTGAGCTTAGTCCAACAAAAGGATCTGAAGTTCCATCAGGAAAATGGCAATTAGACAACTTACCGGTCATTCCTCCAGAATTTGATCTTAAACCGATAGAAGATACGGAAGCGCGTCTAAAAACATTGGTCAAGCTGATCAAACGTCCGGATGTCACAGAACTTATCAATGCCTGTGATGCTGGCCGCGAAGGCGAGCTCATTTTCAGATTCATAGTTAAATACTCTGGGTCCAACAAGCCGATCAAGCGGCTCTGGTTACAATCCATGACGCCGGCTGCGATTCGTGAAGGCTTTCAAAATCTTAGAGACGATGCATCCATGAAACCTCTTGCGGATGCTGCTATTTGCAGATGCGAAGCAGACTGGCTGGTTGGCATAAACAGTACCAGAGCAATGACTGCAGTAAATTCTAAACCCGGTGGCTTCAACCTAACCACAGTCGGTCGTGTCCAAACCCCAACGCTTGCCATCGTCGTAGAAAGAGAAGAAAAAATCCGAAACTTCGTCCCAAGAGATTATTGGGAAGTAGAAGCTACTTTCTTAACAAAAGACAATCAACAATACACAAGTAAATGGTTTAATCCTAATTTCCCCAAAGACTCCAAGCAAAAAAACGGTGATTCTGAACTCAAACCAGATAGACTCTGGGAAAGAGCTCAGGCCGAGCAAATCCAAAAAAAATGCCTCCAACAAACAGGCATTGTCAGTGAAGAATCTAAACCTACAACTCAGATTTCGCCCCTCTTGTTTGATCTAACGAGCCTCCAACGTGAAGCGAACATAAAATTCGGTTTTTCGGCCAACCGCACGCTAAAAACCGCTCAGTCCTTATACGAAAAACATAAAGTTTTAACATATCCGCGTACTGATTCTCGGGCATTGCCAGAGGATTACATTCCACAGGTCAAAAAAACACTGCAAGGTCTCACATCCACAGGTTATAAAGAATTCTGCGAAACAATTTTGAAAAATGGCTGGGTTAAACCAAACAAACGCATCTTCAATAATTCCAAAGTATCAGATCACTTTGCAATCATACCTACTGGACTCGCTCCTAAAAACCTCAACGAGGATGAATCAAAAATCTTTGATCTTGTCTCAAAAAGGTTTCTAGCAGTGTTCTATCCACCGGCAGAATATCTGGTAACTACAAGGATTACTGTTGTCAAAGACGAATCATTCAAAGTCGAAGGCAAAGTTATAACCAACCTGGGATGGCTCGCTGTTTATGGTCGAGAATTAAACTCTGAAGACTCTCCACCCTTGCCGCCAATAACCCAGGGGGACCA
>Ga0078972_1010220_pt1 | contig 17755 bp, 15 predicted proteins | sample YelNatPaOPGAMG01_FD_67568 | JGI IMG/M metagenome (GOLD analysis project Ga0078972, IMG submission 67568) | Hot spring thermophilic microbial communities from Obsidian Pool, Yellowstone National Park, USA - OP-RAMG-01 (SPADES assembly) (version 2) | ecosystem: Environmental > Aquatic > Thermal... | reverse complement strand
CCACTTCCTCACTGCCGGCCATTCCTCCGTAAAAGCCTTCTGACACCTCTCACACCACCACCGCCTCTTTCGCCCAACTAAATACACCCAAAACTCCCCGACTATCTTGTGACAGACCTTTCGTTCCCTCTGATACTGATGTAACCGCCTGCTCCTCTTCCCACATCCAGGACAACTGCCCGTTCTTCGCTTTAACTCCACCCGAACCAATATCTCCTTACCTTCCACCTCTATCCCTTTGATCCTTTACCCTTGTAACGAAAAAAATTTCAGGATTAAATTCGTAATGCTCATTGTGGTAGGTTAACTCCTTTCCTAAATTATTTGTCATCAAGGAGTTCCTATTACATCTGCTTTTTTTCACCACACTTTTTACGAATGAGCCCGGCGACTATTGACAATGAGGGAAAAAAAGATAAAATTAAATAGAACTATTTGATTTGATATCAAGCTAAATTTAAATGTATAAGTATTTATCTTTATCCTGCTGTTGTTGGATGGCTTAGCCATCCAGAGAGGTCATAGTCTGCAAAAATCCCATATCTAATCCAAGGGGGTAGTATGTCTATTTTAGAAGCAATTGGAAACACACCTTTAGTTGAAATTGGAAAAAGTCTTGTTTCTAACGAGAAAATCAAAATCTGGGCCAAATTTGAAGGCTCAAACCCAGGAGGTTCGGTTAAGGATCGAGCTGCCCTTTTTATGATTAAAGATGCCATCGGGAAGGGAATTCTAACTCCCCAAAAAACGATTCTGGAGGCGACTTCTGGAAATACCGGCATTGCTTTAGCTATGATTGCTTCAGCTCTGGGCTATAAGATCAAGTTATTTATGCCTGAGTCTGTCAGTCTGGAGCGGCAGCTAATTCTAAGGGCTATGGGAGCAGAATTAATCCTGACCCCTGGTCAGCAGAAAACAGATGGGGCAATTATCGCAGCTCGAAAATTGTTTGAAAAAGAGCCTGAGAAATATTTTATGCCAGATCAGTTTTCCAACCCTAACAATCCCTTAGCCCATTATAAAACAACTGGACCCGAGATTTATCAAAAGCTGGGGGATAAAATTGATTATTTTGTGGCGGGAATCGGTTCTGGAGGAACTTTGACTGGCTGTGGCCGTTTCTTAAAAGAAAAAATTCCCCAGATTAAAATCATCGGCGTTGAGCCTGAGAGAAATCACCATATTCAAGGGTTGAAAAACCTGGAAGAGTCAATCGTTCCTTCTGTATTGGGCCTTAACCTGATTGACGAAAAGATTGTTGTTTCTGATGAAGAAGCTTTTTATTGGACGAGGAAGCTCGGGGCGAACGGAATCTTCGTGGGAATTTCCAGTGGAGCGGCTTTTGCTGGGGTGATGAAAATTGTCAGAAAGATAAAGAAAGGAATAATAGTTACTATTTTCCCTGACCGAGGAGACCGTTATCTTTCTACTAAATTGTTCAAGTTCACGTCTTGCCGAAGACAAATGAAAGTATCAGAATACATTAACAGCGGAACTTAATAATTCATAAAGATACTGCTCACTGGTAAATAAAGTATTTTTTTACTTATCATATTAATTTTATCTCTAAATGGCGGGGTGCTGGAGACCTTAATCAGGCAAACATTTAAGCTTCAGTGAAAAGCCGCTTCAGGATGGAAAAAGCCCGGTCGCTGTTCGCGCTTTCCAGAATCATGGTGAATTCATTACAGGTAGAAACTACTTCCACCAGATTTATACCTTCCCAGGCCAGAGCTTTAAGGATGAAACTGTAAATCCCAGGAATTCTGGTAGAACCTTCAGGAAGCTGAATGGTGATAGAAGAAAGATTTTCAAATTTGGATATTATTTTTTCTCCGGCAAAAATTTTTTTTAATTTGTCTTCAAGATTTTTGCTGACAATGATAGTGGTTTCATAAATGCCCTGGGTGATGGTTAAAAAATAATTTTCGTTAAATCTGATCTGTTCCAAAAGTTTTCGAAGCTTTTGAAGCATAGTACTTGAGTTGGCAATGGTTATTTCTGTCAGATTGGACCGTACCATCAGGTCTGGCGAAGAAGCAAACCAGTGGACCTCTTTTTTTTGGACTTGCTTGATCTTGGCACTGAGTCTTTTCAAAGCCATCACGATAGCACCCTCAGTAGCTTTCTTCATCAGCTCCTTTTCTATTTCTGGTTTTATTTCTCTGGCTAAAGCTGACAGATTAATCAGACCTCGAGCCAGAGCCTCTTCCAAAAAGGGAGATTTCCTGACAATGTTTTCTACAGTTTCAGAAATAGTAATCATGTTATAAATTTAACAAATTATCGTAATTTTGTAAATTATTATTAAAAATTTGACGCCCAGACCACGACGCTTAATAATTAATCTCGAAAATTTAAATTTTTAAGGAGGTTGGATATGTCGCTTGCAGCTAATTGCCCCGTCTGTGGGACGGATTTAACTCTAGCAGAAGATATTCAGGTTTCTGAGCTTCTCAGCTGTCCTGATTGTCAGACTCTTCTTGTGGTTGATATGGTTGAGGACCACACAGCCGCCTTACGTGAGGCCCCGGCTATTGAAGAAGATTGGGGACAGTAAAAATTAATTTTTATTGGTGAGGTTATGTTCAGAATAGGACTTTTTCATTCCACCATCAGAAAAGAAGAGAAGCTCATTTTGGAGGCAGCTTACAAGATGGGGGTTGAAGTAAAGCTTTTTGACATAAGAGAGCAAATCTTCGACCCCCTCAATTTTGCTGTTGATTTTGATGTGGCTTTAGAGAGGTCGGTCTCCACAGTAAAAGGTGATTATCTTATCCATTTTCTTGAAGCACTCAATATTCCAGTGATCAACAGCTCCCGGATAAGCGGGCTCTGCGAAGATAAATTTCTCACTTCTCTCTGTCTGCAGAAAGCGGGTATTCGCACGCCAAGATTCGCCTTAGCCTTTAACCTGGAAGGTGCAGAAAAAGCTATTGAGGAACTTGGTGGTTACCCGGTGGTAATCAAACCAGTTCTGGGTTCGTGGGGGAGGCTGCTGGCCAAGATTAATGACCGCGATGCTCTTGAAGCTATTCTCGAACATAAAGAGGTGCTCGGTTCTCCTCAGCAGAAACCTCTTTATATCCAGGAATATGTAAAAAAACCGGGGAGAGACATAAGGATGTTTATTGTTGGCTGTGAGCCTCTCTGCGCCATTTATCGGGAGTCAGAACACTGGATAACTAACACTGCCAGAGGAGCCAGAGCCAGAAATTGTCCCCTCAACGATGAATTGGTAAGAATTTCTGAACAACTGGTAATGGCTATTGGTCCAGGGCTTCTGGCGGTAGACATTTTTGAAACAGAAGCCGGCTTGTGTGTAAATGAAGTCAATCACACCATGGAATTCAGAAATTCTGAAGAGCCCACGGGCGTTAGTATATCCAGTGCCATTGTCAGTTACTGTATGAAAGTAGCCAGGCAGCAATGAATTTAAGTTGGTAGAGGTAATGTGATGAACAATAGCAAATTGACCGTATCGGTGCTCGGTGGTTCAGGTTATGTGGGTGGAGAACTTCTTAGGCTTCTTCTTTTTCACCCTAATGTTCGCCTCCAACAAGTCACCAGTAGAAATTTTGCTGGCTTGCCGGTTTCCTTTTTACATCCGAACTTAAGAGGCCTAACGGACCTTAAATTTTGCTCTCCCGACAGTCTGCTACCCTGTGACCTACTGATACTGGCACTTCCAAACGGCGACTCCATGAAAACCATAGATAAATGGATGGGGTTGGCCGATAGAATTATTGACTTGGGTGCTGATTTCAGGTTTCAGAAAGCTGAAGACTGGGAATTCTGGTACGGCTATCCGCATACTGCACCCGAACTGCTGGGTAAGTTTGTCTATGGAGTTCCTGAAATTTTCAGAGAACAAATCAGGTCGGCAAAATATGTAGCTGGGCCCGGCTGCGAAGCTATCACCTCAATTCTTTGTCTTTATCCATTTGTTAAGAACAAAATGATAAAGAATTTTCCCATCATCATAGATGCTAAAATGAGTAGCTCTCAAGCAGGTAGTAAGGCAAGTTGGTCCAGCCATCACCCAGAAAGAGCCGGAGCAGTTCGTTCCTACAAACCAACCAATCACCGACACACAGGAGAAATCGAGCAATTGTTGAAAGCCTTTAATCCAGAGATTTCAGTGTGTGTCTCTGCTACCGCTATAGAAATGATTAGAGGTATTCTGGTCACTATCCATACTTTTTTAAATTCTCCGAGTAGTGACCGGGATATCTGGAAAATCTTGCGCCAAGAATACAAGGACGAACCGTTCATCAGGCTGGTTAAGATGAATCAGGGCCTTTACCGTTTTCCTGAGCCTAAAGTTGTGCTCGGTACTAACCTCTGCGATATCGGCTTTGAAATTGAAGAAAGAACTTCCAGGCTGGTGATAATTGGAGCTATTGACAATCTGGTTAAAGGAGCAGCCGGCAACGCCGTTCAATGTTTGAATATTATGGCCGGATTCCCTGAAACTGCCGGTCTAGAGAGATGTGGACTCCATCCGATTTAAGGAGGAAAAAATGATTAAGACTGAAGAAATCTTGAGTAATTTCAAGGGGATAATCGATTCCACCCTAAGAGAAGGATGGCAATTCTCCAAAGCCAATTTTTCTCTACAGCACTACCTTGATATCTACCAATTTCTGGTTGATATCGGAGTTGATTATGTGGAAGTCAGCAACCCAGTAAAGGAAGAAATCGGGGAGATGGTCAAGGCTCTGGTGAAAGTGAAAAATAAAAGCACAAATTCATCCAAACTGCTGGCCCATGTAAGAAACAGAAGAGAAGATATTGAAAAAGCCATTGAGGCTGGAGTAGATGGAGTAAACATTCTTTGCACGGCCGACCCGGAAAGAATAGCTTTCCTTAAATTCAAGCCAACGGAATATCTCAGCTTTCTGGAAAAAAACATTATGCTGGCTAAAAGCTTTGGTCTGGAAACAAGAGTCAGCGCGGAAGATTTTTTTAATCAGCCATTTGATTTGATTCTGGACATCTACCAATTGGCCTCTCAAGTTCAGGTTGACCGGTTAGGAGTCTCTGATACAGTTGGCAAAGCCCTGCCCTGGCAGGTAGAAGAAAAAATAAAAAAGCTGCGCCGTAGATTTGCCGTTGACCTGGAAGTCCATTTCCATAATGATTTTGGTCATTCTATAAGCAATGCCTTAGCTGCCTTAGCGGCTGGTGCCAACTGGGTGGATACATCTCTTTTAGGAATAGGAGAAAGAACCGGTATTACTCCTCTAAGTGCCTTGCTGGTAAACCTCTACGGCCTTAATCAAGAAATAGCGTCACGTTATAACCTGACCTTGATTACCAGGGCAGAAAATTATGTAGCTGAGGTTTGTCATGTTGATGTTCCGATAAACCTGATCACCAGCATTAAGAATGGGTTCGCTCACAAAGCCGGTATTCATTTGAATGCTCTCATCAATTTTGGACCACATAAATATGAACCAATTCCGCCCTCATTAATCGGCAACAGAAGACAACTCATATTAAATTCTTTGGTTTCGGGACGGACCACAGAAAAGGACGTTAATGAATTCTTAAAAAGATTCGGGGAAGGCTGATTATTTCTCCTGTTCTAAAGGTTGCTAAGAAGGAGGCTATATGCTTCTGATAAAAATAGGTGGAGGTCAAACGATTAACTGGGAAGGCGTTTGCCAGGATATCAAACTCCTTTGGGAAAAAGAAAAAGTCATCCTCGTTCATGGCGCCAGCAAGACAAGAAATGAGCTGGCCCAAAAACTTGGTGTGCAGGTAAAGACAGTCACTTCTCCCTCTGGCATCCAGAGTGTTTATACTGACCAGGAACTGCTGGATGTCTTTCTTATGGCCTATCCTGGTTTAGTCAATAAAAAAATAGTAGCTCTGCTCCAAAGAAATGGCTTGGAGGCCATCGGACTGTCGGGCGTAGATGGAAGACTGTGGCAGGCTAAACCGAAAAAGGATCTGCTGGTTCAAGAAGAAAATCGGGTTAAATTACTGACCGGCAACTTAACTGGTCGGGTGGAAATAATAAACGTTAATCTGATTAAACTTCTTCTCGACCATAATTATCTGCCCGTTATCTGCTCGCCCGCCATCAGTTTTGAAGGTGAAATTGTCAATACCGATAACGACTGGGCGGTGGCTATGATGGCCGAAGCCCTGAAGGTAAAAAGGCTGGTGATTCTTTTTGACAAACCCGGCTTACTAAGGGATTTGTCTGATGAGACAACGCTGATAAAAAGGATAGACAAAGACAGGCTTGAGGACTTTTTTCAGTATGCCGCTGGCCGGATGCAGAAAAAAATCATGGGAATAAAAAGGGCTATAGAAGGCGGTGTGGAAGCTGTCTTTCTTAGTGACGGAAGAGCCCCATCTCCGGTTCTATCTGCTCTGGCTGGTTTGGGTACAGTAATCAATTAAAGGAGGATTAATCATGGAATCAGTAATTCAGTTATTCCCCAATCACCATCAAGAACCTAGGGCTTTCCTGGTTGACACTTATGTAAATAGGGGAATTTCTTTCACCCGGGGTGAAGGGTGTTATCTTATTGACACCTATGGCCATAGATACCTTGACCTGGCCACCAATTATGGAGTAAACATCTTTGGCTATAACCACCCTTATATTAATCATTGTTTGAAGGAGCAGATGGAAAGGTTAATAACCCTTCATTGCAGCTTCAATCATGAATTGAGATCCCAGGCAGCTGAAAAATTGGTTCAGTTTTGTGGTGGTGGCCTTAGCCAGGTTTATTTTTCTAATTCCGGAGCCGAAGCCATAGAAGCAGCTTTAAAGTTTGCGGTCCTGGCCACAGGTAAGAAAAAGTTCATAGCTTGCAGGGGCAGTTACCACGGTAAAACTCTTGGCGCTCTGTCAGCTACCTTCAGCCCAAAATACAGACATCAATTTGAGCCGCTCCTCTGGGAATTCAACTTTATTCCTTACGGTGATGCTCAGGCTCTGGAACAAGCTATTAATGAGCAAGTAGCCGCTTTTCTGGTAGAGCCTATTCAGGGAGAGTCGGGCATTAACTTGCCTTCGCCTGGATATTTAAAAAAAGCCGCGGAAATTTGCAGAAAAAATGGTGTCCTAATGATTGTTGATGAAATTCAATCTGGTCTGGGCAGAACTGGTTCGTTTCTGGCTTCCAGTAATGAGCTTGAAACTTATGATATTCTTTGCCTGGGAAAAGGGTTGGCTGGTGGACTCCCGGTTGGCGCTACCCTGGTCTCCAGTGCTATTGCAGCCAAAATAACAAAAGGAATCCACACTTCAACTTTCGGAGGGAACCCACTAGTCTGTGCCGGTATTCTGGCCACCCTGAACCTGATAACCAGTAGCCTTCTGATGCGGGTTAAAGAAATGGGCAACTATTTTCTTCGTAGTCTAAACCAATTAACCCACGGGAAAATAGTCGAAGTACGAGGCTCAGGTTTGATGATAGGAATAGATTTGAGGGAAAAAAGAGACGCTTTTCTCAAAGCTTTACAAAACAGAGGCATTATTGCTTTGCCGGCTGGCGAAAAAGTTGTCCGGTTCTTGCCGCCTTTTATCATAGAAAGAAATCAGGTGGATAATGCACTGGATATTATTTCTCAGGTTGTTGCTCATTTCTGATTTGACTTAGCTCTAAAAATTTTCTGTTTTGACCATTAAGGAGATAAATCGCTGTGTGTAGATTTCTAATAGTTAAATCTACTTCTCCCATTGGCATTGACGAATTTCTTAAACAGTTTGCTCAGGCTTGCTTCTTAAGCAGAACGCCAGATGGAGACTGGCAAGGAGATGGCTGGGGCATCTCTTACCTTTCAGAAGATGGCCAATGGCTGATTAGAAAATCGCTCCTTCCTATCTGGAGTGAGACTGAAGTGTTCAACAATTTTCCCAAAAGTAGGTTCTTTCTTGTTCATGCCCGCAGCGCTTCCTTCCCGAACCAAAAGGGATTGATTGACTTTAATCAGCCTTTCATCTCTTCCCGTTATGCCTTTGTGTTCAATGGCTTCATAAAAGGAATGTCTTTCCCTCAAACTGTCCAGGGAAATATCGGTTCTCAAAAGCTCTGGAGTATGCTCTTGAAGTTAGTTGAAGAAGAAAAGGAACCAGACAGAGCTATACTCCGTTTAAAGGAAATATGCCTGAAAAAGGCCAAAAAGATCAATGCTTTAAACATTGGCTTTTGCGACCAGCGTTCTATTTATGGCCTATGTTATTATGAATGCTGGGCTGATTATTACTCACTATATGCCACCAATTTGCCTTCTTTATCCTTTATCTCATCAGAGAAGCTTGCCGGATTTGAAAGTCAAAGGATTTTACCGGGAGAACTGGTGATGTTTTAGATTTAATTGAGAAAGAGGCAAGGATTGTGAATTCTTTCTTAAAAAGAGTAACTTGTTGCTTCAAAAGAAAATCTAGATGTAAGCCTAACCATTGTCTCACATAAGAATCTGCAAGAAAATTGGAGGAGGATTTTGATACCTAACTATCTCCTTTAATACCTCGTACATAACTTTCTTTTCTAATCCCATGACTTTGCCTTCTTGATAAATTCACCAAAAAATTTTATCGCGCTATAAAACAAAAAATAAAACAATCTTACCTGGCTTCTCTCGTAAGGCAATGAATCATTTTCAGGCAGATTCTAAATGGTTCAATTTAACCGCCTTTTTGTAGATATATGCAAAGGGATCATGGTAATGGAGATTAAAGACAGGAGGATTGTTTTGATATAGACCTCCACATTTCTATAGCCGTAATTAAAGTCTTTTGATTAATTTCATTTTGGTGTGAGCTTTTTCAGTGTAGGCATTAGTGGCTCTATGGTTAATGTATTTTACAATATATTATTGCTGTCTTCGAAGCATCCGGCCCCAATAATTTAAAGCCGCATCCCGTCGCCGTAAAGGTCTCCTGGCACCGTTCACAATATTACCGCCCCTTATGCCCGATTAAATATGCCCGAAACTCCAACCATTTTGGGCCAAACCTTAGGCTCCCTCTGATACTGATGTAACCATTTGGCCCTCTTCTCACGCCCAGGACATGTGCCAGTGCTTTGCTTTGGCTCTACCGGAAAGTATCTTTTTACCTTCAGCCCATATTTCTTTTATCTTACCCTCGTAATAAAAAAACTTGCAGGATAAAATTTCTGAGGCTCATTATGTTAAAACAACTTCTTACCTAACTTGTTCATAATTAAGAAGTTTGGACCACATCTGCTTATTTTTTCACCGCCTTTTTTACGAATGAGCCTCAAAGATTTGACATCTCCTTGCATTGTTTTATATCATTTTTAATCATTTATAATGAAGTAATTAAGAAAAAAGAAGGGAGGCCTTTTGCTCTGCCAGAATCTTAGTTAATTGATAATCTAAGGAAAATATTTAAGGTATTATTATAACTTTAAATTTACTCGTTGGTCATCTAATTGTCAAGATGAAGTTTTATGATTCAACTAAAATAACATTTAAGATCTTTGAAAAAATTATCTTATCGATTTTCATATTCATCATTCTTGCTTTAAACCTTACGGCCCAGCATACGGTCCGATTTCAAAACCTGACGATTCAGCAAGGGCTCCCTCAGAGTTCAGTGTATAGCGTTGTCCAGGACAGAAGAGGATTTATTTGGTTGGCTACGGAAGCCGGCCTGGTCAGATTCGACGGCTATAACTTTGTTGTTTATAAGCCTGAAAAGGAAAACCCTCACAGTTTAAGCAATAATTGGGTCAATGTAATTTGTGAAGATCATCTTGGATATTTATGGGTTGGAACTGAGAATGGATTAAATAAGTTCGAGCGCAATAGCGAACGTTTTACCCATTATTTCTTTAAACCAGACGATCCAAACAGCTTGAGCAGCAATAGAGTCTTGGTTATTTTCGAAGATAAATCAGGCAATTTATGGATTGGCACCGACCAGGGCTTGAACAAATTTGACCGGGAAAAAGAACAATTCATTCGTTATCAATTCAAGGCTAATGACCCTTATTGTTTAAGCCATAATGATGTAAGATCTATCGCTGAAGACCAAAAAGGTTTTCTCTGGATAGGTACATTTGGCGGTGGTCTTAATAAATTTGACCCCCAAAAAAATCAGTTCATTCATTACCTAAAAGACCCTCAGAATCCAAACAGTTTGAGCGATAATTATGTTTTATCTGTATTGGTAGATCATTCGGGTAAAATCTGGATTGGAACTAGAGAAGGTGGGCTGAACCTGTTTGACCCTTCCAGAAATCAGTTCAAAAGCTATAAAAACCAACCTGAAAATCCGGACAGTCTAAGTGACAACTGGGTTACCTGCATTTACGAAACCCCTGATGGTATTATCTGGATTGGTACCTATAATGGCGGGCTCAATAAGCTTGAACCGCTCAATGAAAGATTTACAAGTTATAAAAATGACCCTTATGATCCTCTTTCAATAACCGATAACAGTATTGAATGCATCTATAAAGACCAGGCTGATATTTTATGGATTGGAACTTATGGGGGCGGGATAAGCAGATTGGTCCTGAAAAAAGGTTATTTCCTTCATTTCCGGCCGAAACCCAATGACCCTAACTCTATCAGTCATAATCATATTCGTTGCTTTTATGAAACAAAAGATGGACTTCTCTGGATTGGAACTGACGGTGGAGGCGCAGATGTCTTTGATAGAAAAAATAAAAAAGTTTTTCATTATAAGAATAATCCTGATGATCCCTACAGTTTAAGTGCTAATAAAGTCTTTTCCATTGTAGAAGACGAATCGGGTGTGCTCTGGTTAGGCACTTATGGAGGGGGGCTGAACCAGTTTGACCCCAAGAGCAAAAAATTTATCTCTTATCGCCATAATCCAAATGACCCTAACAGCTTAAGTGATGATAACATTCGCCCTGTCTATTTGAGTAGGTCGGGTGTAATGTGGATAGGAACAGATGGCAGCGGATTAAACAAATTTGATATCAAATCCAAGAAATTTACTTCCTACCAACACGATCCGAATAATCAAAATAGCTTGAGCAATAATCGTGTCTGGGCCATTACTGAAGATTCTTCTGGTATATTATGGATTGGAACTTTCGGTAGCGGGCTTGACAGATTTGACCCGAAAAAGGAAGAATTCAGGCATTTTCGCCATAATCCCGATATACCTAATAGTTTAAGCAATGATTTTATTTTGGTCCTTTATTCGGATTCAAAAGGTAACATCTGGATTGGCACGAATGGCGGAGGTCTTTGCAAATTTGACCCGGTCAAGGAAATTTTTTCCAGATATGACCAAAAACATGGGCTGCTAACCAATATTGTTTACGGAATTCTGGAAGATGATAAAGGAAACATCTGGATAAGCTCTAACAAAGGAATATCAAGTTTTGATCCTCAAGCCGAAAGATTCAAGAACTATGATATTAGCGATGGCCTTCAAAGCTATGAGTTTAATGGCCGCGCTTGCTACAAGGGCAGGGATGGCTGGATGTATTTTGGTGGCGTTAACGGATTCAATGCCTTCTATCCCGGAAATATTCAAGATAATCCACATATACCACCCATAGTTATTACCGATTTTCAGATATTCAATAAACCAGTCCCCATAGGGAAAGGCCCGGATGGACGCCTAATCTTGTATAAATCTATTTCAGAAACAGAGGAGATAAAACTTTCTTATAAAGATCGGGTCTTATCTTTTACTTTTTCAGCCTTAGACTATACTTCTCCTGATAGAAACCAATACGCCTACAAAATGGAAGGGTTTGAAAAGGACTGGAACTATGTTGGCCACAGGCGATTTGCTACTTATACCAACCTGCCGCCAGGAAAGTATGTTTTCAGAGTAAAGGGCTCAAATAATGATGGCTTATGGAATGAAGAGGGAGTAGCCTTAAGAATCGTGATTACACCGCCTTTCTGGAAAACCTGGTGGTTTTATCTATTGAGTATTATTTTTATATCATCCTCGCTGGCGGGAACGTATATATTCAAGGTCAGCAGCCTTAAAAGGCGTAAGGAAGAGTTAGAGAGAGTAGTGCTAGAACGAACTCTTCAGCTCCAGGAAGCTAACAATCAATTGAGTGAAGCTAATAAGAAACTGGAAGTCCTTTCCAAGACTGACGGGTTAACAGGTATTGCTAATCATCGAAAGTTTAGAGAATTTTTTCAATTAGAATGGCGAAGGTCACTTCGAAATAAAAGGCCGCTCTCTGTCATTTTAATTGATATTGACGATTTTAAGCTTTACAATGATACTTACGGGCATCAGGCGGGTGATGAATGTCTAAAAAGTATCGCTGCGGTGTTGGTTGAAAACTGCAAGCGAGCGGGTGATCTGGCCGCCCGTTATGGAGGAGAGGAGTTTATAATTGTTCTCTCAGAGACTAATGCTTCTGGAGCCTTTGCTGTGGCCGAAAGGATAAGGCAAAGAGTGGAGTCATTAAGAATTCCTCATGAAAAATCCCGGGTTGCCGATCATGTAACAATAAGCCTTGGATATGCCACGATCGTTCCAGACTCAGAAGAACAATCTGATTTACTTATCAGTTTAGCGGACCAGTCATTATATGAAGCAAAGAGAAAAGGCAAAAACGTGGTCAGCGGGGTAGATTATTCTCTCTTAAAATCGTCAAAGACCTGAAAAAATGCGCCCCTAACCTTAAATTTTATTATTGAAGTTAATAATCATACAATGTATGATATTAAAAAAAGAAAAGGAAGATAAGATGACAGGAAAGGAAATAAGATTAGTGTTAATTGCCAGAGATGATGCTGACAGGAATTCTTATGAAGCTTTGTTAGCAAACTATCCAGAGGTGAAAATTGAGTCCTATGATTCTATTCAACAATTTAAAGAAAATCTTCGCGAAAGACTGTATTCAGGATTAATCATGGATTTCCAGACTCTTATTACGTCTTCCACTTCTGATAAAGAGTTTTTTTACTCGCTTCGTAAAGGATTACCGGTAATTAATGTTAATCGCAGTGCGGATAAAAAAGAGCTGGATTATTTTATTGAAGAACAGAGGGCAGGTGCCTTAAAAGGAAAAGATGTGCTTGATTATTTCATTTATGGTATTTGTGCTAAAAAAAATCCCAGAAAAGTTAGGTTTCATACCAGAAAGAATGTTTATCTTAATGTACACCTCCATCTTAAAGGCCGGCCTTCTATAAAAACAAATTTATCGGATATCTCAGAAGGGGGCTGTTTTGTGATTGCCACTGAGGAGCCACCTGAAGATAAAATTATATATCTCACGATTGATGATCTGATGGATAAGACCATTATTTCTGCTGAAATAAAATGGAGTTTGCCCTGGGGAAAAAGCTATACGCACCTGCCCGGGTACGGTTTGGCTTTTAAGGAAATATCAGAAAGTCAGCTTCAGGGAATAAGAAAAATACTGGGCATGGTCCGCGGCGACTTTTGGCCTTCCTGAGTAGGTTATATGATGTACTTTAACAATTTTGTTTGTAAACTTGTTGTGGATCTCAGGCGGCTATTCTGATTGGCTGAATTGTTTTCTATTATCAATCAGCACTTTTTTTATTCTTCCTTCGGCTTCACCTGTCCCTCTTTAACCACCTCAGCCACAATCCCCTGCTGGAGATGGGCTGGAACTTCTTCATAATGAGAAAACTCAATCGAAAAAGAACCAAAGCCACCTGTATTTGAAGTCAGGGTTGGTTCAAAATCGAGCATTGGGGTGCTCCCCATTCTTTGGACAGTAAAGAGGCTGGTTTAAGGTGCATATCCGTAGAAGCCCGTCTAAAGATCAATCCTGAGGCCAGGGCTATCTCACACAACTTCCATCCGCCTCGAATCAATTAAATCCGATCAAAAAGTCGCCTGGTGACAAGCCCCGCAAAGGATTTCACAGTTTGAAACAGAATCTCCGCCAGGGCTGCTGCGATGGTGCGCTTCCCTCGTGCCCTGCCCCGTTTCTCTGCCCCGATTTTCCCAGACCAGCTCCTTATTGCAGCGATTATAAGGATGGCCTTGTGTCAATCTTCTATATTCGCCTCTCCCCCCACTCTCTTCCATAATCAAATAAAAACGACGTATATTTTAATTTCATGGATGAAAGAAGAATCTTTTTTGGTATGCCCCGACAGGGCAAAAAATCGATAAATATTATTGCCTTTTTTCTTTAAAAATAAATTAGGCTTAAGAATTTAAGTTAGAAGCGGTTATTTTTCTTCTTTTTGAGCTGGGTACAGAACAGGCAATACCAAAATTGGGCCGGCAGAAAAGAGATTAGCAGGAATTATGTAAACGTCCTACAATTTAATCCACCAGTGCCCAAGAGTCCAGTCCAACCAGGCTCCAACCAGCCCACATAGATTTCCGCGATGAACCCCACTTTCCCCTTCCCTGTCTTTATCTTGACCAGGAAGAACAAAACAGCTGAGACAACAATGCTTATTATCAACAAAATGAGAAACGCCTAAAAGCTCATACCGATCTTTTTTTCTTCTTTCCTTAAATGAATTGACAATAAAAATTTGATTCTATTTATTAGGTTTGTCAAATAGATTTATAATCTTATACTTACAACTTCCCTTTGCCTATTTTTCGGTTAAAACGATTTATTATAAATCCATATCTTATCTCCTGCTCAAAAAAGAATAATATTAAAAACCCATCCTGATTGTTTATTTCTTTTTCACTTCGATTTTTTTAGAAAATAGAATAAAATAGTAAAAGAGTAAGTTTAAATTAAGAGGGGAAACCTCTATGAAAATTACGGAAAAAGAATTTAAGAAAGAGAAGCAAGCCAAGGAAAAATTCCGCCAGGCTGCCAGGCGGTTAAAAAAGCTACTGGATAATGCCCCAGTTGGCTATCATACCCTAAACAGAGAAGGGATTATTACCAGCGTAAATCAGACAGAAATTAGGATGCTCGGATATAAAAAAAAGAGATGATAGGCAAATCAATTTTCAACTTTATCTTGCCAGAGCAGCGGCCGGAAGCTCAAATAAGATTTAAGCAAAAATTAGCCGGGAAGCGGCTTCCAAGAGCAAAGGACAGAATATATGTAAGAAAGGATGGTTCTAAAGTCTATGTAGCCATCAGTGACAGGATAGAGCGGGATAACCATGGAAAAATTATTGGTGTCCATACCACCATGGTGGATATAACTGATTATATTCAGATGGAGGCAGATTTAAAAGCATCTGAGGAGCGCTACAAAGACCTGGTAGAAAAAGCGGGCATGGCCATCGCCATCGAGGATATAGAAGGAAATCTTAAGTACTTTAATAAAAGATATGCTGAAATTTTTGGCTACACGGTAGAGGAAATGAAAAGTCTATCAATCCCATCAGTTGTTCACCCCGATGATGTAAAGAGAGTAATGTCTTATCATAATGGGCGCCTTCAGGGAAAGAAGGTGCCGTCAAGGTATGAATTTAAGGGAATTAAGAAAGACGGATCAACTATTTATGTTGAGGTGGATGCTTCTACCTTAAAACAAGGGGGGGCTCGGGTGGGAACGCGATCCTATTTATGGGATATAACGGAGCGTAAAAAAACAGAATTATCTCTGCGTGAAAGTGAAGAAAAATTCCGCTCGATAGTTGAATACTCCCATGAAGGCATCCTGATGGTGGATGACAACTATAAATTCATATATTGCAATGATGAGCTCTGCCGGATGTTAGGTCGTTCTCGCGATGAAATTATCGGTCAGGATTTCCGCAGATTTCTTGATGAAGAAAGCAGGGCCCTGGTAGCCGATCGCTATCTCAGAAGACAAAAAGGAGAGGATATTCCCCATCGATATGAATTTAACATAGTTAAAAAAGACGGAACCAAGCGAAGAGTAGAGATTAGCTCATCCGTGATCAAAGATGCCGCCGGTAATATGAGAACAGTAGCTCAGCTTCTGGATATCACTGAACGCAAGAGAACAGAAGAGGCCAACCTTGAGGCGATGAATAGCCTGAGGAAAGCATTTGATGGAATGATCAATGTCATTGCCTCAATTGTGGAAACCCGCGACCCATTTACTTCCGGTCATCAACGCCGGGTGGCTGATTTGGCCCGCACCATAGCCACAGAAATGAAACTTCCACCAGATTCCATTGAAGCCATCCGCTCGGCAGCCATAATCCACGACTTGGGTAAGATACACGTCCCTGCTGATATCCTCAATAAACCCAGCAAGTTGAATGAAACTGAATTTAATTTTATCAAAGCCCATCCCAAGGTTGGCTATGAAATTCTGAAAGATATAGAATTCCCTTGGCCGGTGGCTCAGATTATCTATCAACATCACGAAAGGTGGGATGGTTCTGGATATCCTCAGGGTCTTTCAGATGACGAAATTTTATTAGAAGCGCGAATTTTGGCCGTGGCTGATGTGGTTGAAGCCATGGCCTCTCATCGTCCTTATAGGCCGCCCCTGGGCATTGAGAAAGCCCTGGAAGAACTGTCCCAAAATAGGGGGAAGCTTTACGATCCCAGAGTGGTTGATGCTTGTCTCAGAGTTTTTAAAGAGAAAAAGTATACATTTAAATAGCCAATATATCCCTCAAGTGAATGCTTTCCTGTTACTCTAAGAGACCATGGCTTCTAAGATATTAATCGGCATTATCTTTATAAATCGACTCAACCTTATTTCTACTGACCACGAAACTTCTTTACCGATTTTATTCTTATTCTCTTACCAGCCTCAGCTAATCTTTAATAGAAAGCCTGAAAAGGCGTTTGAATCAACAGATAAATTATCTCCAAAGGCAAAATTTCCCCGCTTTTTGGTCATTCCAATTGGTTTATTTTGAAAATGGTTCCCCTCTGCCAAAACTAATCGCACCTTAAAAACTAAGTACTTGGATGATATGCCCGCAAAGGGGATATCTCAATGGCGCATTCTCCGGGATCAAATCGCCAACGTTTTTATACACTAGCAATTGTTTTTAAAGTATAAGAAATGGAAGTTGATATTTTGTTTAATTAATAATACAATAATTCCATAACTGGACTGGAGCCTGGCAGGAAGAGTACAAATCATCTGATTGGAGGGGTAAATATGAAAGGGGGTATTGCCTGGAAAAAAGTTGCCTGGAAAGAGGTCTTTATTAGTGTTTTCGTACTGTCTTTCCTGTTTTTCCCGGCCTGCAAGAAAGCTGATAAGGTAGAAATAAAAACAGAGGATGGTATTACGGTGGTTTACAATCCCAAGAATCCGGCACCAACGCGCGGTATGCCGACCACCTTATTAATAAAAGAGGACTTATCGCTGGGAACTAAGGGGGAGAGCGAAGTATCAATGCTATTAGAACCCGCGGTGGTCGATGCCGACGAAGCCGGCAACATCTATGTCCTTGACCGAAAGGCGGTCCAGATTAAAGTTTTCGACCCGCAGGGAAACTTTTTGAGGGCCATTGGACGAAGCGGCCAGGGGCCCGGTGAATTCCAGGATCCCCGCTATTTTCAGATAACCCCGCAGAAGAATATCCTGGTCACCGACCCCATGTCACGCCGGATAACCGTTTTCAGCTTAGAGGGCCAGTGGATGAAAGATCTTTCCACCGGAAAGATGTGGATGTTCTTGAGCGCGAAAATGGCGCCAAACGGAGACATTGTTGGCAGCCATACAATAATGGACCAGGAAGCCAGGACCGAGCTGGTGCGGTTTAATGCTAACATGGAACCTGTAAGCACTGTGGCCAGCGTGCCATTCCTCAGATATCCAGTTTTAAACCCATATTTTCCTCGCCTTAATTTTGCTCTGACCCCGGAAGGGAATGTCATCTGGGGAGTAACCACCGAGTATG
>Ga0078972_1010219_pt1 | contig 17756 bp, 13 predicted proteins | sample YelNatPaOPGAMG01_FD_67568 | JGI IMG/M metagenome (GOLD analysis project Ga0078972, IMG submission 67568) | Hot spring thermophilic microbial communities from Obsidian Pool, Yellowstone National Park, USA - OP-RAMG-01 (SPADES assembly) (version 2) | ecosystem: Environmental > Aquatic > Thermal... | reverse complement strand
GGCCCTTTTCCATCGGTATAAGGTTTGGGGATGGATTTGATGCTTTTGGGCTACTTCCACCCCGTTGCCGCTTTGCTCCCATTCCCTCAAAATCTGGAGTTTCTGTTCGGGACTTAATTTTAGGGCTTTCTTTTGATCGGCTGGTATTAGTTCTACGCTCATTCATCTTCCTCCTCCTCTATGTCTTAGCATCTTTTGAGCGTCTCAACTAACACCTTTTTATCCCGATTCTGTCCGAATACTACTGAAACATTATAAAGGAATGCCGAAGGCCTCCAAGGCGGCCGTAAACGCCGCGTGTCTCGGCGTACCGTCCTGCTCCGGCTGACGTGTCGAACGCATCAGGATCGCGAAATCAGCGGGCGTCAAGAGCGAAACACATTTCTTCTATGCCACTCAAGGCAAGCTGCTGAAGGCAGAAATCTATTTGGCAAAATTATTCTTCTCATGTGAAAACATGCCACAAGACGTTCAATGATAGGGTCTTTTCTCGAAAGGATATCTTTGGACATGATGATTTCCATTTCAGGTCCGATAGATATAAGGCCTGCTTCAAATAGTCGGTCAAATGTAGCACTTAGGCAGAGCCCATTTGTCGGGTCGGTCCGTTTACTCTCATCAATACTCCATGGCACAATATGACTTGCGATTAAACATTCTGAAATACTTAGGCCGGTTACGCAGCATTTCGCATTGTAGCTGCTGAGAACAACTTCCCGGAAAAAGCTTTGGTGAACCCTTACCTTAGTCTCGCGAATCAGTTCACTTGGACCCTCGGGCCTGCGCAGCGTACTCACATCTTTCTCTTTCAAAGAAAATTGCCGCCGCAACTTTGATGCTTCGAATACAAGATCGTTCCAATTATGGTGGAATTCATCCCATATTTCCTTGTCTAACTTGCTCGCATGTACCAGCCCGGAAATTCCTTTACGTTGGAGCTCTGGGTCAAAAGCGCCGAAATTACCGAGCTTGCGAGCCACGGAAGAATGTGACCGGCCTATGAGCGCGGCCAATTCCTGCACTTTTGGGTTACTTGCCTTCGTCTGTTGAAAAGGGATGCGACAATAAAGGTCAAAGGCAAGAATCAGTTCATCCCTTGTCCAAGGCTGCCCGAAACGCGCTCCTTTCTCTTCGACATTCGACATGATATTCCTAACTCCGCCTATCTCATTGCCGGTTTAGATTTAATGTACTAATTAGATGTTCTATGGAGTTGACCCTCCAGTTAAAGGCAACCACACTTCCTGCCTGTTGAATAAGCAGTCCCGTTTCTTCGCCGATAAGATGAAACCTTAATAGAACGCTCTTTCTTTCCAGGCCGAACAAACTCCAGTCCTGGTGATCCACAATTCCTGAATCCGAGAACCCCTCCTCTTTGAGGATTCGAGCCAGGATAACCATCGTGTGGTCGGATATTCGGTAATCAATCAGTTCCCTTTTGCCCTTTTGAGGTTCCCGAATAAAATCGATGTCCCGCAGAAAACCCAGCAAGCCCCTCGCCACCTTTCTGCTTACCTGTTCCGACCAGGGTTTTTCCATTTTCCCATCGACTAAAGCCTCGGAGAAAAAGGAGAGAACCGCCGAGACATCGATAAAGAGCTTTCCACGCCGGACAGACGGCCAGAACTCGTGAAGAACAAATTCCCGCAAAAGGATATCATTTCTTGCCGAATAGAGCAGGACAAGTTCCTTGAAAACCGCAGGTTGCAGGTTTGATTCCAAAGCGGTTTTCATAACTCTGGCGGCTCGATCATCAGGCTTCAAATACCGCGGGACAAAAACCCGGCGAACGATGTCCTGCACTCGGCGCGCAGTCGCTTTGCCTAATATCCCTTCTCGTTCAACGCGCCGCACAAAGGCCTCAGGGGGCTCACCGAAATGCCAATGCCGTAGCAAAGTCCGCGTCTCCTGCAACAGCGCGGCGCCCTTACAAATCGCGATCGTATAGGGCTTTGCCTTGGGCATCTGTCACATTCCCAGTGTCTTGAGCACAGCCCGGTCGACGTCGCCGTAAAACACCACGTCCAGGCGTTCGATCACGTCCTCCGGCAGTCCTGCGAACTGGGTTTTGTTGGAAACGGGGACCAGGGCGCGAAGCGCCCCTGACTCAAGCGCCAGTTGCAGTGGTTCGGCGATCGAAGCCGGGCCCTTGACGTTCCCCTGGATCGTCAAGTCGCCGAGGATCACGGTGCCGGCCTGTACATGACGGTTGCGGACGGCGGAGATGATGGCGGCGAAAAACGCCACACCGCAGGGACAGTCGATGCGGCCGCCGGAAAGGTCCACGGCTTCCGCATAGATGTCCTTCTGCGCCAGCATCTGTGTCAAGCCCAGCTTGTCCTTGACGCCCTGCAGATAACTGAAAGCCCGGTTGAGGGATTCTTTCAGCGATTTTTCAAGACCCGTCGGGGTTCGGAGCTTGCCCGTACCCGCCGTCAGGGTGACCTCAAGTCTGAACAAGGCGACCCTGGCTTCGGCATCCACCGCAGCCGTGTAAACGGTTCCCGGGGGAAGCGGGTCCTGCGAGATGACACCGGCCCCCCCTTGCTCGGGGACGCCCACCGACCACTCGGTGTCGTCCGCAAGGTCGATGTAAGAGAAACTTGTTTTGTAAAACTCAAACGAGCCGCGCTTTTTGAGCTGCTCCTTCACCCGGCGGCGCCCCTCCAGGGCCAGTTCGACGTACTCGGTGAGTTCTTGCTTCGTCCAGCCCCCGCCCGGGTGAAGGATTTTGAGAAGACCGCTCACTGTCTTCTTGACCGCTGTGGCGTCCCGACCCTCGACATGCGACCCGAAACGGAAGACCCGCTCGGCCTCGTCGAAGCGGTTCTGCTTTCTGAGCGCTCGGAACGCTTCGGCCAGATAGTCGGTGACGAAGCCGTAGTGGACCGTGAGCATCTCCTTCGAGTTCTTCGGAACCTCCCAGCCAGGCAGGTAGAAGTGCAAGCGGTCAAGCAGGGCCAGATCGAACTCTTTCGGCAGCGGCTGGAAAAGGTCCGTGGCTGAGTTTCGAACCAGGCTCTCTACCGGCTGGTTCAGATTGCCGATGAACACCAGGGACGCGTCCGCCAGCACCTGGGTGACCCCGCGGCTGAAGCGCCCGTTGGCCATGTAGTCCTTCATGATCTGGACCGCGTCGGGGTCGGTGATTTTCATGCCGCCGACTTCGTCGAAGGCCACAACGTCCCAGTGGCCCACGAGGCCGACCTGCCGGCGGGCGTTGTTGTAAAACAGGTTAGCGGTGCTCGCCTTCCCTCCGGACAGCAGCATGCAGTAAGGGGACATCTCGCTGAAGGCATAGGATTTTCCCGTGCCCCGGGGGCCGAGCTCGATGAAATTGTAGTTCTTCTCGACGAAGGGGATGAGGCGGGTGAGCAGAAGAATCTTCAGCCGGTGCGCCATCCGCAGCGGCTCCAGCCCGACGCTTCGCAGCAGAAGGTCGATCCACTCGTCCCTGCTCATGGCCGCCCGGCCTTCCAGGTACTCGTCCAGGTCGAACCGGGCAAGCTGAATGGGCTTCAGGTCAACGATATGGAAAGGGCTGTCCTTTTTGCCCTCTTCGGACAGCCTGAATTCCACGTCGATGATTGCCCAGATGCCGCCCTCAAGCAGTCTTTCATACCGGCGATGGAACTCGTCGGGAATGTGTATCCTGGCGTACCCGAAATGGTCCATGGACGCCCAGTACTTATTCTCGCTGGGGAGGAAGCGCACTTCGACGCGGTCGATGAACCGGTGCCTGCCTTTCCGCTCGACCATGGACTGGGCCTTGTTGGCCTCGTCGTGGCGGAAATAATTGGTCGTCAGGGTTTCCTTGACGGCGTCCACCCCGATGCGGATCTCCTCGTCGTCGTCCGAGGCGCAGTATTTGCCCAAGAGGTACTCTAGCACGTAGGACGGGACGTTTTCGCCGCCTTTGATCTGGTGCACCAAGTCCTTGCGCACCACTTTGCCGGCGAAAACCCGCGTCGCTTTTCGATCTAGGTCGTCCAACTGCATAAGTCCTCCCGAATGTTCTGTGGCGGCGGGGCCAAAACGCCGCCGGCGATCCGGCCGCCGAACACTCAATCAAGCATCGCGTTCTTCAGCTTGCGCTTCGCCCATACGACGCGCGTCTGCGGGTCGCTGACCCGGATTTCGATATCCCGCCCTTCGAAATCGGGGTCGAGCAGCACCGGCACGGGCGTTTCTCTGTTGGCCGCCAGGGTAACTTCGCGGGTCTTTTCGTCCCGCGCTTCGCAGTCGGCGGCCTCACCGACCACCTTGGCTTTCGGCCCCGAACCGTCGAAGGCCTCGACCCGCACGGTTATGGGCGGGTCCCCGGAAAGGCGCATCTGTTTGACCACATAAACGAGGGTCAAGCCGATGACCCGGCTGGTGAATTTGTCCGACCGATAGCGGACGTCGATCTCCGGCTTACCGGCGGCGCTTGGTTTCCCCCCGCCGGCCCGGAAGACGATCACCGGAACCACGGCTTCCTGCAGGCTCAACCCGCCGTGGAAATAACCCTCACCCTCGGAGAAGACGCGGAACCCGACGGGCAGGCAAACCTCCTGAACGTCGCCCTGAATCCCAACATGACCGGCCTTCAGGGTGACGGTCCCGGCAGCCCCTGAAAACCCGGCACCCAACCGGCAGCGGCGTTTGTTCTCCAGCCAACCGCCGGGCGGGGCCTGGACCACGTCACCGGCCGGGATTTCCGGGAGCATCATGTGACCGTGGTCGGCGCTGATCACCACGCGGTCCACCCCCTGGGACACCAGCCACCGCACCGCGGCCGCAATATCCCCGATCACATCCGAGAGGACCCGCCGGGCCCGCCAGGGGCCGAGGTTCTCGGCCACTGCGTCCGGGTCCTGGGTGCGCACCACAACAAGTTCGGTCGTCTTCATCCTCGCAGCGACCTTTTTCGGCGAGCTCAACAGCTCGTCCAAAGTCGTCTCGACAAACCGGTCGCCGTATTTATCGGCCAACAGTTTCATCCGGTCCGCCGATGTCTTCAGCAGGCGGGTTCCGAGGGCCGCGATCAGCGCCCCGTCTCTTTCCACAAGCCGGAGCATGCCGTCCGCACCGGGCATGAGGGCCGCCATGCCGCAGCCGGTCACCGTTGGGACCACACCCGCGGCCCAGCCGACGCGGACTTCGCCCGTTCCCGCCAAGGCCTCGCCCAAATCACGGCCCATTTCGTAGCGCAGCGAATCCACCATGAAAAACGCGGTCTTCACACGGCGTTCCAGGAACGGGGCCACATGTTCGTCGAATATGCGGGTCTGCCTCGCCGCCCCGTCCGGCGGCCAGCCCTCGGCCTGAACCGCCGCGAGGAAAGCGTCCTGCAAGGCCGTGACGGCTTCTCTATAGCGGCGACGACAGAGGTCGACGACCGGGCCGATAAGGTCGTGGTCGGTGCAGGCGGTCAGGGCCGTCTCGAAAAGGCGTGACGCCCGGTCGAGCCTCCACCAGCCGCTGTCGGTGTAGGCGGCCGTCAAATCCGCGAGGTTCTTTTTCCCGGTCAAGCCCCCCGAAACCGCGGCGGACGTTTCAACCACGGCGGACGCCCTTTCAAGGGCCGTCCAGGCCGGCGACCTCTGCGGTTCCATCCGCCAGATGGACTGTTTCCGTTTCTCGATCACGGCGCGGGCGGCCATAATGTCCCCAGCGACGACAAGCCCGACCGCGCGGCCGAGCAGACGCCGTTCCTCGAAGGGAAAGGTTTCGCGTTCGCCGGGGTCGAAACCCTTCGGCATAAGGTCCGGAAGTCCGAGTCCGCTTTCGATGCCCTGCGCCAGCTCGACATAGGTCTCACGCAGACCCGTGTCGCTGCGCATCCTGTCGCAGGCCGCGTAGATGACGGACTTCGCCTCGACGCCTGCGCGCGGCACGGCGCTCAGGGCGCCGGGAACATTTTCCGAAAGATCGAACACGAACTCGCTGAAAAGGATGTATTCGGCGGCCTTTGGTCGAAGGGTTTTCCATTGCCGTGACTCGGCTTTCGGCTTGAAACCGACCGAGCTCTCCAAAAGCCGCAGGAGTTCCTCAATGCAGCCGGGCTTGGCGTCCACCGCCCCGGCCTTGGCCGCATCGCAGAGGGCCGCCGCGATGATTTCCGCCGGGGTTTCCGTCCCGAAGACGTCGTTCAGCAGCGGCCAACGCTGCGTCTCCTCAAGGGCGTCCAAAAGGGCGATGTCCGGTCTCCCTTCGCGGAAAAGTCTTGTGATCTCGTCGGCCTTGTCCGGCATGGCCTGGCGGGCGAGCGATTCGATCTTCTGGTCCTCGGTATCCCCGAAGGCGGCGCCCGCCAGGGCGTAAACCTCAAAGGGGTCCCGCATCTTCTCCTCTTCGTTAACCCCCCGGCGGCGGGGGACATAGATCAGGAGGCAGCAATCCCTTTCCGCGGGGTTTTCGCTTTCGTTCATCCACCGGTAAACCTCATCCGCCCGGCGGCGGGCCTTGAGAACGGACGCTTCGACGGACAACACCTCGCAGTTCGGCGCGCTGAATTCCGCGGCGAAGGATTTGAAGTCCCCTTCTGCGTCGTACCAGACCACGATGCGGCGGTCGCCCAAGAGATCGACAAGCTTCTTGTGCAGGAACGAGGTGAACTTCATCGGGCGGCCTCCTTTTTCCGACGGCCGCGGCCGCCTTTCTTCTTGGATTCCGGGGCTTCAAGCTCGCAGAGGTCCTCAAGCCCGTGCGCAATGGCGATGGATCGGTCGCGTTTACAGACTTCCCGGACGCGGTCGGGCCATATCGTGTAAGCCAGGTGCGCCCAGTCGTAGTCGCCCGCGGCGAGCTTCTTCCAGCACTCCTCCGTGTCTTTGGCCCAGGAGCGCAGCCGGAAGAGCTTGTACAGCGGCGCGGCGTTGAGGATGACGCCGTCGTTGAGGTCCGGCTTATAAGGCAGCGCGGCGACGCGGAGCAGTTCCTCGCGCAGGTCCCGCAGTTCGCCGAGGAAGGTGCGGGCTTCGGCCAACCGGTCGGTCAAACGGGTCGCCTCGCGGCCGGAGGCGGCTTTCAGGTCGTTTTCCATGTGGGCGATCCCTCGTTCGACTTCCGAGATTTTCGGTTCGACGTACTTGTTGACAATCATATAGAGCGTCTGGTCGTTCAAGCGGTGGTAGTAGAGCCAGATCGTGTACGACCCCGAAGCTGTGGAGAGCGGCCAGTAGATGGGTGCCTTGCGCCGGCTCTTGGAATAGCGCTTCAGGTGATCCTGGAAGAATCCCGCCGGCTTACGGAAATAGTCGCGCAGGTCGGAGACGCCGAGAATGTCGCAGGCCTCCTGTTCGATCTCGTGGGATTTGTCCTTCCAGAGCAGGTCGAATACCTCGCGCACGCGCCGGACGATATCGTCCCGGTGCGGCTGGTCGCCGTTGAAGCCGTTATCGTCCACCAAGACGCCGTCCCAGGAGATGCGTAGCGGATACTCGGAATCTGGGATGGTTGGCTTTTTCACCGAGCCCTCGGGCGGCAGGGTGTTCGCATTCGGTCGGGCGCGCAGCCATTCATCGCTGACGATGCGGTTCGGTTCGGCGGGCAAACCGTCCGGGCCGACCAGCATCCCGGGCGGACAAACGGGCAGTGGGTCGAAGGGGTCGGGGGGATTAGTAGGCAGTAGGCAGTGGGCAGTGGGCAGAGCAAGGCGGATGTCGAGACGGCCGAAGGCGACGCCGACGCACCAGGAGAGGAGATCGGTGACCAGCGGTCGGTGGTTGGTGGTCAGAGAAGGTTCGCTGTCCCTGACGGAATCCTTTTCTTCCGCGTCTTCTCTGTCCGGCACTTCTACGCCCGATACCTCGCTGCTGTCCACTGTCCACTGATCACTGAACACTGCTTTCCGCTCTTCCTCCGTAAAGCCGTAAAGATCGAAGGCAATCTCGTCCACTTCGGCTTGAATCCGCCGCAACTTCGCCTCGGCTTCTGCGGCTTGCTTTGCATACGCCTCCACCCGCTCGACAAGCGTGCCGCCTTCGGTCAACAGCACTGCAGGGAGGATAAAGGCGTGGGGGGTGTCGTTGACTAGGTCAAATGAACGTTTGAGTGACCAGGCGCTATAAGCCAACGTTACTAATTGTGCCTGATCTTTTTTCGCAATAGTTGAGACAGGAACCCCTTGCAGGATACCGACTTCATAAGAACGAGCAGTCTTATCCGCGGCATTGAGACTAAGTTCAACCAGCATGCCGAAAGATCGAGACAACATAAGCGAAAGCAGTAAAAGCATCTCTTCCGCCTGGTGCGTTGATACAAAGGCTGCTGGTCCCTTATGTCCGAAGATGCAACTCGCAGGCAATGAACGCGTGCCGAATTGCTGCGTGCGCAGCGGCCACGTCAGCCCCGGGCGGAAGAAGTAGTCGGGGTTGCGGATAACGCTCCCCGAGAACGCCTTCATCTCCGCTCCTTCGTTCTCCCAATTGACGACGAGGTGGATGTCGGCGTAGTAGGGGGAGTATTCGCCGCCTTTGGCGAAGGGGACCCAGCGTTTCCCCGCCCGGGTGCGCCGGCGGCACCACGTCTGAAACTCCCGTATGCGCTCCTCGGTCCATTTTTCTTCCCCATCCTGCTGCTTACCGCCTGCTGCATACTGCCAACTGTCCAAAATTTTCTCCGCCGGCACCTCCCACCAGGCCCGCACGAAACGGAAATCATCTCCTGTTTGTAAACCAACTTTGACCGTCCGTCCTTCGCTCTCGAAGGGCGGCAGTTCCTTGAACAGGCGCCGAATGCGTTCGCTCACCCAGTAGCAGAAGGGAGTGTTGGGCACCTGCCGGAAGGACTCCGGGTTGACGGCATAGACGTCGCCTTGGCCGCGCCCCTCGCGCAGCGCCGCAATCCGTTCAGCCAGCGCCGCTCCCTTGTCCTCATGCTGCAGGAGGCGGATGAAGAGAGTGTCGGTCATCTCCGGACCTCCAAACAATACGCCGCGGCTTCAACCATGGCGCTGTCCATCACGCCGTAGCCGAGATCGGCGAAGACGGTGGGTTTCGCTTCCTTAAGCAGAATCTCCTCGCGCCATTTGGTGAACGATGAGAGGAAAAACCCTGTGCGCGAGGTGATCGCGCCCAGTCTTCCGCCTGGATGCAGGAGGTCGAGGCCCCGCTCGACGAAGGCGGCGTAGACGTCGTTCTTCGTCCGGGGAAACGACCGTTCGATAAGCGCCTTGGATGGCTTTGCCGGTTCCCCGAACGGCGGATTCATCAGCACCGTGTCGTAGCGCCGGCGGCAGAGGTCGATGAAGGCAAAGCCGCGGGCGGCGTCCTCGGCGAAGAGTCGGCGACGGGTCGCACGCCCGTTTTCCGCCCTCTCCGCGTATTCCCGCAATGCATCCAGGATGCGGTCCTCCGCCTGCTCCCAGAAGTCCGTATGGGGTAGGCAGTGGGCAGTAGGCGGTGACAAGCCCAAGTCGGAGAAGTCGAAAAGCGATAATTGGCAGGGAGGTGCGTGTTCCGGGAAAAGGAGCATCTGCTCCGCTTTGGGGCTCTGCTCCCATTGCTTTTTCGCCGCGGCCAAAGCGTTCTTAATCTCCTCCTCGATCTTGAGGAGCGAGCCCGCCTCACCGGCGAGCTTCATCTTCTCGAACATCTCGTCCACGATCTGCCCCAGCACCCGCGGCTTGAGTCCCGCGGTGAACTCGCGGCGCATGTCTTCTTCACCGGGCATCGGCTCGGCGGTGACGATGTTCGACCTGGCGATGCGCGGCCGCTGCTGGGCCTTGAGGCCGAGATTTTTCCAGGTTTTCTGCGCCCGCAGCCAAAGGGCGAGCGCGGCGATCTGCACCGCGCGCGGGTCGATGTCGATGCCGTGCAGGTTGTGTTCGATGATGAGCTTCGGGGTTTCCCGGCGCAGGCCGTCGAGGGTCTCAAAGTCCTCCTGAATCGTCCGCCCCGTGACTTCCGACTTCGGGCTTTCAGGGTCCGACCATGCCTCCTCGTAAATTCGTTCCAGCAGGTCGAAGGCGTAAAGCAGGAAGTGACCCGAGCCGCAGGCGGGGTCGAGGATACGCAGATCGCGCGGGTCCTTCTTCGGCCGGTGCTCGATGTAGACCGGCAGCTTGAGCATTTCCTCTTGGGAAAGGTCGGCCTCGTCGCACTTGTCGGCGGGTGGCTTTTCACCCGGACCGAGGAAGACCTCGTTCGGTCTCCGCACGAGATAACGGCATTCCTCTTTGAGAATCGTGTCCCCTTTGCGCATCTCGTACCAGATGCGCCCCAACGTGTTGTCCGTGAGGAACTCCACGACGTACCGCGGCGTGAAGAACTGATTGCGGACCGCCAGTTCCCGGCTGTTGCGCGGGGCCTGGGACGCCTCCCGCATGGCTTTGCGTTCCTCGGGCGGGTTGAAATACTGATAGATCCAGCCGATGGTCTCGTCCTCGGTCCAGAGATGCGTGAGTTCCAGCTTGTTCAGTTCGGCGAGGACGTCCTCGAGGCAACGCTCCGAAGGGAACACCGCCGACTGGGGCGTCATCCGGTCGAACAAAACGCCCAGGTCGAGGGCAAGTTCGTCGAAGAGGCACTCCAGAAAGACGCGGTAGGTGTCGTAACGCCCGCCGAGCGCGCCGCCGGAGATGCGCTCGAACATCTGAAAGCCGGCGGATGTCGTCCCTTTGCGGACGCATTCGACGACCAGGCCCCGTTCCTCGCACAGGCGCAGGGCCGCCAGACGGTTGAGGGCGGTGAAGGCGATCTCCAGGACCATCCGTTCATAGGCGGCCTGGCGGCGGTCCGAATCCCTCCCCGCCGCGCCGGCGGTGTAGTGGTCGAGAAGGTCGCGCAGACGGCAGGCCGCCGCGTGCTGATCGGGCGAGAGGTGCGTGAGCTTTTCCAGCGGCAGCACGACGCCGTCCGGGTGGAGTCCGAACACGCCGCGGAGCTGGTCGGTGACATCCTCGACCAGCCGACGCCGGCAGGCGGCGACGGTCTTGGCCAGCAGATTTCGGGTTTCTCTGTCAAAGGGCATCGTCCGGCTCCCCCTTGGGGTTCCGCTGCTCAAGCCTTTCCAGCAGCGGGAGCAACTCCGGAACGTTCTTCGTCGCCGTTCTCCAAACAATCTCCATGTTGATGCCGAAGTACTCGTGGACGACGATATTGCGCATCCCTCGGATTTCGAGCCAAGGTATTTCTGGGGTGGCGGCGATGATTTCGTCCGGCACATGCGATGCCGCTTCGCCGAGAACGGTCAATTGCCGGATGACGGCGTCATAGGTTTTTTCATCGCGGGTGAAATCCTCGAAGGTCAGGCCTTCGACGTAACGAACGATTTTCTTGGCCGCGTTCAGCATGTCGTGCAGACGGAACCGCCACTTTCTAGGCGACATGGACGGCCTCCTTGAGGATGTCTTCCTTGAGGGCGGGGTGGAGTGCGTCAGGCGTTCCCAAGTCCACCTCCATGCCCAGCAGATCACTCAGTTCGCGTTTCAGTCGTATGAATTCAAACAAACCGACAGCCGCGCCGGGCTCGAACTCGACAAGGATGTCGATATCGCTCCCCGGTTTCGCCTCACCCCGCAAGACCGACCCAAAAAGCGACAAAGACCGCACATGAAAGCGAGCCAACGTCTCTCGGTTTTCACGTAAAATTTGCAAGACCTTTTCCTTATCCATGCCTATGCTCCCTTTCGGGCGGCCGTCAGCTTGATACGCTTTCCCGCTTTGAGCAGCCCAACCAGCTTCTCCCGAATGCCCGCCAGCCACGCATCCAGATCCGCCGGCGTGGCGATCACGGCGGGTTCCACGAGAGCGTCGGCTTCGACGATCTCCTCGACCGGCGGTTCCGTTCCTTCTTTACCGGGTTCCGGTTCGGGTTCGGGCTCGGCCGGGCGTCTCCGTTTGATTTCCGCTTTCAGCTCTTCGATCAAGCCCGGCAGGGTCCGCCAGCGCACCAACAGGGTCTGCAGCAGCCTTACGGGGTCGCCGTTCCCGGCGGTCGGCGGCAGATCGCATGCAAGCTTGGCCGCGATCTCCCCGCGGTCCTCGTCCAGCAGTTTTGCCCAGTCCGGTTCCGTTTCGAGCCCGCTGAGGGCTTTTTTGAGGTCGTCTTCGTACGCGGCGCAGTCGACCGCATATCTCTTTTCCGTGCGGTCCACGGCGGATCTGACCACGCCCCGCAGCTCGGGCAGCCGTTCGAAGAACCTTTCGCTCGCCAGCACTTCCTCCGCCGCGGTTCTGTCTTCGGCGCTCAGGAGGTCGTTCACGGCCCCGGGGAAGAGCCGCTCGAGGTCCGTCAAAGAATCCAGCATCGACCGGGCGTTCCGCACGTCGGCCTCCGCGCCGGACTCCAGGGCGTCGAAGACGGCCTTGGCCCAGGTGATCTCGTCGGGCAGCGCGCACTCGACGCCGCCGAGGACCGAAGCCGCCCCGCCGGCATCGCCTTTCAGCAGATCGGCCGCGTCGGCCAGCAGGCGCCGGCAGCGGCTCTCGCCGGGAAGGCTCAGGAGACGCAGACGGTCGGGCAAAGCTCCGAGTTTTTCCAGAAGGTCAGGTACGTGCAGCCGGACGGAGCGGCTGATGTGGTCTTCCAACGGCAGAACTTCGTCGCCGAAGAGGGTTTCCAGACGCCGGGCGGCCCTGTCCAAGGCTTCAGGAGGCAGCTTGGCGTCGCGGGACGACACACCGATCCTGTTGAACGAGACCGTGCTTTTGACGGCTTCCACCGCCTGCGGTCCCGCGGTGCGCACAGGTCCTCCCGCGCCCGGGACGTGAAACTCGATCTCTCCGGCACGAAGGAGAGCCGCGAACAGGTACCGCACGGTGTCTTTGGTCCATCCATAGGGCGGCGCGGAAAACAAATCCTGAAGATAGGAACCCTGGAGCCTTCCGGAACCGGACTCGGCGGTCTTGGCACGGAACACCCTGATGACCTCCGCGAGCACCGGGGCCGCCGTGTCCACCCGGGGAGCGCCCTTGCTCTTGACCACAAGGCCGAGAGGGTCGAGGTCCTTTGTGATGCGGTCCATACGCTCGACGCCCAGGAACTTGGCCGCCTCGTCCGTGGAAGGCCGGATCGGGGCCAGATGGAAATGGGGGAAGACCTCCTTGACGGCGGCGGAGAGAATGGTGCGCACGGCGGCGTCCAGGGTCTCGCCGGCTTCACGGACGGGGGTCGGCTTGCCGCGGAAGATGAAGACGCCTTCGAGCATCGCCTTTTCCATGGCGGCGGCCGTCCGCTCACGGCAGCGCTCGGCCGCCCGGCGTTCGGCGCGCAGATACTGTGCCACCACGTGATCCGCGGCCCGCTCGTCGACGTCGCCGAGGACTTTTTCCGAGCGCACGATTTCAGGAAGGAGTTCCTCCACGGCGTCGTCGTTTTTCACCAGGAGGACCACGGTGTTCTTCAGCTCCACCTGCGTGTTGGTGGAGACCAGGAATTCCCCCCGCTTGCCGTCCCAGAGAGCCGGATCGACGAATTCCAGACGCAGCTCGACATCTTCGGAGCCGCCTACAACCTGCGTTCGGCCGAGTTTGACCGCCGCCCTGACTTCCTTGATGTTTTCCAGCCTGGCGGCGGGTTGCACACGGAATAATGAATGGTCGGCGGTACCCTGTTTGAGGACGTCGATCCTTGCCCTCATTGCTTCGCCGGACGTGGGCGCGTAGCTGTTGCGCTTGTCGCGGATCGGTTTGACGGCGTCGCTCAGAAAGACCCAGCCGCCCGCTTGCGGGTCCTCGATGAGTCCGCATTCCTTTTCGGATGCGATTTTTCGAAGAGCTTCCCGTACCTGGTCGAGCAGCCCGGGAGACCCGATTTTTCGATAGAGCAGCGCGGCGAGATTCTCCGCGGTACGGGGGAAGGTCTCCACGGGTTGAAGGGCGGCGACTGCCTTGGCCGTGCGTGTTTCGAGGGAGTCGACCCCGAAGATCTTCGCCGTCTTCTCCACTCCGCCGATGACATGGGGCAGGACCTTGGCGATGTCCGCGCGGAGGGTGTCGTAGAAATCGTCCACGCAGGCGAGCGCGCCGATCTCCCGGTCGGCGAGCTTGAAGGCGTCGGCACCGAGGACACGGCTCTTGTCCACCAGCACGTCCTGGATGACCCGGATCGCCGACCGCAGGCCGATGCCGCCGGTGGAACGGGCGAGGGTCCGGATGAGTTCCAGCAGAAGGTCGAAGTGCTGCGGCAGGAACGGATAGAGGCGCGTGAACGTTTCCGAGTCGGGGTCGCCCTTGAACAGGGCCGTACCGGAGAGGCGGGTGTGGGTGACCAAGGACTCCCCGTGCTCCTTGAACAGGGCTTCCAGCTTCTTCCGCCCCTCCTCGGATTTGTCGAGCAGACGCCGGTGTGTGATCTCCCGGATGTCGCTCGCGTCGAGATGTATGGAAATCGGGAAACGGTCCCGCAGTTTGTTCAGTTCGGCGGAGTTGTGGGCGGCCTTTTCGACGATTTCGCTCAAAGTCTGCTGGCCGGTGGCGGCGATCCAAACCTTGCCTTTGCCGAGTTCCTTGAGGTTCCGCGCCAAGCCGTCGAGGTTGAGGATCAACTCGCCGCGGGGGGCGACGTACTGACCGGCCTCGTCCACAAGGAGCAGAATGTTTTCATGTCCGGTCTTGCGCCTGCAGATGTCGATGATCTCACGCGCCAGGTCTCGTACGTCCCTGGCTTCCTCGAACCGCAGGCCGCGGAAGCTCTCCGGCGTGGGGAAATCATCCGGCAGAACCTCCGGCACGATCTCCGCGGCGCGGGCCACCCCGATCAGCGGATCGTTGTGGATTTCGTTCCATTCCCCCTTGTAACGCTCTTTGTATTTCCGCTTGAAGTCGTCGTATTTTCCGCGCCTGTCGAGGGTGAATTCAAGCTGCGCGGTCTTCTTCTCCTTGGAAAAACCCGCCCATTGCAGAACTTTCCAATAGAGAACGGTGGAGACCGGGGCGGCGGCGCTTTCGGCGAGCTGTTCCGCACCGAGATCAAGCAGCACCACCGCTGTGGGATGTTTCTTGGAGACGGTGCGCAGTGCGGCCGGAATCTCGTTGCGGGGGAAACGGTCGCAAAGAAGATCGAGGAAGGGTTTGCCGTCGACCGTGCGCGTCGGGTCGAGGGACGCGCCGAGGTATTTTGTGAACGAGCTCTTGCCGCTGCCGTAAAAGCCGGACACCCAGATGCCGACCTCAGTCACCTGACCGCCCCTGACGCCTTCGCCGAAAACGTCGAGGAACTTGCGGAAGCAGGACTCGATATTGTCCGTAACCTCGTATTCGGCGACCTCACGGGCCAGGCGGTCCTCCTCCTGTGCGTAATAGTCGATGACTTTCTCAATGGTCCGGTCGATGGGCCGCCGGGGCGAAAATACCTGTCGAATCGTTCCGCTCATCATAGACCTCCAAGCAACGTCGACCGGTAGTTGCCGTCGACCGGGTAAAAATCGAGGAAATGGAGACCGTACTGGCCGGACCGCCTGCCGGGATAGAAAATCACCGTCGGCGTCTTGACCTTGTCGTGCAATCGGCTCTCGATGGTCCGTGTACGGAACCAGGGGTGAAGCAGCTCGGCCTCGGTGAGCAGCACGACGGTGCCTTCGGGGGTCGACTCGATCACTTCCGCCACCCGGTCCACAAGAGTGTTCCCCTGGCGGAGGACGTCGCGGACCGCTTCATTAATCTGATCCGCCTCGGCGTCGGCCTCCAGTTCAAGCCAAATATCCCATCTGCCGGACTTGTCGACCGTGTCCCAAAGAATGTCCGCAAGGGAAACGCGGCGGACTTCGAAGCCCGCCTCTTTTATCTTGGATGTCCATCGCGGTAGATGCTTCTTAAGATCGAGCATCAATTCCGGCGGATAGGCGAAATAAAAAACCGGGTCGCTCTTGGCCGGATTGAGCGCTTCGGGGTCTCGGATTTTGTCGAGAAGTTCGTTGAATGCGTTATCGAGCGAGTACATCGATCAGCTCCTCAATGGATTTGACGACCCAGGTGAAATGCACGACCGAACCGGCGCGCTGAACGATCACCCCGCGGTGTTCCCCGATCCCGTCCAGCCGCTCCACCGCCTCGGAAGGCGTCATTCCGAACAGCCCCCAGTCGGGGTGGTTGCAAAGGGAGGAATCCGTCACGCCCGCTTCATTGAGTTCCCGGGCCAAGATCGCGGCCCCTTCATCCGACATGCGGTAGTTGACTATCTCCCTGCGGCCCCGGACGACTTCGCGGAGGAATCCGACATCCCGAAGGAGACCGAGAACGCAGCGGGCGATGCGCACCGACACCTTCTCCGACCACTGGTTGTCCAGACGGCCGTCGTAATGTGCTTCCGACAGGAAGGAGAGCATCGGGTCCGTGTCCATGACGGGTCTTCCCCGGCGGACGGCGGGCCAGTATTCACGTATCGTGAAGTCGTATACCAAGGGGTCCTGACGCGCCGCAAACACGAACAGGAGTTCGGTGAAAACACGCCCCGGCAGGCCTGATGCAAGCACCCTTTGAAGAATCCTCGCGGGCTTGTCGCTCGGTCTCAAGAACCGCGGTGCAAATACTCTTCTAACGACGTCGCGGGTTCTGTAGGCGGTGGAGTTGCCGAGAATCCCCTCAGCCTGAACCCTGCGTGTGAAGTCATCGAGCGGTTCATCCGGACGCCATTGTTCGAGGAGACGCCGGCTCTCTTCGATCATTCCGGCACCCTTGCTGATCGCGGTCGAGTATTTCCGCTGTACTTCCATATCCATGGTCATCCGCGGCCTCCGTCCGTTTCGGCCGTGAAATAGGGGAAGCCGGGTTTATTCCGAGCAAACGCCGTATGGTAAACAGCGGCGGTTTTCCAGATCCCCGCCGTTGTCATAATGTCCTTGTCGGTGCCGATCTTTCTTGCTCCCGGAGCGTCGTCCGCTCTCTCGCCGCCGCACATCGGTGCGAGCACTTTCATCAAGTCCTCAGGCCGCCCCATGGCGTTGCGCAATGTCGGGAAGAAATCGTCGGCCGGGTCCGGAGGCATTCGATGGAGTTCGGTTTCCAGGAATTCGGGCAGTCTGAAGAGGTGGTACACACCGACGCGTCCGACGGCGCGGTCATGAGCGTCACCTGCGGCCTTCCCTGCTGCGTGGACCGCTGCGTGAAAGGCCGTCCTCGGATACAGACGCTCCAAAAACCTCAGCCCGGTCTCATTCATGAATTCGGTTTTCCACCATGGGGGGGAGGCTGACTCGCCGAGGGCGAGGACAACGGCGCGTAGACGGAGGACAAGAAGGGGCAGCTGCGGTTTCTGCATTTCGTTTTCGGTCGTCATCTGCGGTCACCCTCCATAAGCGTCAACTTGCCCTGACCGGTCATCTTCTTGCAGAAGCCATCCAGTTGGGCTTTTGCGAGCTTGGAAGGCTTGGACAGACCGTTTTCCCATCGGTTGACGGTCGCATAGCTGACGCCGAGCTGCCGGGCCAGATTTTCCTGGCTCAGGGAAAGCTGACGTCGTATCTCTTTTACCAATGCCGAAAGACTTCGACCTTCTGTGTCCATTCGCTGCACCTCTCGTCTGAATGACAGACCACGGCCTCTGCCCGCATTTAATAGCGTATGTTATATCGTTCGCAAGAGAAGAGCAAGAGAAATCCGCGGCTTGATCGAACCTGATTTCAGGAGTGCCACTTGTCGGATGGAAGCGGCTTGAATCTGCGATTACTTGTCACTTCAACAACATAGAGCCAGACTGGAAGCTCGGTCCCGTTGGCCTGCGCCGAAACCAGGACGCGGCGGTAGAGGCAGGGACCGCCGGGGTGAAACCCCTCCAGCCGGTCTATGGCCGGGAGGCGGTTTTCGGGATCGTCGAAGGGCAGAAGCTCCCCC
>Ga0078972_1010218_pt1 | contig 17757 bp, 11 predicted proteins | sample YelNatPaOPGAMG01_FD_67568 | JGI IMG/M metagenome (GOLD analysis project Ga0078972, IMG submission 67568) | Hot spring thermophilic microbial communities from Obsidian Pool, Yellowstone National Park, USA - OP-RAMG-01 (SPADES assembly) (version 2) | ecosystem: Environmental > Aquatic > Thermal... | reverse complement strand
GCTGTGGAATAACGCTGAATATCACAGAATTTTTCCCTATTTTTGATATTTTCTGACTGAGATATTTTTTGTCTATGAACTCATTAAAATCTAAACATAACCGCTATTTTATCTATATCGCCACCGCCGGGGATGTCAATTCCTGGGACTCTTGCATAATCAATCTGATAATTAGAATATCTAATGCTAAATCCCATAGTAACTCTATTCCCTGGTCTATCCGGCACATATTTATATCCAACACGGATTCCTAACATATTGGCATACCAATATTCAGCACCGATGCTTTGTTGACTGTTATCAGGTCTGAAAGCATAAATCCCGACACCAGCTTTAACTGGATCAAATTTAGGTTCTTTTTTGTCCTCTTCTGTTTCCTTTAGTTTATCAATAAATGATGTGTAATCAGATACTAATTGAAATCTATGGGCAGGGGTTTCAATTAATTTAAGTGCAAGACCAAGTTTTAGGTTTCTTGGCAATGGTTCGCTTTGGTTTGCGTCTTTCATCTGGATAGCAGTGCCAAGATTCTGCAAGGCTATGCCTATACTTACGGGCTTATTTGGCATAAAACTTGCCCCTAAATGAAGTGGGACAGCATAGACGATACCTAAATCCGCAGCATAAGCAATATCAGATTCATCTAAAAGCACTTGACGTATAAGTTTAGCATTAACACCCGTTGAAAACCCATCAGCTAATTCATCAGCATAGCAGATCGCCCATGCCCAATTCATTCCAAGGTCTTCTTCGCCAATGATTAATGGACCTCCTCTGGGGTCTGCTTCTGTTTTAGTAGTTGTTCCCTGATCCTGAAGTTGCAAAGCTGTCCCAAACACGCCGAGATTGCCAACAGGCATAGCAAAAGCCATAACGCCATAATACATGCCTTCGCTGGCTTCTCCAAACATAGCTGAAATATTGCTATATGCTATAATCGCCTGTTTCTCAGTTATGGTTGCTAATCCGCCAGGGTTCCAAAATGCGGAGATCACGTCGCCAGAAATCGCGGAAAAGGCATCGCCCATGCCCGCAGCTCTTGTGCCTCCATCGGTTGATAGAAATTGTGCAGCAGTTCTCGCAGTCCCCGCATACGCATTAAAAGAGCAGAGTAAAATAGTGGAAATGACAACATATATAAAAGCACGGTTCATTAAAAAATCTCCCTCCAAAAATAGCAGACATAACGTTTTGGCTTTATTTAATTTACAAGCGTAAAAACGAAAATTAAACAAACAAGGTTTACAATTTTATTCTAATTTGATAATAGCAGAAATATAGAATACTGTCAACCTATTGATCAACAATAATCAATATGCTATAATCGGAATAAAGAATAGATGTTAAGACAAATCATCAAATTTATGGAGGTGCTTATATGAAAATTGCCATAATTCCAACAACTGGTGGAGAAGACCCATTTCGTGGTATGGAGATCGCTGTCCAACTTGGCGTTGAGGGCGTTCACATTCCCGCTTATGGTGGAAAATTAAATCTGACCGAGAAAACTCATGAGGAACGTCTTAAAATAAGAGAACGTATTGAAAAATATGGGCTTGAAGTGTCCGCTCTTATAGCATGGGGTGGAGATGTTGACCTTGGAGAAGAAAAAAATCTTCGTCAAAATATAGAATGGGGAAAGAAAATCAATGAAACTGCTGTTGACATAGCAAATGGGCTTTGGATGGCTCACGTAGGGATAATGCCAGAAGACGAATCACATCCTAAATGGAGTAGGTTTGTTGCCAGTTTAAAGGAACTTGCTCAGCATGGCGAAGAAGTTGGCGCTACACTCGCATTAGAGACAGGTCCTGAACCGCCAGTAATACTGCGAAAAATGGTAGAAACTATAAATAGTCCAGCGATTCGCGTCAACTTTGATCCCGCCAATTTGTTGCTTTGGCCCCCGACAGTATATAAAAGAAAGGGCATTCCGTTTAACTATGAAGAGGCTATGGAGAATTTTGACCCTGTCAAAGGGCTTAAAGTGCTTATACCTTACGTCGTCCATGCACACGCAAAGGATTCAACGCTTTCTTCTGATGGAAAAGCACTTGAAGTGCCTCTCGGAACAGGTATGACAAATTGGCAAGCTCTGCATCAGATTTTCAAGGAAAATAACTATCAAGGTTATTATGCCATTGAGCGAGAAGTCGGAGAAAACGCTATGGAAGATGTAAAAAAAGCAGTTGAATTTCTCCGAAAACTTCAATGAGATAGTTTTATTAAGAATGATGCGTAATGGGTAGTAAGTAAATGGCAATTATACTGATTACCCGTTACTAAATTTCTTTTTGGAGGGAAAAGCCATGAATATAAAAGCAGGTGCGTCAAAACACGAGATAACACCGAAAAATCCAGCTTGGTTAGCAGGCTATGCTTCGCGCAATAAACCATCAGAAGGCGTCCATGACCCGTTATATGCGACTGCGATTGTCTTTGACGATGGTAATGCTCGTTTAGCTATGGTATCTACTGACTTGTGCTTTATTCCTTTGACAGTTAAGGAGATGATCGCCGATAAAATACAATCAGAATTATCAATAGCACCTGATCATCTGATCATGGCTTCTACACATACTCATTCTGGACCTGTCACATCTGGAAAAAATGTTGATAATGAATGGCTTGAATTTTTAGCTTATGAAATATCAAATGCCATCAATGAAGCGGTATCAAGAATGGTCCCTGCAAAGATAAGTGTCGGAATTGGAAAATCAGATGTCGGTGTAAATCGCCGAGAAAGAAGACCTGATGGACAGATAGTGCTTGGACATAACGAAGACGGCTTTGTAGATAGGCAAGTCGGAGTTATTAAAATAGCTAACGAGAATGAAGAACCGATAGCTATAATTATTAACTATGGATGTCATGGGACGGTTTTAGGCGGAGCAAATTATCTCATATCCGCTGATTATATGGGATCAGCTGTCCGTAGAGTTCAAGAAAAGGTTGGAGGCTTTGTGACCTTTTTTAACGCTGCACCGGGAAATGTTGACCCTTTTTATCGTGTTGGCACAAATTTTGACCATGTTGAAGAACTTGGAGAGAAGTTAGCAATTGAAGTTCTTCGCATACTAAATGAAAAGATGATAGAGGCAAATCCAACTCCTATCTATGTTATCTCTACGGAGATCGGACTTCCTCTTAAAACTCCTGCGGAAAATGGAAATCCAATATCCGTTATCTCAACAAGCATAGTGCGGATCGGCGACTTACAATTTATCATGTTCCCTGGCGAGATGTTCTCAGAGACAGGCTTAGTGCTTAAATCGCGATCATCAGCAAAGTTTCCCTTTGTAATTAGCTATTTTTGCGGAAAATCCGCGGGTTATTTGCCTATACGTTCCGCATACAAAGACGGCGGATACGAGGTAAACACTACTAGACACAGCTCAGATGCGGAAGAAATATACGTAAACATTGTCTCCAAACTCATCGTTTAACATATATGTAACTGGTAATTCTGAGATGCTATCCGAAACCAGCATTTATCAAGGTTTGAATTAAGTGTTTATATGAAAATGCTCATTAGATAAAGCAAAATGCCACCTATGAAAAAGTTTGTCACCTATGAAAATCTTGTCATTCCTGCGGGACCTGTCCTCACGAAAGTGGGGAGCAGGAATCCATTCCTTTATCATAATTTTTCTGGATTCCCGCTTGCGCGGGAATGACAAATATGGAGCATTTTCAATGACAAATATGGAGCATTTTCATTTTTATATGGCTTTCTAATCCTTATGATAATTGGACTTAACTGGTTTTCAGAATTCTCAGATGTAATATGTAAAGTTAGAAAATATCTAAAACTTGATAGGCATGGGTGAGATTTTTATATGCGAAAAATAAGTGTTTTCCAAATTGCAAATTTAATGCTTTTACTATTCTTTGTGATAAGTGCTTTTGGTCAATCCGATGCAAAACTCAAAGAGGCAACTGATTATTACTTAAAAAAGATACGTTCTCAACCTGACAACCTTGCACTTCACCGCGACCTTGTGGATACTTACAAAGAAAAAGGCATGATCAATATCCCGATTGATATATATAACAGGGCGGTTGCAAATAATCCTGATAATCCGATAGTTTATTATGTTCTTGGATACGCTTATCTCGCACAAGGTGATAAAGGCTCGCTTGATCTTGCTGAGAAAAATCTGAAAAAAGCTTTGGAACTCAAACCGAATTTTCCCGATGCAATATCTGCAATAGGTGACTACTATTTGATGATTGGCAATGAAGAGATGGCAATGGAAAAATGGCGAGAGGCGAGGAGATATAACGAAAAATTTGAGCCTGCGTATATTTCTATGGCGAGATATTATCGTTCAAAAAGGCAATATGATAAAGCGTTGATTGAGTATGAAGATGCAATAGCTTTGAAATCACCTCTAATTGGCAAAAGATATTTGGAATTAGGCGAAATGTTTATGGAGATGGGCAATCTTGATAAAACAGAAGAGATGCTTATAAAGGCGAAAAATTATGAGCCTAAGATCGGTATAATATATTATAAACTTGGTCAGATATATGCTAAAAAAGGAAACAAAGATCAAGCGATAAGGTTTTACAGAGATGGAAGGAAGTATGATCCAAATAATGCACAGGTTGCCTATGATTTAGCTATGATATTTCTTGAAAAAAACGAGACAAAATATGCTCTATTAAGCATAGAAAGAGGGCTTACAGCGGAAAATATTGACCAGCAATTGACTAAGGAATTATTATCTCGCATTGATAAAGGCGTCGCACAGGGCATTGAATACCTAACTCAACTGGCAGATACATCATTGTCAAACAATTTCAACGTGCAATATTTTCTTGGAAAAGTGTATCTAAAACAAAAGAATGAAGATTTAGCTTTGAAATATTTTAAACGTGCATCGTCAATGCCAAATGCTAACGCAGATGTATTTTATCAATTAGGCTTGCTTTATGAAAAAAAACAACCGAAGTTGGCAAAAACAGAGCAGGAGAAAATCATTCAAAAACCTGAATCTCATAAAGAAAGCATTAATGTAATAAGACAGCCTGATGAGGTAAAGATAGAGCCGATCCAGCCGAAAAGTGATGAAGCACAAGACCAATATCGTAAAGCAGTAGAACTTGGATCGGAGGAGGTTAATCTGTTATTTAAAGTTGCCCAAGGTTATCTTGATGAAGGCAACGAAGACAAGTTCATAGAAGTAGCACAAAAAGCCCTGACAATTGACAATAATAATATAGATGCACATAAAAAACTCGCCGAAATATTCCAAAAAAGGGCGTTGAATTATAAAAAAGAAGGAAAATCGGACGAAGAGGAAAAAGCTATTAATGAAGCTATAAAACATTATGAACAAGTTGTGTTGCTTGAACCTACCGCTCAACGATGGTATAATCTCGGTCTTCTTTATGAATATGCGGGGAAAAGCAAGGCAATAAAAGCTGTTACCGCTTACGATCAAGCTATACAATTGAAGCCAGATTTCGCATTAGCATATTATCGGAGAGGAAATTTCAGACTGACATATAAAGTCGGCTCTGCAAAAGTGCTTATGTATAAGCCCGAAGTTGCGGTAGAAGACCTTAAAAAAGCGATTGAATATGATCCTAATCTTGCAGATGCCTATGTATCGTTAGGATTAGCATATAATCAGATGGATATGCCAGAACAAGCAACTGCTGAGTTTGAGAAGGCGATCAAAGCTGATCCTAATAATCTTAGGGCGCATATTTATCTTGCCCAAGATTATGCCCAAGCTGGCGACAATCAAAAAGCTCTTTTCCATCTATCAAAAGCAGTTGAGTTAGATAACAGTAATCCTCAAATACTTAAATCCTATGCTGGAATGCTACTTAAATATGGAAGTGAAGACGATGTAGACAAAGCACGTGATATTTTAGCTAAGGCTGTTCAAATGCTTCCAGATGACGCAGAAGTCAATATGAACTATGGCTATACTTTATATTTAGCAAGCAGATTTAACGAGGCTATCAAATATCTGAAAAAAGCCCTTGAAATTCAACCGAATTATGCTGAGGCAAACTATAATATAGGTTTAGCTTATAGCAGAATAGGTGAATATAAATTAGCAAGACAACATTGGGAGAAAGTTATAGAATTAGCCCCAGATACTCCGATGGCAACAAAAGCGGCGGATTTTGTTGACAAGATCAAAAAATCAGATTCAGGTAAACGTTAAAAATAATAATGAGAAATCGTCCTGCATTAAAAATCCTCATCCCATATTTAGCAGGCATTATCCTTGCGGATAGGTTTGATGTAAATCTCGTATTTCTTTGGCTATTCTCAGTTATATGTCTGCTAACCATCTTTTTTGTGTATAAAAAGAGATGGCTCTCTCTGTCAAGTGCCTTACTATTTGTATGTTTTATAATTCTTGGATTTATGAGATATGAAATAGATATGATCCCTCCACGCAACATTGATCGTGTCGTCTATCAAGATGTCGGCGTTTATGGCACAGTGATAAACTCTCAAAAGGAACGTAGCGGGGGATCGTCAATCCTCATAGATGCAGAAGTCTTTCCTCAGCATAACCCTTATATCCGTATGAAAAGCAAGATCACTATAAGGTCATGGACAGATGATTTATTGCCCGAGAGATACAGACAAGGAGATACAATCGGTCTTTATGGCAGGCTCACACAGGCAAGAAACGCGAGAAATCCCGGCGAATTTGATTATCGGAAATTTCTTCAAAGACAGGGAATTTTCGGCATAATTTATTTGAACGATGAAGAAATATATCAACTTGGGTCTGGCGGATCGGTTTTTCTGAGATGGATTGGTTCATTACGACAAAAGATTGGAGCTGTAATAACTGAATTATCATCAGATTATGAGGTAGAGTCAATATTCAGAAGCTTAATATTAGGAGAGGGCGGAGAAGTCCCAATTGATCTATATAGGGCATTCCAAAAGACTGGCACAACACATATATTGGTAGTGTCTGGTGTGAATTTTGCCATACTCGCAGGTTGTGGATATTGGCTCTTTAATGCCATAAGAAAATATGTTTTAAGGATAGGAAAATATAAGATTTTATTAGAAAAAGAAATAATAACATATATCCCAGTATTTATAATTATCGTCATATATTTGTTTGTTGCCAATAGGGAATTCTCTGTTTTTAGGGCTTTTATATTCATAACGCTTCTCATATTGAGCGTCATAATCAACCGCGACAGGGATATATTTAATATCCTTGCGATAGCAGGTCTTATAATTCTGCTATTTATTCCGGGGGCATTTTGGAACGCGGGTTTTCAACTCTCGTTTGTGGCGGTAGCGTCAATTGCTTATTTAATGCCTTATCTTGATACTCAGCTTAAAAAGACTAAATGGTTCAGAGACATCAAAGAAAAGAAATGGCATATCAGAGGGTTATATTGGTTCATTCAAGGCATCGGCGTTTCTATAACTGCACAATTAGGGGCGGTTACTATAATCGCTTACACTTTTCACACTTTCTCACCCATTGGCTTCCTCGTAAACTCGCTAATATTTCCGTTGGTCTTCATTGTAACTCCGACCGCTTTTGCGTTGTGCTTCATAGGGCTAATTTCTTTGCCTTTCGCAAAACTATTTTCATGGACGATTAATATCCCTATCAAATTATTGATCCATATAGTCAGATGGTTTTCAGATCAAGTAGATTTTATAACGCTCAGATCATTTTCCTTAGCTTATGTTTTTCTCATCGCTGGTGTGATAATTTTTCTTGTCAATCTGCCAAAAATTTTCCGAAAAAGTCCATTATTCAATATTAAACCTGAGTATGAATCATATCTAAATTTGGATACCATACCAGATATAGTCAGATACGAGTTTAGCAATAGAGGAATAAAACTCTCCAAAAATGCAAAATTGATAGTCAAGAGATTTGGGAACAAATGGCTGATCACTGATAATCCATCGGATAACTGGTTTGACAAGCGTCAAGCATATATCGCTAAAAAAGGCAAAAATCATATCACATTTTACAGGCTCAATCAAAAACCATTGATATATAGCCTCGCTTTAATTTCGCTCTTTTGTTGGGCTATGGCGATTGAATATGACGGTCATGTCGCAAAAATAACATATCTTGATGTCAGAGAAGCAGATGCGATATTTGTCCAATCTCCCGATAGATACAATATTTTAATAGATGGCGGGAGTTATAGTCAAAGATTTGACTGCGGAGAAAGGATAGTCGCACCATTTTTAAGACGAAATGGGGTCGGAAAACTTGACTTAATGATAGCAACTCACCCAGATAACGATCATGTTGGAGGACTTGTCTATTTGCTTGATGATTTCATAGTTGACAGAGTTATAACAGGAAGTTATGGCTTAACATCGCCTACTTATGATAAGTTTCTGGAGAAACTCAAATGGTATAATATCAATTATCAGGATGCCAAGCCGTCAATTGTCTATGAGAATAAAGATTTTAAGGTAGAAGTTTTAAGCGATCAATATCAAGGTATATTAAAAGACTCAGAATCCAGAATGAACAATAACTCCGTAGTGACAAGAATTACTTATAAAGATGCGTCATTTCTCTTTACAGGTGATATAGAAAAACAAGCTGAGCAACAACTTGTAAGGACAAATACTGATATTAAAGCTGATGTTCTTAAAGTCCCACATCATGGCAGTAGATCATCAAGCACTTATGAGTTGATAAACGCTGTTCAACCGTCTGTCGCGGTAATATCTGTTGGATACAAAAACTTCTTTGGTCATCCGCATTCTTCTGTTGTTAGGAGATATGAAAAGGCGGGAGTTAATATTTACCGAACAGACATCAACGGTGCGATTACCATAATCACAGATGGTCGCTATGGTTGGATCAAGACAATGATAGATTAATACTTTATGAGTCGTAATAATAAATTTATCTTTCTTATCGTATGCTCATCATATTGATAAACCAATCAAACCCTATCAACTGCATAACTACGCCGATCAATATCAGAACAACTACAGCGAGTTTCCCATAATCCTGCCCTTTAAGGCTTCCGAGTAGCAGAGGGTCTTTTGAAAGATATGCACTTGCTGCGTAAAGTTCCTCTCCCATCAGCGTATAATCACAAGTTGTTATGAAAAATGGCAATTGTGTTATGGAATCAGTTCCCGCTATTTGAACAGCACCAGAGGCACTCCCAACCTCGCTAAAAATCAACGATTCTGCCAAAAATGATCCCATATAGAATATAGTCGCAGGTCTTTCTCGCATTATTATGCCGTCAACAGCAGCGGCGTAAGCGAACTGTTCTTCGGCGACAAAGTAAATCTTGTCTTGGCTATATGTCTCTGGATGACCCGCGTCAACATGTGCATTTTGCACTATTTCACGCTCAATATTCATCACAACTGGGTCATTGCAGGGGATATAAAGAGGAGTGTTATATTCAGCAGATAAACGGGCTACTCTGGCGAGTATGTTCATAGAAGCTATTGTAGCGATAGACCTAATACTTCCTGTCCCAGATATATAAAGTATATGGCTTCCCATTTCGGTAGCTCTGCCGATCGCTTCATCTATCGCATCAAGTCCTGCTATCCGTCTTATGAATATATTTTTGCCAGACTTGGCGTAGAATATATAAAAGATTACTAATGCAGAAAACACAATGACAGCTATTCCAACAGGAAGCATCTTCATATTAAACCATTGTGCAGTAGGGATAACAGGTCCTATGATCGGTGAATCCGAATATTTTCCCGATTTGTCCTTCGCTCTGATAATATAATAATAGGCTTTGTTTCTCTCTAATTTAGTGTCAATATACTCATTTGAATCGGCATTAACTTTTCCGACGGATTTCATATCCCCTGATAATTCTGATCTCAATATTTCATAAGTTAGGACATCAAGGGATTTTTTCCATTTCAATTGTATAGCACTTCCGTCATCATTAGGGACGTCTGATGCGATTATATCAGTCACAGGCGAGTTATCAGCACAAGCGATCTGTAATACTATCAAAAATAGTATAAATAAGAGAATTGACAACATAAACTTTTTTTCAAAGTGGATCATACAAAAAATCCTTTTTTGATTATTTCAATTGACCAATTCCATAAGGCTTTCTATCACATAGGTTGGTGTAATGCGGAATCGTTGAATATCTTCTCTTTTATGAAGTCCGGTCAGCACAAAGGCAGAATCAATCCCAAAGTCCAAAGCACCTTTTATATCAGTGTTTAGCAGATCGCCGACCATAAGCACTTTTGATTTATCCAATCCCATTTTTTGTATAGCGATCTCAAACATTTTTGGATAGGGCTTTCCCATAATTTGAGGCTCAGTTTGAGATGCTGTCTCAATGAATTTCACAATAGCACCTGTCCCAGCAAAGATTTCGCCATTAGGAACGGGTTTGGCTATATCAGGGTTTGTTGCGATGAATTTTGCCCCATATACCGCTATGGCATTAGACGCATAGTTTCCTAACTTCCAATCAAAATCAGTAGTTATTCCTACAATAACATAATCTGCTTTTTTATATTCTTTCGGGTCGATGATCCTGAATCCAGCTCGTCTTAAAAGAGTTTTGACAGCGTCACCACACACACAAAGCACATTATTTTTCTGTGGATTTTGCTCTAATTCTTTTTTTAGATATGATATTGCAATATCGCCTGATGTCATAACTTCGTCATCGGCAACAGGTGATACGCCGATCTCTTTAAGTTTTGCGACATATTCTTCTGCTAATTTTGAGGAGTTATTCGTTATAAACATCACTTTACAACCTTTGCTTTTGAGGATGTTAATTGCGGTTATGGCATCTTTTATAATCTCATCGCCACGATATATCACGCCGTCCATGTCAAAGATATATCCATCATATAATTTCATATTTTTATTTCCTGCCATTATGTCAAATTGATAAATTACGAGATAAAGAGAACATCAAAGCAGAAAAAATAATATCAGAAATGAATTGATTTGTCAATTTAGGATCACTGATCTGATACTGTATTAATTTAGTAGGTAATTCAAAGTAATCAGTTTCTTTAATGCTCTAACCCAAGGTCTGTAAGCATGTTGACTGTACAAAGATGGATTGAAGGGACTGCAATATTTCTTCTTGTCTTATGCGATCATCTTGTTTTATAATATTATCAGCCATCTTGTTTCTCCTTTGTTTATTTATTTTATGTATATAATATGGAGTATATCATATATGGAGTATATCATAACAGATGGCTTTTTTGTTGCCTACTAAATTAATACAGCTGAGAATTCTGAAAACTAGTTAAATCCAATTATCATAAGGATTAGAAAGCCATATAAAAATGAAAATGCTCCATATTTGTCATTGAAAATGCTCCATATTTGTCATTCTCGCGCAAGCGGGAATCCAGAAAAATTATGATAAAGGAATGGATTCCTGATGCAGTTTACCCCTGCGGAAGTAGGGGCAGGAATGACAGGAAGATGATATGGATTCCTGATGCAGTTTACACCTGCGAAGCTTGTCCCTGTGAAAGCAGGGAGCAGGGAGTAGGGGCAGGAATGATACATTGCTTTACTTAATGAGCATTTTCATATAAACATTTAATTCAAACTTTGATAAATACTGGTTTTGGTTAGCATCTTAGAATTACCAGATACAGTCTCAGTTCAGAATTAATATCTTGATATTATCAATAATTTGTAGTAATCTATCTAATAAATATTTGTAATTGATAAGCAGAATAATTTTTATAAGCGAAAGAAAGCATAAATGCTTTTATCCTATGAGATGATAGTAATCAAATTGATGAACAAGGTTTAGCATTTAGCAAAAAATGGAAAGGAGCAATCAATGATACGTCCATTAGTTGGAAATCCCCCAACAGTAGGAGTTTATGCGACAATAGACCCACGCACTTATCCAGTTCCTGATATTCCAGAAGGCAGTGTCAAAGCACAACAGATGCCTGTTGTTATGAATCGTCTTGATAAAGTTGTCAAACTCGTTGAATCAATCACAATGTATGATGGAACAAAACTGAAAGTAGTTAAAGGTAGTGTCCCTGTCGGCGGTCCGAGAGATGCAGCGATTGTCCAAAAGGAGTTTGAATCAGCAGGTGTCAGTATTGTTATTAATTCAATGTGTACATGGTCAATGGGTTGGGAGACGAGCTTTTTCGGTCATCCAGAATGGATCACTGCTTATGAGGCGATGAACGGAACAGCATGGCCTGGGGCAGTCTTATTGAATTCAAAAAGGGCATCTGCAACCGCTCATAGAAACCCTGTATTTTGTATATATCCACCAGATGTTGAGGATATGGACCCTTCCGCTCCATTACATCCAGAAAGCATCAAAAGGATCACACAATTTGTTAAAAGTGCCTCTGCAATAGCGATTATGAGAGGAAAAAGCTATGCTAGTATAGGTCACGTCTCAATGGGAATTGCAGGATCAGAATTAGTTAGCGACATCCTCGCCCAATGGTTTGGAATGAAGCACGTCCACGTCGATCAGCTTGAACTTTATATGAGATTACAGAAGGGTATGTTTGATAAAGCAGAAGCTAAAAAAGCATCTGAATGGTTCTTCAAGAGCTTCAAAGGACGCATAGACCCCGCGAAGAAAAGGACTACTGCACAAATCAAGAAACTTGTTGATGATTATCTTATCCCAATGACACTGATTATCCGTGACATTATGAGAGGAAATGATGTAATTGAAGACGAGGAAAGGTCACAAGGACTGAATGCACTTTTTGGTGGAACAGCAGGTCAACGTTATTGGACTGACTGGCTACCAAATTTTGACTTTCCAGAGGCTATTAACTCAAGCACGTTTGACTGGAACGGTATCCGTCCACCGATAGTCCATGCAACTGAAAATGATTATCTAAATGGAATGGGTATGATGTGGGCGGTTTTATTAACAGGATTTTCTGGACTTTTCGCCGATCTGAGAACTTATTGGTCGCCAAAGAAGATCAGAGATGCTATGGGAATAGATATTGAATCAATAGCACCAACAGGATTTTTGCATTTGATCAACAGCGGTCCTGCTGCTCTTGATTGGGCAACTGATCCATCATTAACGCCAGATGAAAAGAGAATGGAATCAGCAATAAAAGGCACTGTTTGGGAACCTGCGTCGCTTGGATATTTCCCCGGAGATGGTCTATCAACTCATTTCGTAACACCAGGGAATTTGCCGATAACTATGATCAGATTTAATAGGATAGGCACAGACTTGACTGTAAGCGTAATTGAGGGTCATACAATTGATCTGCCAGAAAAGGTCGCTGAATATGTCAGAATGAGAACTGATCCAACTTGGCCTGATACTTTTGTCGTTGCTGATTGTATAGATACCTTTGATGTAATGAGCAGAGGGATCGATCCGAACCATGTCTCCGCAGCTATCGGGCATATCGGCGAGGAAGTTTTGACGATGTCAGCAATGCTAAGAATCCCAGTAGATTATCATAATATAGAAGAATGCAGAATATTCAGACCAACACTTTGGACTCGTCTCGGCGGAGATAGAGAGACATGCAAGGTTTTGGGTCCTTTGTATGCGTAATTATTAGCAGAACTTGGGATATAGATTGTAGGATATAATCCATATTCTACAATCTCCTAATCTAATGGAAGGGGAAAGTTAAGAATGGCGATGTTGTAGTTTAATAATAACTCTAAAAATAAAGGGGAAACAAAAATGGAAGAAATAAAGCCATCTATTGACGATTGGAAGTCGTTGTATGAAGTAGCAATTGAATTTAAGAAACTTGAATGCTGGAACTGGATGTCCGATTCAGATATATTTGGTATTCAAAACCCTTATGATAATGAAATTGGTTACTGTTGTGTTTTAGGAAAGAATGAGGAGTTCTTCGGTCTGGTTGTTTATATCGGCACAGAAGGTTTAAAAGCATATCTAATGGTAAAAGAAGGCGAATTTTCCCCAGGCAGTATTGAGTCACTTATTGCTCAAAAATGTCTTACGATCTCTTATGAAGATAGACAAGTTCTTACTGATAAAGACAGAGATGTAATAAAGGAACTTGGATTGAAATTCAGAGGTCGCAAAGAATGGCCTTTTTTCAGAACTTATGACCCTGGTTATCATCCTTGGTATCTAAACAAAACACAAGTTTTATACCTAACACTTGTGATCCAAAAAGCTATTGACATCGCTATTGAATTTAAGAAAGATAGCAAATATCTCGGGTCTAAAGAAGGAAACAAAGTCCCTGTATGGATTCCTAAAAAAACTGATTCTGATTGGACTTGGGAAAATAAGTTAGTAGAAGTTAAAATTCCAAGAGGGATAGTTATGGTTTTCGCAGAATTAGAGAAGGTTGCAGTAGATCATATTAAATCAGTTATTAAAGGGAAAGGCAATCCATGGGAAATAGATTCTATTGTTGTTCCAATAGCTATGAGTGAAAAAATGGGTGATAGACCATTTTATCCTTACATGCTTTTTGTTGCGGATAGCGATTCGCAATTGGTTTTAGGCACAGGTATGTCAGATTTCTGGGATCATAGTAGCGAATTAGTGGATATTTTCATATCAACTATTGAAAAATTGCAAATCTTACCTTCTGAAATATATGTGAGAAGTCAGGAAGTTTACGAATTGTTAAGAGTAGTAGCTGAGCAATTGGGCATCAAAATAACACCTAAGGATGATCTGCCTGCCATAGAAAAGATTTTGTCCTCAACTATGGATAGACTTTTTTGAAATTTAAAAGGAGGTTTTATGATAGATTTTCATGTCCATATAGGAAACTTATATAGGGCTTCATATCCAAATAAAATAGGCTTATCCGTCCATCAACTCATAGAGAGGATGAACAGAGAGGGGATCAAGATAAGTGTTTTGTTGCCACTTGAAAGTCCAGAGGGGGCTAATGGTTATTTCCTGACTGAGCAGGCAATTGAGGCAAGAGATATGTATCCTGAAAGGCTTATAGCTTTTATGTGCGTTGATCCAAGAATGCCGAACTATTTGTCGCTGATAGATGTGTTCGTCAAAGTTTATGGTTGTAAGGGATTGGGCGAACATATCAACTCGCTTGCCTTTGATGACCCGAGAAATAAAGCGATCTATGCGAAATGTGATGAATATGGTCTGCCGATAGATTTTGAGATAAATACTAACTACTGCTATGATGAAGTAGGACTGCCAAGATTAGAGGCATGTCTAAAAGAGTTTAAAAACGTCAAATGGTGCGGTCATGGACCTGGTTTTTGGTCGGCTATATCAGGAGACGATCCAAGAGGTGGATACCCTCCAGAGAAAATCAAGCCAAATGGCGCATTGGATAGGCTTTTAAGCGAATATGATAACCTATATGCCGACATATCAGCGGGATCAGGATATAATGGACTGACACGCGATCCCGAGTTCACTATTGGATTTGTTCAAAGGCATTGGCGAAAGCTTCTGTTTGGGTCAGATTATATGGGACATGATCAGCCTATCCCGCAGGTTGAATGGCTTAAAAACATTGATATAACGCCAGAAATGCGTTATGCTATCGCGGAAGGAAATGCACGAAAAATATTAGGACTTGATTAACTTAAAGGTCAGAAGATAAGATTAATGAATCTTATATCTTCTGATCTTAAATCTCAAAATCAATGCGACAACAACGAAAAGAATGTCACAATGATAAAGAAGATAGTCAAATTGAATATCGCAAGGATACCATTAAAACGTCTCATATTATTCTCCTTTATAGATCATTTTTGTTAATTTTCAACGTAACATACGAGATTTAATCTCGCCCCATTTACCAACGATTTTGTTATCCAAATTAGAAATTGCACTGGAAAAGTTCAATTCTCCATCGGGGAGTTTTTCTGGTTCAAAAGCGCCACATCCTCCGCCTCCATCTCTAAGCATCCCAAATCCGCTTTCATAAAACGGTAGCCATTTCCCCTTTGCATAAATTACCCTTGAATTCCAGCCTGAAATACCAACTTCGGATAACTCTGATATTGCCTTAATATCGTCATCTCCAACATTATTTACTATGTTATTTGCTCTAAGCCAGTTAAGTTCGGTCTTCATAGCAGATTTGAAGTCAAACTCGCTTTTCTTTATGTCTATTGCTTCTACAAGATTATCTGTATTATATTTAGTTAGGTTAGATTCAAGTTCCTTTAAGACTTTTTCGTCTAATCCAAGAGACTTAATTATCTTTTCAAGTTCCGATTTTATTTCGTCAGTTAGAAATTCCGCATTTGCAATTACAAGGCTAATAGATAACTTTCTTTCACCGGCTTTGAGAAATTGCGACATATTGAAGGTCATATCGCCCTTTTTCATATATAGATTGATCTGAAACTCTGTTCTTTCCACTGTAACATCATAGCCAAGCGATCTTATAAACTGCTCATCAATCTGATTAATACTCGTATATTCTACAAGCAATCCAGATGTGATATGTGAAATAATAATTGTTTTTGTCGGTATTTGTATTCTAACACTCAATCCTTTAAGAATATTCCCATCTCCGAGATCAGCATTGATTTTTGAAAGCATAACTGCGATCCGTTTATCAAAATGAGAACGATAGATTATAACGTCATCTTCTATAATGACATTATGGGCATCTTCTATCGGTTTAAGATTATAACTTATATTCGGCTTGTTAAGGACAACTTCTGTCGCAAAGTGATCAAGCGGATCAAAACATGCGGAAGATGAAAGCGTGAAGACAAAACATAACATCATTGATATAAAAGCGACTTTCTTCATATTAAATCCCCATCCTCTTTCAAATCACGGTTAACAATGTTTTAGAACTCCGTTATATAAATTAGCAATAATTATGCCAATAAGATAGTTTTGGTAGTCAGTTTTTAGATCAGAGATTTATCAAGCTGAAACATTGGGCTTTTATTAACTATCTGCTATTAATTGAAAACTAATAACTTCCCTGTCAGTGACAAATATTTGTTATGTAAATCAGAAATCTGACGTTTGATCATAAAAATTGCTTATCCCAGCTATGATTGGTCTTGACATATGCCAATGTTAGTGATATACTTTTTTATGAAAATCTTCATGAAATTAGTTTTATCTGTAAAAATGGGATTGGAAATCTGAAATTAGCTACGAGGGCTAGTGGTGGAATGGCATACACGATGGACTTAAAATCCTTCGCTCTTCATGAGCATGAGGGTTCAACTCCCTCCTAGCCCACTTAGAGCAAAAGAATTTTTTAATTATTATAAATTTTTATAATTTTATCGCGGGGTGGAGCAGTCAGGTAGCTCGTTGGGCTCATAACCCAAAGGTCGAAGGTTCAAATCCTTCCCCCGCAACCAAATCATAAATTAAGGCACTGTAATATTTTACAGTGCTTTTTTGTTATCTATGAGTCAAACAAAATGTCAAATCTTTGGAAAGTATTATTCACACCTATAATACACATATTAAACAATAGAGTTAGAAACTCCCCCAGAAATTCCCCAACTATATTTTCAAAAGGATAAGAATTTGGTAGGATAATAGTGAGTCCCCTTGGGGGTTCTCTTTTCTTTTCTCTTATTAAATAAAACTTAATAATATCAAGGATTTGTGGTTACTTACCCTTGTCAACCCAAGAGGATAAATATAAGGAGATGGATATGAATAATCTATTTGATAGATTTATCCAATTCTCTAATATATTTTACTCCATGTTTGATATAAAAAGCAAGGTGAAAGATGATAGAAAATCACCACAAATACCTCCTTCTGTTGTCTTTCTCAGCCTGTCAGCATTAGTGTTGTTTAAGA